>SDBT01002225.1_pt1 | contig 34535 bp, 28 predicted proteins | sample 2277101 | NCBI WGS metagenome assembly SDBT01 (sample SAMN10404973, study PRJNA504765) | marine sediment metagenome | isolation source: marine sediment core GS10_PC15, 103 cmbsf | place: Arctic Ocean: Southern Knipovich Ridge | collected 2010
AATTTTCCTTTTGAATATAAAAGATTCAACTTGTTGAAGAATACTCCATGAACTTGATCTAATATCTCTTTTGGAAAAAATTCAAAAAGCTCTTCCGGCTCATATTCTGTAAACAAATAAACATTCTTATCTCTTGCAAACCTTTTCAAAATGAAAGCATCGATATCCTCAATGCTTTCATTAGGTCTAGTCAAGGTCCCATTTATATCAAAAATATATACCGGATTGGACATAAGCTACTATAGCATACAATGGGCTAGACTGCAATAGGAGCTTTGATGGCATTATAATGTATGTAATTTTCTAAAGTAAAATCTTCAAACCTAAAGTCATCAATATCTTTTATATCTGAATTAAGCTTCATTTGTGGAGGAGTCATTGGAGTTCTAGAAAGTTGCTCTTTTACCTGATCAAAATGATTATGATAAATATGAGCACTTCCAAATGTATGAATAAAATCACCAGCATCCAGATCACATACTTGAGCAATCATCTGGGTTAGGAGGGCATAGGAGGCAATGTTGAATGGCACTCCAAGGAACATGTCTGCTGATCTTTGATAGAGGTGGCAATGAAGCTTTCCTTTTGACAGTCCAAACAAGTCAAATTGTTGATGTAAATATTCTATATCTTCTTGTTTTACATCTGATCTAAATTGATGATTTGAATCCATTATCTTACTATAGTCAAACTCTAAGTCATTTGGAACACCTTGTTGCATTCCAAGAAATTCAAAACGCTCTTGCCATGTATGTGGCTGTACACTAAACTGAAACAAGCAATGACATGGAGGAAGAGCCATCTGACTAATCTCTGATGGATTCCATGCAACCACAGTCATTCGACGACTATCAGGCTTTGTTTTGATTTCTTCAATGAGTTCTGCAATTTGATCAATTGGTTCATCATGTACTTCCACGTCATATCCATCAGATGTTACAATAGGGTTGTACCATTTTCTCCATTGAGCTCCATATACCGGCCCTAAATTACCATTCTTGTCAGCCCATTGGTCCCAAATCTTCACGCCATTATCATTTAGATACTTGATATTTGTATCTCCCTTGAGAAACCAAAGCAACTCATGTTTAATTGCCTTGAGAAACATCTTCTTGGTTGTAATGAGTGGAAAATGATTTCCAATATCACGGAACCTCAATTGAGCTCCAAAAATTTCTCTCATCCCAGTGCCGGTTCGATCTCCCTTGTCGACACCATGGTCCATAATTTCTTGTAATAGATTTAAATAATTTTGTTCTGACATAATTTCTTTCCTAACAAGTTGTAAAGTTCATTGTTTCCATACAATATAATTGATCTGATTTAAAATCCGGAAGACTAAAATCTCCTTGCTTGTCTCCAAAAAATTTAGGTCTGTTTGATGTAACCTGTACAAAAAAAGAATTGAGCTTATCTTCTATTTTTTGATTAACTTCAATAATTCTCCCTCCACGATCTTTATCAAGTCCATCTGGCCAAAAAGAAAGGATTGTTTCTATGATTTCTAATTCTCTCTGAAAAGACCCAGAGGCATTTTGTTTTGCTAGCTCTAAGTGCTCCATAACAATAAAATAATTGTCAGTATTTATAGCTGTTGATGTTGAAGTATTCATTTCAAAACAGCCCTGTAGCCAATATACAAAATCTCTACCGTTCATTATCTTCAAATTCCTTGAGCATTGAGGCACTTAGGCATTGCCGTTCGTCTCCAACAAGCACAACATAGTATAGCAAACCATAGGCATCTTTGTGTGGGCCTTCTAAGATAATTCCTACGTGCTCTCCAACATCTTTTTCGTAATCACAAATATGAATAAGTTGATCAGGTTTAAAATAATCATTTTCATTTAGAAAATCAAGAAATGCAACATGATGAGAACGATCATCTTCATTTTTTCGTACCCTTAGACACCAAAATAAAGCATCAACATCTTTTGAGGGGGTAGGAAATATGCCCATAATAGTACCAGACTCATACAAAGCAGAATTTGACCATCCATGATGACCATATTCCCATATAACTTTTTTATTAACTAGTTCAGAGCAGTCTTCAAACTCATTGGGTGTTCTCCAGGCAAATTGAGGAAGGACAACAGATTCATCAGCCATATAGACTAACTACATTTGGAAAACCCACAACTCATACAGGTCAAGCACCCTTCTTGATAAGCAACCTGGCCTGAACCACACTGAGGACAGCCTTTGTTGTATTTTGTACCATCTTCAATATATTTCTTAAGTACACGCCCCATGACCTTAGAAAAGCTAAATAAATCAGCCTCTCGGTCTCTTTGTAGCTGTTCAACAATGTATTGTATGGGAGTACCATGTCTCATAGACAGACTTATCAACCTAGAGAGGGAACTGTAATTTGGATCGTCAAATACTTGTACAATATTTTTAATCTTCATCTCTTCATCTCCCTCTCCAATCACCAAATCATATTTACCACCAGATTTATAATACCTTTTACAAATTCGTCCATGAAGATGTTTCTTTGGAAGAAGAATTGTTTCTGAAAGTCCTCCAAAAACCTCAAAGGGAATTCCTTTCAAAAGTCCAACAAAAATTGTCCACTCTTCACCCTTGATTGTTGCTCTATGAATTTCACACGGCAAAATGACTGGTCTTCTTGGAGCCGACTTGGGTGTTACTTCAGAAGGTAACGAAGTGTCTACTGTTTTTATTGATACTATATTTTTATCAATCTTAATCATCCGAAATTCTCCATCAAATCTTGAGCTGAAACGACTTTTCCACCATATTCAATCTCTTCACTCTTGTTCACAGTAATCATAGCTCCATCGTCAAGAACGATATCAATCTTCTCTTCTGAGCTTGGAGAGACAAGTACTCCAGTTCTACACCCATCACGATAGACGGTCACACCCTTACATCCTGATTTCCATCCCTCCATATAAATCTTAGAAACCATCTCTTGAGTTGTTTCTTCTGGAAGGTTGACTGTACAGCTAATTGCATGACAAATCCATTTCTGAGCTACTGCTTGCATTTTTATCTTATTGACCCAATTGACATCAACAGATGTTGCTCCATGATATGGAGAATCTTTTGGATCGGTAAGGCCAGTAACTTCTTGCCATTTTTGAAAGCCTGGGTGTTTTACATTGTAGCTTGTCCATCGATCTCCCATCTCATCAATAAAGTCTGGTTCAATGTCTTCACCCTGCATAATTTTTCTATTACGACCATACTCAAGCATGAACACACATTCAATACCAGAAGTTGTTCGGGTCTCACAAGAAAGGCTTCCACAAGGTGCAGTAGTTGTATTGGCTATATTTCTTCTACCATACTTCTTGTACATGTTTTGATATTTAAGTGGAAGACAAGAAATGATTCTTGAAAGATATGTATGATCTTTTTCTTTCTTGTAGTCCCACAATTCAAATGCACCACGCTCTTTAGCCATTATAATTGAAGCCTTATAGCTATTGATTGCAAGAGTTTTGTAAATCTCTTCTGTTTCAGTAATTGCTTCTTCAGAACCATAAATAATATTGACTGCTGCAAGAGCATCTCCAAGTGCAGTAATTCCCAAACCTGTTCTCCTACCCAAAGTACAGGTCTCTCTAAAGTTTTCCCAAACTCGTAACTCAACAGACTTCACATATTCTGGTTCTGGATCTGATTTGATTTTAGCTAAAATCTTATCAATCTTTTCAATTTCAAGATCAATCAAATCATCCATCAGTCTCTGTGCCTTCACTGATACTTCAGCAAATTTTTCATAGTCAAAATAAGCATCCTCTGTGAATGGATTTACAACAAAACTAAGTAGATTAATAATAAGGAGCCTACATGAGTCTTCACCCATGGGGATCTCCCCACAAGGATTTGTTGATACTGTACGAAATCTTGCATCTATATCAGCATAAAGATCTGCTGGTGAAGTTCTAATAATAGTATCCCAGAATAATAATCCGGGTTCAGCATCAGCCCAAGCATGATAAATAATTTCATTCCATATGGATGATGCATTAAGACGATTTTTTATAACTGGGTTTTTACTATCAACAGGCCATCTTGTTTCATAACATCCATCGTCTAAGCCAGTATGATAGTCCTCATCTTGCTCAACAACCTCTAAAAATTCATCTGTTAGTCTTACTGAGATGTTTGCCCCTGTTACTTTTGTCTTGTCGTGCTTGATTCCAACAAATGTTCTAATTTCTGGGTGGTGAACAGACATAGATAGCATTAATGCTCCCCGTCTTCCATTTTGTGCAACCTCTCTACAACTATTGGAATATCTTTCCATAAAGACTCCAACACCATCAGTTGTGCCAGCAGCATTTTGGGTTACCTGATCCTTGGGTCGTAATGTAGAAATATCCATACCTACACCAGCTCTTCTTTTCATGAGCTGAACAAGCTCCTGATCAGATTTCATAATCCCACCATAAGAATCATGAGGTGATTGGATGACAAAACAATTTCCAAGACTCTGAATGGAAAGATCATTGCCAATACCACTCATTGGGCTACCTTGAGGAACAATATATTTGAAATCTTTTAATAGCCCATAAATTTCTTCTTCTGATATTGGGTTTTTATATTTTTTTTCAATTCTGCCAAGCTCTTTTGCAATACGCTTATGCATATCATCTGGAGTTGATTCAAAATAATCCTTACCTTTTTTGAGAGCATATTTGTTGGCAAAAACATCAGATGCTAAATGATCACCATCAAAATATTCTACTGATTTACTATAAACTTCTTCTCTTGTATATTTCTTCATGAAATCTCTTTAACTTTCACCACGTTTTTCTAAGTATTGCTCCCAAAAAAAATAAGAATTACTCTATATAAAACCCTTATATAGCAGTTTTAGAACTGTCTTCCTTCTGCAGTCTATTTGCCCCTATATCTTTTTTTGAATTATTTAAATTACCTTTTAATTTTGCACGTAATTTAGCTTTTTGATCTTGCTCATGGTCTTCGTCTGTCTTGGAAAGGGTATCATATTCTTCCCTTGATATAACCTGAAATCTAGACGTAGATTTGTCGACGTGCATCGGAAACATCATGCCATCATTTCCACCTCGATGTTTTTCCATAAATCCCATCATAACTCCCTTTGCTTTATCTTGAGATTTTGTAGCCCCAGTAATCACCACGTCAGGTACATCTAATTTTCTATAGCTTTCTGACATATTTGCACCAGTGACAATTTCAGAAGTTGAACCTTCCTTATTAGATTGTGAGGCACTCCACAGGGGAACTCTGGGGTTCAGCTCCCTACAAAGATTTCTCAAGTCTCTATAGATTGCTTTGTATTGATGTCGGCTGTCTCCTTCAAATTTTTCAATGGCAGACATTTCATCTGCATAATCAACAACTATCAAATCCGGCTTGAATTTTTTAGTCATTTCAATTTTTTGAAGGTGTGCCCGATATGTGTTGGCAGTTGGGAACTTAGACGGATATTCTTTGACTATAAGTCTTCCAAGCTTAATTCCTTTTTCTTTTAGCTTGATATAAAAATCACGTACTTCTTGTTGTCGTTCAATAATATCTCTACTATCAATGCCTGTAAAAAATGCATCATATCTTCTGCCGACTTCTTCTTCATCCATTTCTAATGTATAATGGACAACATTTTTCCCATCTAGCATAGTTGCACCACCAACCTGTACAAGCCAATGGCTTTTTCCAACACCAGGAGGAGCAACGAAAATACCTAGACGACCTCTATCAAGGCCCCCCTTCAATAATTCTTTAGAATCAATATATTTAATACCAGTAGGACATGGATCTCTTGTCTCATCACGATATCTAGCTTCTGCATCCTCTTCAAAGTCATGACCAACAGAACTTTCTTCTCCGGCCATCAAAGCCTTTTTCATAATTTCAATAATTGGAGAATAATTGTCAGCAGCAGCTAAATCAATACAACTACTAAGAGCTTCTCTCATTGCTGCTTTTTTACAAAAATCTAATGCCTTCTCTTTGATATATGGAATATCTGTTAATCCAGGATCTTTTTTAGTCTTCTTGATAAATGCAACAATTTTTCTTGCCAGCACATCATCATTACTAGATGATAAAGATTCCCTCAAAACTGTTGTCAAAATTGATATCGATGGAAATGCTTTGTATTTATTATGGTATTTATAATATTTTGATACGATATATGCTAAATGTTCAAGTGAAAAATATTCCACCTTTATAATTTCTAACATTTGTTCTGCCCACAAAGGGTCAAGTATAAGTGCTTGAACAGCACCACACTCAAAATCATCTCCAAGATCTGCAAAAGATTCGGTTTCCTCTAAACTCATATTTTTCCTTTCCCTTTCCTTACCAGGATTTACTTTTTTAAAGCCAGATAATAAAAAGATGTACAAACATTATCACACTCCAGTCCTGTTGAACAAAATTTCATATATCTCTTCAGAAATTTCATTTTGTTACAATAGGGAACAAAAGCACTAATTGTATCATTAATTTTATTGACCTGACCTACACTCAACATGGCACAATCAAGATCCATTAATTTATGGTTTCTCTTGACGATGGCTTCTCCATTCAATATATTTTCATAAATTTTAGGAGCTTTCTTTTCTTGACTCTTTTCTTCACAGACTTCCATTAGGTTTGCAATTGACACATCGGGTCCATTCAATGAAAATCTTTTGGCCATTGTTTTTAGGCCGACTCGATCAATTCCACTAATATTATCTGATTGATCTCCATCACAAGCCCTAGCAACCAAAAAATTGTTAGGACTAATATTGAACTCTTCTGTTACAGACTCTTCAGTGACATAAATTTTCTTTCCTGGTCTATAAATTTTTGTCGTAGAGTTTAGCAACTGATAAAAATCCTTATCTGATGAGATGATAATCTTTTGAGTGTCACGATATTTTTTAGTACATAAATATCCTATGACATCATCAGCTTCACAATTCTCAACATACACCTGACACACTGGCAGGCATCTCAACATTTTTGTCAAAACATTAATTTGATAAGTCTTGTTTTGATCTTGTGAATCCAAATCATCTTCAAGGTCGTATGTTCTATTAAGCTTGATTGGTTTACGACCCTTTTTATAGTCTGGATACATTTGTCGTCTTCTCTGGGATCCACCAGACTCCCAGATAACAAACACTTTTTGTGGCAAGTGTCTTTTTGTAATGGCAGTCAATGCCCTAATAAACCCAATTATCCCACCGATGTTTTGGCCATCAGTATCCATTGTTGGATTAGCACAATAATATCGAATGAAAAAATTCATTCCATCGACTATGAGTATGGGTTTATTAGTAGACATTATTTATTTTCCAGACGAAGCAAATCCTTTACCACCTCTACCACTTTCACTCTGTTCTTTTACTTCTTCCCACAAAACATCATGATTCTTTTTCATTGCCAATACAGGATAAAAAACCATTTGTGCAATCCTGTCTCCAGCTTCAATTTCATAAGGCTTGCTAGTTCCATTGTAAAGACAGACTAAAATTTCACCTCTATACGAAGGGTCAATAATACTTCCAACTGGAAAAACTCCTCTTGAGGCCATGCCTGATCGTCCTTCAATCTTCCCCAACAGAGTAACAGAATCTCCTGGGTTTCCTAAGGCAATAGGATCTGAAGCAAATACCAAGCCTGTTGGAACCTTGGTAGATGTAAATGGTTCAAGAGTTACATTCTCTGTTGTGGATAAATCAAAACCAACATCTCCTATATCTTGCTTTGGTAATTTAGCATCTGGATGTAATTTTATTGTTCTGATTTTTGTGACATCTTTTTTGGGGATTTCCATATTATTCCTCTAAGTCTTCAAAGGCACTAGTGAGAACCTCATTTTTTTCATTAGCAAGTTCTTGCATATCTGCCTCACTAACGTCAACAGCTTCAAAATTGCCTGGATCCATTTTATCACGCATGAGTACCTCAAGTGCCTCATTAAAAACTTCATGTTTTCCAACAACAGAGGGAAATTCTCCATTCAAAACTTTTTCAATATCTTTCTTCCTGAATTTCCCAGATGTAAAAATTTCCTCACCAGTTTCTGTATTAAAAAGCCCAATCTCTTTCCATGCAGAATTTGTAAGCACTTTTACAAGGCCCTTGGATGTTTTTACTTCCCCTTCAGAAGCAAGCCATTCCCAGATAGTCATATGCTCTTTAAGACCTACTCCAAAATGAATCTCAAACTGAACAGATCTCCCAGGAGCTGCAACTTTATTTTTTACTGTTGAAGCTCGAACCTTAATTCCAATTGGACTAATTTTCTTAGTAATGGCCTCCTTTCGATCCATTTCATTAGGATAGACATATCCACATGCTGCAAGCTCAATTCGTATTGATGAATCATACCTAAGACCTTTTCCTCCCTTAGTCTGAGTTTTCTTTTCATACATACCGGCATTGATAATATCATAAATTTGATTTACGATAATAAACAAACAATCATTCCTATCAATTGGATTTTTAACTTTTCTAAGACCAAGAGTAATTTGTCTGGCATTATGTCCAGGACGTTGATTGTCCTCCATTGACATATCCTCTTCTGCTTTAGAACCAACTCCTCCAACTGAATCCCAAACAACAAGAAATGGGTATTTACCTTTTGGTGCACTGTCACACCTTTTCATAAATTCATTTGTTCCCTCAAAAACTTCTTCAATTGTTTTAGGTTTTGAATAAATAAATCTTTTCTTTGTATCGATTCCAAGTGCTTGCAAGTTAGTGATTGAAGAAGCAAGTTCTGTATCATTATAATTTACAACTCCACCCAATTCTTGAATTACTCTGGCTACTTGATAAGCAATATGTGACTTACCAATTGATTCCGGTCCAGAGATTTCAACAAATCTTCCAGCAGGAAGACCTGCTTTGCCCTTGAGTGTGCTTCCACTACAGATACCATCCAAGAGTTTTGAGCCGGTTGAAATCCATCTATTGATCTTTGCTGGGTCTTCACTAACACCCAGATCAAAAGCTATTTCTCTACCAGTATGTTTATTAATGTCATTAATTACATCACTTGTAAAAGCGTCTATATCAAATTCCTCTTTTTTTAATTTAGCCATAATATATAAAAATCCTTATCAAAAAAAAGCGTGTTGCCAGAGACAACACGCTTTATAATATCACTTTGTCTCCAAAATATATTGGAGTATTATTAAGTTTTAATCTTCGTCGTCGTCTACATCCAAACCGGCAAAGGCTTCATTGATGTTTGTTGGAGCTTCCTTCTTATCTGAAGCTTTCTTGGATGCCTTTTTTGCAGATGATTTCTTAGCTGCAGCTGCTGGCTTTTCTTCTGGAGTAGCCTCTTCCTTTTCAGGAACTGTTTTAAGCTCAGTGCCTTCACCTTCATCTACTTCAACACCCATGTACTTATCAAAATGAACTCTAAGCTCTGCTGGTGTCAACTTACGTTTTGCAAAGAGCTTGTAAGGATCAGGAGAACGTTCTCCCTTAATCCACTCCTTTGCTTTATCTTCATCTTCATGGACCGGACAAGCACCATCAAACATTGCTGGATTAACACTTGTTACCTGCTTTCTTTTTTGGTCATCAATAATAACTTCAATTTCCAGATCAAATCCTTCACCTGAAGTATCCAAAATAGCAGGACCCTTCTTTTCATCAAGCATGACTTTGATAACTGTTTCATAAATCTTCTTAGAAGAAATGGACCACATCTTTGGGCCCTCATCTTCCTTGGAACGATCAATGCCTAGAAGGTACATGGTTTGACCAGGAAGAAGCTTTTTAGCCAACTCCTTGTCTTCTGCAACCTGCTCTTCAGATTTTCCCTCTTTATCAAAAAGCATATTAATTGCATCTTGAACACAGTCCTCTTCTCCCATATGTCTAAGTGACAAAGGAGCTTTGTGGGTAACAGTACTTCCATCAGGTAGTTTCTCAACGAACTTAAGCCCGTAATAAAACCACTGCTCTTTAAAGTCTGGAATTTTGGTTCCATCTTCATCTTCCTCAGCATCGGGCCAAGGCAATAATCTAAATCTATTTGTTCCTTCTGCTAGACTGAAAAATGGACTTGCATCCTTGTTCCAGCCACCTTTACTTCCCTTATTTTTGAGTCGATTATATCGTTCTTTTAATTTGCTTAAATTTGGTTTTCCCATAATGTTTTATATTTTTTATTCCCCTTCTACTCGGGTAGTCCTTTCTACTCAGGACACTAATAGTATAACATTTACAGGCCGTTTTGTTGCATTAATTAATTTTTTTTAATCGTCGTAAATACCATCACCAAAGCTCTTCTGGTTCACTTTATCACGATTTGGATCCATAGGTTTTTGACCCAACGGACCAGTGTATCCTCTGATGGATCCACCACCGATACTTGATGTCTCATCTTTAGAATCGTCCGTCATTCCCAGCTCTGAAAATGTCAATTCGTCTTCATCAATAAGGTCATCTTCAGACTCCTCATTGATAAAAGATTTTACATAATTTTTCAATAAATCAACACTTTCTACTCGACCTTTCATAGACTGGTATTTCAGATTTCCATAATCGTCCAAACCTTGTGTAAAGGGAGCATCAAATGTGAGACCATTATCTGTATCATCTTCAGGATCACCAGCCCACATTTCAATGTCGGCCTGGTTCGTAGTATTTTGGAGTAATCTATTAACTGTGACAGTGGGAGCTGAGTCAGGATCCCCAGAATAACCATGTTTTGACCAGGCATGGGGAGTTTTACCATGAATATGACTGTATGGAGCATATGCTGGTACTCCCGTTCCTCCCTCTATCAAAAAAATTTTTGATAATTTTACTGACTTCATTATCTATAAGTATTCAAGCTTAATGATATTATCGTTTTTCAGACTCAAACGTGACTATTCTTGAAGCAGTAGAGATAATAAATGCAAGCTTTCCTTCACTCATGCTATATTCCTCATTAGGCTTCGTTCCAGTCAGTCTAAGGGCAAGATACTCATCATGAGACAAAACAAATCCAAATTCTTGCATTAGGAATATTGTTCTATCAGCAGGAGTCATAAATTCAAGACCCTTGTTGTATTTGTACATTTCACCAAGCTTATCTCGATGCCACTCACTTTCCTGTTCAATCAAAAGCTCATCGTCCTTTGTGCCTAACATACCAATATTCCTAAAAAGACAACAAAATAGAATTGAGCTCTTCTTAACTCCCAGTTCAAATACACTATTAATTTTCAGTGCACACTTGAGAATATTCAGATTTGCCTCTATGAGTCCACCAGGATATGCTCCTGAATATGATTTCTTTGTTGATGCTGGGCATGCTGCCAGCCTTTCTCCAAAATGATCAATAAATGTATTTGCAACATCTTTTCTTTTGCCGACCTTTGTGCAGAGATCCATGTAACTATTGAAATTTTCTGTAACCTGTTCTAATTCAAGCATAGTGGGATTGTACTACAAAATTAAACAGATTCGCACTTAAGTGACATTTTAGTAGAAATTTTTGGTATGCATTCCACCTGCTTCTTCAGGTCTTCTATTCTATGTAACTCATCAGGATGGAAGTCTAAAAAGGCAGCATCATGTAGAATTGCAATTATTTTAATTTTTAGATTATTCTCTTGGATATATTTGTATATTTGATAAAAACCCAACAAAGCTACTGTTACAGCAGAAGATTGAATATAATGATTATAAATCTTGTATCCTTTAGGATCTGGAACGTTGATAATTCTACCGTAATGATTCAAAATTTTATTGTCAAAATTCAAACATTCAAATTCCAATGATTTGATTTTTGCAGCTATTCCAAAATACTTCTTCACAGCAGGCAGATAAGTTCTACAATCACCTAAAGACATATCAATTCCTAAAGACGTATAGATTTGTTTACTTAGTCTTTTAGGGGCTGCACCAAATAAAGAAGCTAGGACAAACAATTTGATTGTATCTCTAGATTGCTCACCCTGAAAAATATTTTCATTGATATCATCATAAACGTCTTCTGGTACATCTTTTCCAGAAAATTCTAAAGCCAGCCTGGGTTCTAAAGAAACATAGTCTAATTGATATACCTTCCCACCCTCATATGAAGATGTGATTATCTTTCTCAGATCTTTTCTGAGTGTTAGGATGTTCGGGCCAGACTTGATTGTTAATCTTCCTGAGACTGATGAGGATTGATTGTAAACGATTTTTTTACACAACCCGTCACTCTGTGGCAAGAAGGTTCCCAAACAAGACAAAACACTCATATGCTTTTCTTGTTTCTTGTATTTGTAAATCAATTCAAGATTTGGCTTAATCTTATTCAGATTGTCTAAAAGCTCTTTCTCTAATATGAAATAATTCTGATAGTAGGATATATCAATATCATCTAATGCTTCAGAAATATTTTTGACAATATCACCTACCCAGGAATCCCATTGCTTTTTACGCATACAGAATTTCCAAAGCACTTTTTCAAAATCAAGATTAGAAAGTGATGTAATGGTTTTTATATGTTGTTTTGGAGGATCAGTATTGATTGAATGCCCGGCAAGCTCAAAAGCTTTCATCAAGTCTCTATTTGACGAAATACTTTTTGAATGAACAGTCCATGCATCTTCTGGAATATCGTCTACCCAATTAATTTTTTTATCAAACAATAAATGTTGATTAGAACCAATCGTTGAAGAGTGAATACAGAACACAGCCCATTATAACAACTTTAATTGAAAGTGTCCTCTTCTGTTTCTTCGTTTGGTTTTTGAGTTTCTTCAGAAGAAAATTCTTTAAGAACCTTAATTGCAGCACCAATTTTTTGTACCATTGATCTGTATTTGCCAAATGCATCAATTGGAGTCATTCTAAATTTGGTTTGAAATTTACCAGGAGCAATACTATGATCAATTCCACTTACAAGATAAACATTATCTACACTAGTTCCAGATTGAAAATCAACAAAAAATTGCTGAGCATATTCTACAAGAGGATTGCCAAGGGAAACCATGCTCATTTGTGCTGGTAGCACTTGCATAGGAAGCCCACCTTCACCAACACCAGATGGACTAAGAGGTCCAGCAACTCCGGCTCGGATCATATTAATGGTTGCTAGTTTATTATCTGTCATGCTTTGTAGTCCAGCAGCCGTTATAAATGAATTGTTTATTCCAAAATCAATATGAGGCATGGAATTTTTCAAAAACTCCTTAAGTTGTTGAGGACCACCTCTTACTTTATAAACTAAGTCAGCTCCTTCTGTGCCACCAATAGTCTCAATAAGCTTTGCTTCTAATGCTCTTCTGATAATTTTGTTTGAATCATCAATTGCCTTATTGATAGCTTTTGCATTTTTCTTTCCATCTTCAATTTGTGGACGGTCACCCAAAGTGTTAATTTGCTTATCATCAGATATAGCCATCAAAGAACTTAGAGTCGAATATGAAGAAGCTGCTTTATCAAAAACATGAATTCTCAATATGGTCTTTTGTTGTGTGCTGCCAATATCTTCAGATGGTTGAGTTGCATCGGCAGGAACACATTCGATATAAAAATCAATATGAGGAATTTTAAAAATTCCATCAACAATTCCATTAGCCCTCATTACCTTTTCCATCTCAGTATTTGCATTAGTGAATTGTTTAGATCGTTTTGTTTTGATTCTACTTCCAGTTTCTTTATCTGGCTCGTAGTCATATATGTGTCTCATTCCATAATTTACACTAGAGATATCTTCAAGATAGTTGTTGACTATAAAATGAATAAAATCTCTCAAGTTTAGATTGACTGATCTTTTAGAGAGTGCAATTTTACGGAATTTTTCTTGAAAATTACTAATGTCAATTGCATAGCTTCCAATATTTTGACTTTGAATTGCACCTGCATGATCATTAAAAGTATAAAATATTAATTGTATGTCATCAAATTTATTAGTGGCACCTAAAGGCTCAACAATAAAAAGCAACATTAATTTAGCCAAGGAAACATAATCATGTCGTCTTTCTTTTGATTCTAACTCATCCTCATCTAAACCCAAAAATGGATCGGGTGTTGGTTCATTCTTTCTACTTTGGATGATCTTGTCAAGCTTCTCTTGCATAGCTGCTGCAATTGAATTTCTAAGGTCACCTACCTTACCTTCTCCACCAATACCTTTTTTTCCTGAACCATACAAATTAATCAAAAGTTGTCTTAGTTCTGTAGCATCTGATCCTGAACCACTTTTTCCTAATGAAGAAATTGTCTTATTTAATTCTTTTCTTAATTCTGGAGATATATCAAGTTCAGACTTGCCGTCACCAGCCGACTGTAAAATTTGTGCACCTCGAATTTCTTTATTGAATTTTTGATCTTGTTTGAAAATCCTATTTCTAATTTCAGAAATTTTTTCCTGAAGGCGTTCAATCTCTCTTTGTGTTTCTCCAATTCGACCCCCATCATAAATATTTGATTGGTAAAAATCAACAGCCCCTTTGGTATAGAGGTCCAAAGTAATATCAACTTCACCATTATCCTTAAAGACAAAATTATTATTTTTTACATAATACTTCTCTTTACTTCTCATGGCATTAATAAGATCACCCCAGACATTTCTATCTTCTTCACCAGCTGGATGAGACCATCCATACTCAACTAGAATTTCTGCTTTATTATATTGATCTGGTTTAATAAAGTCTGCTATTTCATGCATTCTTGAACGATCATGAAGAATAAAATTTAACTTAGCTGTTCTGTAAGACATTATGCCAGGAGCAGGAACTACACTTATATCAAAACTCTTTATAGATGCAAAAGGTCTAAATGGATCAATAATTGGGGTCGCCCTTAAAGCACTATCTTCATCTGGTTCTGGGTTTGTTAAAGTCTGGGGCATAGTAAACAATTCTATTCCAGCATGCCCAGGTCTATCAGATGATGGAACAATACCAGCCTCTACTTCAAATCTATCTTGGGGTAAAGCTGAGGCCATCGACTTATCGGCACTGCCAAACTCCTTAATATTTTTGGCTCCATTCAATAATTTTAAAACTGACAATTGTGAGAGCCGGTCATTTGCAGTTGTGGTTCTAGAAAGTTGAAATTCAATATCTAAGATAGGAACTGCCCGACTGATTTCAATTGTTGGGATTGCATTCATAGAAATTGAAAGAGCATTTGTATTTTTATTTGAAATGCTAATTCTATTAGAAAAAACTTGAATAACAGATGCAGACGGATTATTTTTGTCAGGTTGATTTGGATTTTCATTCAAGACTGTTGAACTACTCCCCAGAACTTCTGACAGACTACTGATTGTATCTAATCCCTTTTTTGTCTCATCATCAAAATACATTAAGGCATTAAGAACCAATGGACTTTCTGCTTTATTGTCTTCAAATTCCTTCTCAATATTGAGCATCTCCCTTGCAAGATCTCTAGAGAGTAGAGCTCCCCTTTGAGTATTGACAATCAATGTTTGTAATCTAGATAACAATACATTATTACTATCATTAGACTGTTGAGACAATAGTGATAAATCATCTTCTACTTGAGCAGCTTGATTGAAAAGATAATCTAAATTATTTCTTAGATCGTGATCTACCAACTCTTCCAAGGTGTAAAGATTAAAATATTTTACAAGCTGCTTTACTGCAGTGTCTAGAGTGGTATCAGCCATATTATCCTATTAATCTTGCTACATCATTTACATCAGGAATCTTTATTGCAGTTCCAGGTGGCACTTGTAAGCTCCAACCAATTCCACTGGCAGCTGCAATAATCCAGTATAGATCAGATCTTCCATTATAATGCATGCCGGCAATAGAATCTAATCTTTGCCCCTCTTTTATAAAATCTGATCTAAACTTAATAATACCAGACTCAATACCTGCTTGTATAGCAGCAGAAACTCTTGATGTTCCATAGAATCTATTTAGTCCTAGAATTGGTACTCTTGCGTATCTTCTTAAAGCCATTAGTCTTTTTTACCTGTCCCCTTCAATGTTGAAGCTGCTTCTGCATGAGCTTTATCAAATGCAAAGTTTCCATCACTCTCATAATCTCCACCAACATTTCCTGCAACTCTTCCAACAGGATATTGTGGAGCACGATTGAATCCAGCATCATCAATTCCTGGTGCAATGTCATGAATAACCTTAAACTGAATTGTGCATTTCAACATTTTTGGTGCACGTGATCCATACTCTGTTGTTTCCCATGAAGTGTTTGAGGCTACCATTTCTGTAAAACTTAAAGACTTAATAACACCTGCCAATCCTTTACCACCGACATTCTCAAATGCTCTTGTGATAGCATTTTGATCTACATTGAAAAATGATGAGTCGGGCAAATCGGTAGCTAATCCAGGATCAAGTGTTCCAAGTTTTCCAAGGGCTGCTTGTGCAATCTGTATCTTGTCTGGAATTAGATCATTGAATGTCACAATGAACTTTCCACCCATCTCTTCTGAATCTCCAGCTGGGCCAATGACAGTTACGATATAATAAACTATTTCATTTGCACCATATGTAACCTTCATTGATGGGTCTTGTGCTGGTCCTCTTTCAATTTTCACTTTTGTAAGAGATGTAAGAATTAATTTCTTTCTTTCTTTAGAATCTAAAATAGGAACCAAAGGAACACTAAAGCTTAAGGTTGCCTCCAAATATCCTCCATGAGATTTTGGTAAAAGATAGGCAGTTTCTCCAGATCGGAATCCATCTTGTGTATCACCAGAATCGGCAGGATTCGTTGTCATTCTTCTTCTAATTTTTTTCACATCCTCAACATACTCAGGAGTAAAATTTGAAGTAGTTTGTTCAACAATGTTAGTGTCTGGGTTTCCTAAGCCAAATATTCTAGTGATAGCAAATTTTGAATAGTTTGATCGAATCACATCTCCAACTCTCATTCTGATCACTGGTGATGCAGTTGGAACTTGTGAAAATGGTTGAACAAAACTTTTTTGATCTGCTGTAGAAATAACTTGTCTTCCCTTAGACCACTGTGGAGTTACAAGTGTTGTTAGTTTATTCACTTTCCACCACATGGTATCAAAATCTTCCTTTGATGTTGAAGCAATGGTAAAACTAATAGAAATATTTCTATCTGTACTTCTATATGTTTCCACACTATCAATTCTACCATACCCTTCAGTTGTTTCATAGTTTACATTATATGAATCTTCTAAGTTGGATAAGAAGGCATGGAATGAAATGATTTCATTTGTTCTCAAGTCATGAAAATAAAATGGAACATATTCAGCATCTAATCTAGCTTCTATCTCTTGTAGGATTTCAATAGGAATTCTTTTTTGATTTTCTAAAATAACAGACTTGCTCTCTCCTGAAAGTCCAGATATAGCTCGATCTAATTTACCACCTGGAGAACCAGCTATCATTTCACTAGCCAATAAAGATCTTTGTGGGAATAAAAATAAACTAGGAGATGTTGAAGTTCCATATGTTGATCGAAGAGTATTTCTGGACTCATGAATTTTCATAACCCTTGTGGCAGGATTCCCAGCAAGATGTTCTACTTGAGAATACCTTGTAGAAAAGAATGTAAATCCATATGCTTCTCTTTCAAGAGCTCTTTCACCCATCTGGGCCAACACATTTAAGAATGATATAATCTTTGAACTTTTCAAGACATCAACAAGACCTATAAATTCTTGTGCTGATCCTAAAGGATTAAATGGACCTTTGAAGACATCAACTACTTCATTAATAATTTGAGTACCACTTCTTGTTATCGTACGAACAAATACAGCATAGTATCCTGGACTCTCTTGAATCCTTTTGAAGTCACCACCACGGAAATCAAAAAACACTTCCAGCCCTTTATTTACAGCCTGAACAAAATCTCTTTCTGTTGGAACAATACCAATATCCTTGAGAGAAAATAATGATTTGCTTGCATCAATTTTACCATGTTGGCCTAGTTCAAATGGACCATGTATTGGAGGGGTATTTTTATCAGCAGAGGCTTTTACAATCACACCAAGAAGCTGGACAAACCCTTCCATAATAATCTTTAAACCAAGAACCAAGGCTGTGCCAACAATTGTCATTCCAATTGGCATATAACCATCAAACGGCTCAAGTGGAGTGTTAAGAGTTCCCCAAGATTTATTGAGTGTAAGATTTGGACTAGTTGCTAATTCATTTGTGACAGCTTGGCTCTGTGGAGATCCATCAAGATTTTTTGCCATTAGATCAGATGGATCAATTCTTCCAATAGCCAGTTGGGCCTTGCCTGGGATTATGGCAGTAGTTCCATTAAGAACTTGATTTGTTGTAACGTTTACTTCACCAGCTGCCTTCAACATGAGTGCAAGTCCAGTATTTTTCAAATCATCTAAATTAATAGATTTACCAGAAGGATCATATGAACCAAACTTATTCTGTTCACCTGCAATGGTACCATTGACTTCTCCATTCTCCAAGAAGGGACTATTAGGTCCTGGTGAAAATCTGGAGTTTTCTAATGCAGTCTGTACCTTTTGTAAGATTTCTTGATTTGGTTCATCACCAGCAAGTAAAGTATGTCCACTTTTTCCTGTTGGAGCTATTTGTTCAACATCTGCTCCAAAAAATCCACTATTTGAAATAGTTGAAAGACCTGAGTTTTGAGAAGAGGGGGAGAATGAATTGACAGAACCTCTTGCATCTGAATCTAAAGATGCAGGTGAACCATCAGGACTAGTGATAGAAAACTTTTGTAAGCCGGGAGAAATAACTTGAGCATTTCTTTCATTGGTGCCCTTGGTAAGACAATGTAAATAATCACCCAATGTTTGGAGATCTTCTTCTCTTAGATCATCTCCTTCTTTCAGAGTACCATCAGGACCGGTACCATCTAAAATAGCATTATTTATTTTTACGGTTGTCTTATCAACTTCTGACATTAGTCTGTATCCTTAATCTTTTTTAGTTCTTTTCCAATTGATGCACTTTTTTCTTTATCTTTAGTAATTGCTAGTATTGGATCAATAAGAGCCTTTTGCCATGATGACATATAGTCTTTCATATATTCTTCTAGAAATTTTCTTTCTTCTGGAGTACATGCTTCAAGAACCTCTTTATACTTATCATCGTTTTGTAAAAGCTTTGCTAAATCCATTATCCACCTGCTACATTATTTTTTGGCCCTGCAACTACTTGTCCAGTATCTACCAAGCTCTTTCCTAATTCTTCTGAGTCAATAGTGACATTCACATTCACATGAATCTTAAAATCTCTCTTATTGATATCAAGACTATCGTTGCCATTAAAACCCAATGCCTTACCAAGATTTTCAAGTTTTGGTTTTAGATTTACTGTTCCAAGATTTGATAAGTCACTATTAATTCTATTGGTCATATCAACCATCTTTTTGATGGCAGCTACTACAGGAATAGATTTTGGATTATTAAATCTCTTGTCAATTTTTCTGCCAACGGTATCTAAATTCTGAGAAAGTTTTCCCATGCTTTTGATTGACATGTTTAGCCCTTCAGTGATAACAGCAAAATCTGTAACAGCCTGAATGGCAATCCCAGCCCTAGCAATCTCATCTCCACTGAAAGCTTGACCAATTTCAACCATCGATCCTCTTAGTCCACCCTTTCCATCTGTTCCAATTAATAGAGGTTTAATTTTATTATTGAATTTTTCAACACTGGCTTCAATTTCCTTTACATTAATTTTCTTAATTTTATCATAAAGCTTGAAGTCTGAAATATCAACACTCTTTTTACCAAAGCTAACTTTACTCTTAATTCTCTCTAGCATCTCTTGGCTTTTGATGCTCATTCGTAGTTGGGCTGCAGTTTGTCCAGCACGTAAAGCTATCTCTTCTTTTTCAGCTGATGTTAGTGCTTGATGTCTAGCTGCAGCAATTTCATTTACTTGTCCAATAGCTGCTTTAATTGCTGCACCAGTATTATCACCCTCCTCTTCAAGTCTCACAAGTCTTGAAGTAACTGCTGCATCTTTCATGATTTTAGCTTTTAGTCTTATGCTATTCAATAGTACTTGTCGTTCTCTGCCAGTTAAATCTTCTCTAGTTTGTAGTGCCTGTCTCATTACTGAGATCTCACTACTAGCCAATGTAGCAAATTCTTTTGAGCCGGTAGCAGCAATTTGCATCAACTCCTTCAAACTCTTTTTGCTTGATTTTATTCTATGTTGATAATTTGATGCTGTCTTGCCTTCAAAACTTTCATCTGAACCTTGTTTGACAATCCTTGCAGGATCACTCTTGAATCCTTCACCAGAAAAGAATCTACCAATTTGGAATTCTTTGTCCAACGCTTTACCAATATTCCATCCAGCAACACCAGCTGCAACGACTGCCCCTGCTGCAGCAAATGCTCCTCCAATACCTGATGTAAAAGCACTTTTTACTCCTTGACCCAAAAAGCCCTTCATTGCAGACATTCCTGTCTTCATTTTGCCACCTGGCTTTAGACCATCCGCTGCAGCATTCGATACATTGTCACCCATTGATTTGCCAAAAACTTTGCCGGCTGTGGATCCAAGGCCCTTTAGGGCTTTAGAGGCAGCCCATTTTGCACCAAGTGTAACAAGACTAGCAAGTGATGCTGCAATGAAAGATGGTCCAAATAAAACACCAGCCATTATAAGAGCTAACTTTTTATTTTCTCCTATCCATTCAGGAACATCATCAGCAAAAAACTTTATGATTCTTTTCTTAGCTGCTTCAGTAAATGCAGTAAATAATGTAGAGGTTATTTCAAATAACTTTTTAGATGCTGGTCCCAATTGAGATTTGATAGCATTCAATATGCTGTCAAGTAAATTACCAGCTTCTGTTTTTGCTCCACCAAATGCTTTTTTCAATGCTTCACCAAAACTTTTGTTTTTACCAGTAAAGACATCAAAAACAGCATTCATAAATTTTGTAGTATTTTCTATAACTATCTTGCCTGCACTCAGAGCAATCTGGCCTAGTGTCTTGAATACTTGTTTAAACCCTTTAACAATTTTTGATACAGCTGATGTTTCATCATCAACCATAGTCATGAAAAGATTTTTGAAATTCTTTAATAGACTACCAAATGCTTCTTTTGAAGTTGCAGGATCACTTAGGTCTGTGAAGAATTGTCTAAAGCCTTTCACAACACTGTTAGCCATTTTTTGAAATTTCTTAGGTTCAAAAAATTCTCTAAATCCCTTCATGACATTTGCCATACCTGGGAACATTTTTGTGAATGATCTACCGACTTGTCGACCGGCTCTTTCTGCAATCCAAAGATCTCTTTTGAGAGTCCAAATAGTTCTTCTGAAATCCTTACTCCATCTAACACCTTGAGTTAATCCTAGAATAAATCTATCTAAGAAACCACCACTTCTTTGTCCTTGACGTACTATTCTTTCAATAGAAGCAGACAGTTTTTGCATTGCCTGTTCTGTAGTAAGCTGCTGTTTTTCAGCAGCGCTTCCAGCTTCAGTAACTTCTGCATAAGTTTTGCTTTGATTGTTCATAGCAAATACTTGATCTAATGCTGCATCAGCTACACCGGTTGTGGCAGCAAGATAATTTCTTTCTTGCCTTGTCATGCCCTTGATAGACTTGCCAGCTTGAAAGAATGACTGTCTCATCATGTCAATTCTTTTACCAACATCCTGCTCATTCATCATCTTCATGACATCGATATTCAAACCGAATGCCTGGGACAACTTGGCAGCATTTTCAGCAGCATCTTCAAAGTTATCAAACTGATCAACAATCCCTTGAAGATCTTTGAAATCTACACCCAACTTTCTAGCAAAGACAGATAATTGAGCCATTTCTTTGATTCCAACAGAACCAAAAGTTTTTAGATCTTGAACCATCTCTCCAACATCACGGGCAATTGTTTTTTGGGAAATACCAAATTGTTTTCCTAATGATGTTGAGAACGTAGCAACTAATTTAAGAGTTTCTCCTAAGGTTCTACGCATTGTTGTTGTATGGGCTGCAAAACCTTTAAATTGTTCACCAGTCAATCCAAGACCTTTCTGGTAAGCAATCATCACTTCGGCATTAGCAGCAATCTCTTGTCCAAAAAGATGGAATGTTGCCTTCATGCCTTCTGCTAATTCTCTTACAAGATTTAGTCTTTCCCACATCAGTCCAGCAGTACGATAAACAGACAATCCTGTATTTGCCAATTCACCTCTCATGGATCTCATGGCAGAAATTACATTTTTAGATATATCTGTTTTAAAATCACCAAACGTTTTTCTAATATCTTCAAATGCCTGTCTAAGTTGAGTTCCACCCTGGGTATTGTTAGCCTCTTCAACTAAAGCATTAAATATCTTAATGGGAATTGAAGCTACAGATTTAGCAACTTGGAAAATAGCATTTGCAAATGAAAATGTAAGTTGAGTTGCTGAAACTAATGCACTTTTGATATTTGTAAGTGTAGAAAGAAAACTTAGTCCAAATGCACTAGCAGCAACTTTAAATGTACTAGTTTCTTTAGCTGCTTGAGCTAAACGACTAACAGTTCCTTCAAGAGAATTATCAAAGTCAGCCATAGATTTAGCTGCTTCTTCTAATGACTTCTGTAGGTCATCTTCAAACCCAGTAGCTTCTGCTGCAGCTTCTTCTAGGGATCTAGTAATGTCTTGAATTCTGGAAGATGTTTGTTGTGGAATTACAACATCACCTAAATTAGCTTTTAGCTCACTAGCAATATCAGTCTGCTCACGTAAAATACGTGTTTGCTGTTGAAGCATCCCAGTACGTTTACGGATTGCTTCTGTAATTTCTTGCTGAATTCTAAGGGTATCTTCTGTAGCCACCTATTAATCTCCTATAGAGGCCAAGGAACACCTAGAATTCTTTCAAATTCTCTTCCTCTAGCATTTTTTAGATTAAGCTTTTGCATTACACTTTGAACTGTAGCACCCGATCTTCTCAGTTCATCTTGAAACCTACGAGAAGACCTGAGTGCATTTGCAATAGCTTTAATTTGATAAGAGTTACCACGTATCTTTAAACCACTAGCCCGGCCCACAATAGAAGCAGCAAGGCCAGCAAGAAAAATCTTACCTAAGGTACTAACTCTTAACTCACTGACCATACTTCGATCTGTTTCTTCAACGATCAAGAAGGGCATATCTTTATATGGTGCATTTTCCATAATTATAAATATACAACTAACTGGAAATGAAGCTAAAACTAATGCCCTTCTCCAAACTTAATTAATCTAGATGGTATATTTGTACGAACTTTACCTTGATATGCCCTTGCTTCTTCTGTATTGTGATGCATAGCCCTACTTTTAACAATAGGAGCATTTGGCTCTGGCTCAGGATCGTCTGGATCTGTACCAGTCATAGTTCTTTTGATTTGTTCTAGAAAGAATCTTCTATAGTTTACAGGCAAATGATAAGCATCAAAATATGTAAACCCACCATAATACATTAATTCATGTATTTGACGAAGATAAAATTCTTTATTCAGGCCAAAAAAACGTGACCCCAATTGGGATCGAAACCTCCTCAACAATATTACATGCTGGGCATTCATGATCCTGCCTCATAATAATTCCTGGCTCATGGTCATCCATATGCTTACGTAAGCTCTTTGAGTCCTTTGCACGCATGGAACGATGAATGAATTGAGAAATTTCAGCTTTATCACTAATTCCCTCTACTTCAACAATCGAAGCAAATAATTGATCAGTTACATTGTTATCATGTACTTGACCTAACTTTCTCTTTCTTGCTTCTTTTAGCTTATTAAGCTCTTCTTCTTCTTTTCCTGTCAAATACTTGTATAGAACAGTAAATCCACTAATAGGAAGTTTAAACTCAAATAAGTTTGTGTGTGGTCGAACAGGTGCAATTGTCAAAGGTTTAATTTTTAGTTGATTAAGCATAAAGACATGCTTATCATCTCTGTATTGACATGCACTACAGTCAACTTGAATTGGACCATAGTCTGCTCCATAACCTACAGCACGAATAGCTGTCATAATTGCATTTCTATCACCTGCAATCATATTTTCTGGGTCAATTCCCTTGTCAACAATACATGACTTTAGTAATTCAGCAATAACTGTTCCTTTTTTGATATAAGCTGGACTTGTAAGAATATCTTCTTCTACTGGACCCATTGCCTTGATATCTATTGTTTCTTTACCGGAAATTCCACTATCTTCTGAGTATATAATACCTTTAGATGGTAGGGGTACAGATTCAAATGGAATTTCTTGCCATAGGGCAGATTTAGCCATAGCAGGAGGTACAGGAGCACCAAATCCACCGGGCATGTCTTTTTGAAAAACTTTGTTTCCATCCCTTACAGGCTGTGGAGTTACCAGAGGCTTTTCTTGATTATTAGTTTGGTCGTTGGACATTTTATACTAATTTTCCTCGCTCATGTGTAATGATAAGCAATAAAATCTTCTTTGTTTAGAAAATAAAAAAGCCTCATAGAATGAGGCTTTAATATAAATATACAACTTTGATATTTTTGAGATTATTTTTTTATAATCGTATCAATTAGTACTGTTGGACAGCCAAATCGTACCTAATCGTAACTGAGATGTCAGCAACTTCTGTATTGGCATAATCCAATTCACCAAAGTCAGCAGCTTGAATCCAAGCTCCCTTAATATCCCAAAGTTCAACTACGGCACCATATGGATCAAGCATCTTCAATTGAATGTCTCTCTTATAAAAGTCTGCATAACCAGCTCTTTGAGACACATGCTCATGACATACCCTTAGCCATTCCATTACTTGTTGTGAACCAGCAGGTGCAATCGGATCATGCAACACTGCTTCCATTGGCTCAAATGTGGTCTTACCAGCTAGATAACGTCTTCCGTTAATCCAGTCTATTACTGCTTCCTCATTTGTAAATTTAGGACGAGAAGCTGTTTTCAACAAATATGCATCAATACCAGCGATATTAAGCACCCATCTAAACTTTCTTTTCGCCTCAAACTTATTTGGAAGCATGTCACTTACATCTAAAACTTCAGCCATTTCTTATAACTCCTATGCTTATAACTATCTAAAACTTTAGATTTCAACACCAGTATTTGTAATTACAAAGTCAAGTTTTACAAACTCTGCAGTTCTGGTAGGTTCAATAAAAATAAATCCACGAATGGTGTTATTTTCCACATCAGCTTGTGTGGTAGTTGATGTGTCAATTTGTACTTTATATCTATTCACTCCAGACTGAGATTGGACTCGTTCTAGAATTGGATTTACCAATGCAGAGAATCTTTCCAAAGTATCTTCACGGTTTGGTTCAAAAAGAATTTGATTAGCAACTCTTCTGACTCTTCTACGAAGGTTCAAAAGAAGTCTACGGACATTCACACGATCCAAAGCTGATTGTGCAGCAAGAAGTGTCTTCTGTCCCCAGATTGTAAGTCCAGGTCCGCCTGGGAATGTAACAATTGGATTGATGTCTGCTTCATACAGATCATCCATATTTTCTCTATTCAATTTCACTGCTGCTTCAGTTGAAGAATCAAGGATACCCCTTGTAAATCCAGCCGGTGCAAACCATGGGAATGCAACACTATCATTTAGTGCAAACGCTCCCAAAACACCTACTGATGGTGGAGCAATCACATTTGTTAGTGTTGTTGGATCTTGAACAACAATGTCTGGGAAGTATGCAGCTGCAAAGCTTGTATCAAGATTTCTTGAGAGGTGAGAAGTTACTGTATTTTGTACATGCTGATCTTGCATAGAAGATGTAACAACAGCATTTACCAAATCTCTTTCTTCAATATCCATGATATACATGGCATCAAATCTATTTTCAACTGCAACAACAGCAGCATCAGAGATTACACTATGACGGATTCCAGGAATTGCCAATAATTGAATATCAACTTCACTTGTGAGTGCCATTAGATCCAAAGCTTTTCTATAAGCTTTTACAGTTGGACCATCATCTTGCCCACGAGCAATAAAGTTCATCTCTTCAAAGACAGCTCTGTTCGACAAGTCAGTTTCCTGCTTGTTGAAAATATTAGTACCATCAAATCCACCCTGAAGATGAAAGCTAAACTTTGCAAGAGTTCTTACTCCAAGAATTGACAAGTCATCTTCAATAGAAAATGCTCTTGTTTTATTGGTTTCGTTGGCAGCTACACTCCCAGCTCTTTGATATGTCCAATCTTCAACTGTCTTAAGATCAGCCTTTGTGTTTGAACCTGTTACAACTTGAATATGCTCAAGAGAGAATATATTATTATTGAATACATCAGAATCTAGAACTGTTCCACCAACGTCAGCTACACCAGCATTATCACCAGCAAACATATTAAGGTTTGTGGTCATAAAGTTTGGCATATACTTTGACATGCTTTTGATAGTTGGATTAGGTGAAAGACTTTTATTCTTTTCAGTAAGACTAATCTTTCTTTCAAACTGAACACCCCAATAAAGACGCTTGTTGACAACTTTCTTAGGATCAACTCCAAGTACAATATTCTCTCTAAACGGAACAGGTAATTCAACAACACTCTTAAGGGTGCCACCGGTATTGTCCGCCATAGGATCACTACCAGAAGTAACAAGGTGAGAGTGGCCACGGAAACCTGATGGTAATGCTGTTGGATCAACTTCTTCGTTATCAACAGCTGAATCAATTTCAACTCTAATTCGAGCAGAAACATTTTCATATTGCCCATCTACTACAAGTTTTTGAGATGCAGATGATTTATCAAAATCAAAAAATACACTTTGATCTCCAATAGCTTTTGCAACATATCTTTCATTGCTTGGATCTAGTGATAATCCTCTATATGATTCAATAACAATTTTGTCATCATCTGAATCATCGATATCTCTAAGAACCAAATCGAACTTACCAAAATCACTTTCTTCTGAATTTGAAGGGGCAAGGTTCTCAATAGAAACTTTCCATTTATCATTTACAAAAGCACCATCGGAAAGTGCATGAATTTTGAAAAGATTTTGTGGAAGGCCACCAAATTTTTGTGAAATAATCCATGGAGTTCTAGCAGTTGCAAAACGATCTTCAAAGTTTTCATAGTTTGGAATTGTGGCAGCGCCAAGATTCCTATCTCTACTTCCAGTTGCAAGGAATGCAATTTCTTCAAAGTTATTAGTAGTTGCCTCTGCAACACCAGATCCTGTGGTGGCAGCCAAAGCTGGGTGTACATCATAACGTGTGTACAAAAGATATCCAGCCTCTTCCATCTTCAAAGGATCTTGATTCATTACATTTGCAAAATAGTTTGGTGCATCAACATCAAAAGAAGCAGTCAAAACATTTGGAAATGATGGATCAAGAGCTCTATGCCCATTAAAAAGCATTACAAATTCTTGTTTTGCAGTAGCACCATCTAGAAGAGTAACAGCACCTGTCATAAATCCTACAACAGCATCAGTTCCGGAAATAGCAGCAACTGAAGAATCTGGTGCTTGACTACCAGTAATAGAAGAAGAAAGTGTTGGAAGAACACCGGAGGCAGCAAAAATGACAGCTCTAATAATAGGACTGGCATCAGTACCTGTTTGAATCCCAGCAGCTGAAAAAACATCTGAACCAGCTGATTCAGACATGAAAGTTCCAAGAAAATATGTTCTTCCTGGGTGACCATTCTCTACAGCATTTGCATTATTTCCAAAGTTGCCACTATCTAAAGGCTGTTGTTCACCAACAACAAATCCAGCTGATTCAACATTACCAATATTGTCACCAGTAGTAGTTCTCTTCTCTCCCTTGCCAACTCCAAGAACACGAACATATGTTAATGATGTAGCTCTTCGGAGCCATTCGGCAGCTGCTAATGGTCCAAATTTTTCACCATCTGTAGCACCAAATACTGCATCATAATCTTGTTGTGTACCGACAGTAATTGGAACGAATGCTGGTCCTCGATTGGCCGTACCGATAACTCCTGCAGGAGTCCCCACTGGTCCGGCATTCACTGGTCCTGTAAGGTCAATCTCTGTAGCTGATACGCCGGCGGATTTGAATGTAAGCTCTGCCATGTTATAAATTTCTCCTAAATGCTCTTATTGATAAATACAAGCCAACTATAAAATTAGTCAAAGCTTACCCCTGAATTAGTAATAATAAAATCTACGGCAATAAATTCAACTGCACGTGTTGGGACGATGATGATTTTACCATTCATACGATTTTGCTCTTCATCATCCTTGGTGTTGTTGGTTTCATCCATAATTACTCTGAACTTTTCAATACCATTCTGTGTTTGAATAAGTCCCATCTGTGGTGTAACTTGAGTGACAAATTTTGCTCTTGTGTCAACGTTATTTTGTTCAAACACAAGTCCTTGAGCAATGTTTACAACAACTCTTCTAATTTCAAGCATCAATCTACGAACGTTTGCACGATCTAATGCTGACTGAGCTTGTTGTAATGTTTTTTGTCCAAAAATTACGAATGATGTTTGTCCACCATCAATAATGTTGGCAATTGGGTTCAACCTATTATCATACAAGGTGTCCCTATCACTAACTGTCAAACGTACATCTAATCCAGTGACAAAATCTAATGCTCCACGATTAAAACCGGCTGGGGCAAACCATGGGAATCCAACTCTATCATTGAATCCAATAGCAGCAAGGGCAGCTACAGAAGATGGAACTTTAACTCTTCTATTGTTGACCTCATCGACCATAATAACATCTGGAAAATATCCAGCTGAGTAACTACTATCAACTGCTCTTGAATCGAACTGTTGAGTAGTTTTTTCTACATCTGGTCGTGTTGTGGCTTCATCACCAAACAATCTTGTTCCATCATCACTGTATGAGGCAACGTCCATAAGATATAGTGCTAGACCATACTCTTTAGCAGATGTGTTGATAAAGTCTGTTACAAATGAATCTCTGATTCCAGGAACAGCCAAAAGGTTGATGCTGGGACTCAATGGAACATTTGAAGATAGTGTGAATGGATCAAGCATGATTCTAGCAGCAGTTCTATATGCATTTACAGCATTGTTGAACTTGCCTTCACCAGCAGGATTTGTATCCAATCCAGTTGCTACATATCCACTTACAGCTCCACCACCAGTATCACTGGAAGAAGCCTTATCATTTAATCTTGAAGCATTTGAATCAAGAATATTGACTCCATCGAATCCACCATAAAGAACATTTGTGAATTTTGTGAAATCTGTGAACCGGTTGAAGTCGGCAGATGAAGTTAATGCAATGAGTGTAGCAAGAGTAATTCTTCCTGAAAGCACTCCGTCATCAATCTTATATTCTGTCCCATCTGGGTTACCATTTCTGATATAAGCTGTTTCTCTAATATGCTCAGCTACTGAACCTGTAAGTTCTGAAACTGCTGAATTGGAAAAAGCAACTCTAGCTAATGTAAACTTATTTTCGTTGAATGTATCAGCTTCTGAACCTGTTACAAGCATATCCAATTTGCCCAACCCAACAAGCTTAGAATAGGCAACCATAGATTGATTCTTCTCACGTGTTGTATTTGAGTTTAGTGGATTTTTATTTCTTTCTAGTTTGACACCCCAGTAATACCTTCCATCAGTTTCTTCTGAAACACCAGGAGCTCCAGGAAAGCCTGAAGTTGCAACATTACCACGAGTAGTTTTGAACCTAAAAGGAACTGGTGGAACAATAGAGCCGGTAAGTTTAGGAACAGTAACATCACCATCCATACGAGTAATTCCAACTGCTGGTGTTTCATCACTTAAAAGATCATTAGTCTTTAGTGCTGGAATTCCACGGAATCCAAAAGGCAATGCTTTGGCAGGAGTGAGAGATCTTTCAACATTATCACTCATACGAATTCTAACAAATCTAGATTTATTGACGTATTTACCAGAGACTTTCAATCTACGTTCTTCATCTTGATCAGAATCAAAAGCATATTCTGTTTTTCTGTCACCAATTCTTCTAGCAACATAACTTTCATTTGTTGGATCAAGAGAACATCCTGGAAATTGCTCAAGAATTTCTGGGTTTGTGTCAGTGTCACTCCAAGATCTAATTTGAACAGTAAATGTTCCATAATCATTTTTTGGATTAGTTGATGCTCTTAAATTTGAAATTGATACCTTGACTTTTTGATTTGGATATTCTCCATCATCAAGAGCCTCAAAATGGAATAGATCAATTTCAGTAAGACCAAATGGTTGAGAAATAAACCATGTACTTCTAGCAGTTTTGAATCGAGTATCAAAGTGACCGAAGGCATCTCTGAAGACCATAAGTGCATCACCAGAATCATCTGATAATGTAGAAGATCCTGAAAGAATAGCAATAGAACCTGCATCAGTACTTACAGTAGCAATTTCATCATCTACAGCAAAATCAAGATACAAAAGATGTTCTCTTGTGTTGAAGTTGTCTGGATTTGTGTTTAGAACTTTTGCAATATAATCTGCACTGCCTGGGTTTAGAGAGGCAGTAACAACATCAAGCTTCACACTTGAGGAGATAGCAATTTTAAACTTGCCAGCAGCCAATGTTGCTTCATCATCTAAGGTAGTTGGACTTGTAGGAACAGCTTCATCACCATTCAAGATCATTGCTCTGGTACCACTAGCTGTGAGAATCATTGCTCTAACAATGAATGCCTCATCATTAGATGAGGATACAAAGCTATCATTATCTGTAAATAATGGCATACCAATGGCTTCATTGGTCTGAATGGTGTGTTTTGCAACTAGTAATTGGACTGATCCTTGATGTCTAGTGTCGGTAGCATCAACAGTTGACCCAGTAACTGTAAATCCGGCACTTCTAACCTGATCTGTTGATTTTGTCTTGTCAATATCATCAACAGTATCATTTGCTCCTGCACCCAATACACGCATGTATGTTACAGCAGACCTATTATCTAAAAACTTCTTGACGGCGTATGGGCCGAAATGCTTTGGATCTAATGTCCCAAATTTATCTTCAAAATCAGCAAATGATCCAACAGAAATAGGCACAAAGGCAGGGCCACGCAATGAAGTACCAATAACTCCTGCTGGTACCCCGGATGGGCTCTCTATACGGGCTGAAAGATCAATTTCACGATCAAAAAAACCTGGACTTTTAAAGGTTTGTTCTGGCATCTATAAGGCTCCTTAATGAAAAAATAGCAGACTACTGTATAAGTAGTAGTCGCAATAAGTAAAAACGTAATTAGGGTATATCAATACGAAATAGCTTTTTTGAGCTAACAGTAGTTTCTCCCTTCCGTGCGTTTCTATATTTGACACGCACAAACACCTCCTCATCTTCACCAGAAAAAGGGTCTCTCATGATTTCTTTTCGAGAAAAATTAGGATCTCTGCCATCTTCTTTTGCCCCAGTGGCATCGATATCATTTACATCATTTAGTATAAACTTATCAATATCTCCTGAGGGAACAGAGGTCTCAAATGGCTTCTCAAAAATTCCATCAATAACTTCAAATGACAACTGTGGTGCTGAAATATATCTCCTAAAAGGAACCATATCTCCACCATTTTGATTTGCAATCATGTAGCCAGGAACCATAACTTGAAAGGTGGTTTTAAAAATTCTACTTTCATCCGTAAATTCTTGTAGATTATCTTGATTACCAACATTATCATCAAAATATGCAACAAACCAATACCCCTTGTCAGAATTGACCCGATATTGATTTCCCTGGCCGTCATAATTAGTTAAAATTTTCTCAATTATCTCATTCATATGTTGGGCATAACTTGTCCAGATTGTAATTTCATACTTTCCTGTAAAAAATTTCGGAAAAGGCATTGTTATAATTTCAACAATATTACTATTTGATAATTGATCTTTTAATAATTGATCATTAGTTCTTGGGAACTTTGATCGTCTAGATGCAACCCTACCTGGAATTACACCTTGTTTATCTGGTTCATTGAGAAAGTTAGAAACAGACGATACATTGTCTTGATTTTCAAAACCTTCTTTATTAATGATATTTTGCCAGGCCCTATCTTTTGAGCTTAGTTTTTTCTTTATAACTAAATCACCAGTATTTTGAGCAAGCCCATAACCACCATGAGGACCATTCTTTGATTGATCTATATCAATTCTTCTCACAGAAATTATTGGTAAAATTAAAACACCACTCTTATCTTTGATTGGCTGGGCTCTCTGCCTCAAAGCAAATCTTTCCCCAGTACTGAATACAACTGGGACTTTATGCTTGTAATGAAGATTATCCTCATCATCATTAATGGTAACCTGAAGAGTCAGATCTCGATCAAACAAATTAAAGAGAGCAGTATCCACATCTTCTATTCCACAAGAAGGGATGTGAAAATCTGTTGGAATATCACCTCCATCATATCCTGAAGGAATTCTATTCTTTTTTGGCTGTTGTGCCTGTCCTGATTGCCTTGCCATTTAATTATAAATAGACTAAAATAACTTAACAATCACCATCAGGATCAAAAAATCCTGATCTTCCTTTCTTTCCTGCTGGTGCCTTTTGTGAAACTTCAGTTGGAGTATCGACAATTGGAGCACCTAAGACCTCATTTGTTACTAGATCTCTTTGGTCTCCGTCAACCAATCCTCTTTTTTGTTGAAAGTTTTTCAAGACAGCATCGTCGTCAGTAAAGAATTCATCTGTAGGTCCAATAATTTTGGTAGAGAAGACATCTTTTCTTGCTTCCTTCCCAGTAATAACAGTACCATCACTATATTCAATTTGACCAAAGACATTTCTTGATCCGGTGACTTTTGTCACTTCAAATGTTTGATGGCCATATGTAAAAAAGTCACCATCTTTAGGTGCAATTTCTCTCTGAATTAAATCTCTAGTTTGAATAGTAACTTCAATCATTGCAATAGACTCTTGACCAAATTGAGTTGTTGTAACTTCAGATGGCTGCCAGTCTACTCTTGCACTTATTATAATAGGATTTTCAAATACCTTTTTTGTAGCCTCTTCATATACTGGATGTACATCAGACTTCACAAACGATATTGGATAATAAATGATTTCTTGAGCAATGATATCCTTGGTAAACTCTTTACCAATATCATTAATAAAATCTAATTCTCTAGGCCCTACAAATAATCTTGCCATATATTATCCTGGTACAATAAACCAACCATTTGGCATTGGTACACCACGTAATTGTTTTGTTAGATTTTCTGCTTTTGCAGCCTGCTTCTCCATAAGAACATCATAAGTCATTTCATCTAGTTGACCTCTAATCTGTTCAATTAGTCTAAGCTTTTCATCAAATCCCCTTGTTAGGAGATCATCATAATTCAATTGAAGATCCTGACCATTGACAGGAAGATTCTTCATCTTACCTCTAATCCAGGCCAGTCTAATCATGCAAAGTGCAAGAGTATATTCTCTAATCCACTGCATACCAACAGAGTTGATTGTATGGTATGGAATATTGCCATATGGTATATTTGACAAACTGGAAATACCATCTACTGTATGATCCAATGAACCAGACGGACCTCCCATAAGTGGAGAGGTTGGATTCCCAGAATCAAACATAACACGTATAAAAAGGTTTCTTGGTGCTGTCCTACCATTTGGAGTTGGAAACACTCTAATACTATGCCCAATGATTTTGTATGAGAAGTTTGATCTTCTCACTCTTTCTGATAGTTGTAATTGTCCAGCACGTAAAATATCTTCAAAAACAGGCAACACATAAAAGATGGTTTCAGGTGTGAATGATTCAAAACTAAATTCATTATTAAGATAGTTGATTGCCGAGGTAGAATCAAAAAATCTAAAAGAAGTTGCTGGGGAGAAGTGGAAAACCTCTGTAACCCTCATTCTACCTGCACCACCAACTGTTCCGGACTGAAGAAGTAATGGAATATCATTACCATCTTTCAAATCTGTCCATAAGTTATAGTCTTGCTGTCCTCTAACCAATTCAATAGCACCAGATAATTGATTTTGATAACCTGCATAGCTTCCAAGCATAGAATAAGGTTCTGCCTGTCTTACTAAAAAGTCTAAGGTTTCACGGGGATACTTATTTTCAATTGTTCCACTAATATTTTGTCCCAGAAGGGTTGATAGGTTGCTTTTGGCTTGAAATTCATTGATAATGGCTCCCCAGCTCAATGTAGCCTGCTCAAGACAATCCCAAATAGTTTTACTTGCCAACTCAACAGAGAGAACATTATCTCCTAGTGACCTCTTGACATATGTCACCATACTGTCAGCTTCATTCTGAAACCGTATCTCTGTATCAAATAACCCAAATGAAGTAGGGTTGAAAGTAGTGGCAAAAGTACTCATAATAATAAATAGTGCAAAAAAAAAGCTACCTGCTTATAGGTAGCTTCTTAATTTAATTTAATTATAAGATATTTTTACTTCAAAAGAGGAGCTGCTGCTTTAATGACTGCTTCAGTCCTAAGCTTTGCATCAGTTTTTGACATCTTCGTAGCTTTAATCTCTTTTTGAGCTTCGGAAATATGTTTATTAAGAAACTTTGCAGCACGGAATTTCTTCTCTTCACTTACAAGGTTCTTAAGTAGTCCAGTCTTTTCCCACTTACGGATAAGCTTTGAACGGGTCACTTCCTCACGTACAATCTTTTTTAGTTCACTTATTTTAATCTTCATGTGTAAACTCCTATGATTATAAATAGGAGCTTAAAATAAAAAGAATCAAATTAT
>SDBT01002226.1_pt1 | contig 34528 bp, 26 predicted proteins | sample 2277101 | NCBI WGS metagenome assembly SDBT01 (sample SAMN10404973, study PRJNA504765) | marine sediment metagenome | isolation source: marine sediment core GS10_PC15, 103 cmbsf | place: Arctic Ocean: Southern Knipovich Ridge | collected 2010
TGGCCTGGTTGACAAGTGATGCGGCAGTGGTGCCAATGATTGGACCGCAATTATTGTCGATAATCATGTTGTGTCTGACCAATGGAGAGACAGACTCGATTTCCTCTCCGACAGGCTGCTAGGCACGGGAGTGGAATGGCACGTCTTGATCCCCCCCTCTGCATTGCTTTCTCTCTTTGCCGCTGCCTTTTATTTCGTCTCCAGAGGGTTACACGAGGTTGCCGACCCTCGGCTCAGGAAGAGGTAGATATTGAAGCGTGAAACGTGAAGCGTGAGAATGAGGAAGTCAGCATGGTGAAAGTGAAACCATACGTCAATCTCCGCTGGGTCCTGGCGGCGGCGCTGCTGCCACTGGTGCTGGTGGGGCTGTTTATGCTGGTGGTGCAGGTGCAGAGCATCAGTCGCTACGATCCGGCCTATTTCTCCGAGGTCTACGCCGAACGCTATGACACGCCGGGTGCGGTGGCGAGGGCGTTGGAGGGCGTGCTGCAGACCGACGACCGGGCATTGCTGGCCGAGCTGCAGGGATTGCGGCGGCTAGCGGCGTTCAAGACGAGTCCCAAGCTGATTTTCGTCACGCTGGTAAGGTACACTACCTGGGAGCGCGGTGATCGTTACATGTCCTACTTGTACCTTGAGATGGACACCTATAAGCGCCACATGCACTACATCGAGCAGGTGGGGGAGCGGTGGGTCGTTTCGCCGCCTGATGCGCACTATTATCTACATTCCGGGCGCTGGCTGGGCGTCTTCACGCCGCTGGCCATTGTCTGGTGGTTTCTGGAGATAGTGGTGACCCTGGCAGTGTTGGTCTACCGTCTCTCAGCGCGCCTGCGGGTGCAGATGTATGGTAGCTAGGAGTCAAACCAGGATACTCTCGCTGGCGAAAATCGGCATTTGACTTTTCTAGCTTTTGTTGCTAAAATACGGAGGCTGTCCTGAGAGTGAACCTTTTGCGCATTTTATGGGTATAACAGGTGCAGTAGTATTTCCGAGCTAGTGGGAAAAGAAACTAGCGCACCTTTGGCCAACAAACTGTTCCCTGGAGAGAAGTTATCTCCAACAGTAGACATCAAGAAAGGGGGTGATGAAACGGGACCAGCAGGATATGGGCGGAAGGATGTTCCGCCCCCAGGTTGACTTGCACATCGCAACACAAACAAAATAAAAAGGAGGAAAGAATGTTTAGCAACAAGAAGTGGATGACCCTGATCGCCCTGGTGGCAATCGCCGCCATGATACTCCCGGCCTGCGCTCCACCGGCTGCTGTAGTGGTCGAGAAGGAAGTGCCGGTCGAGGTAGAGAAGATCGTGCAAGTAGAGGTCATCAAGGAAGTGCCCGTAGTGGTCGAGAAGGAAGTGGTGGTCGAGAAAGAGGTCGTCAAGACCGTAGTGGTCGAGGTCGAGAAGGAAGTAGTGGTCGAGAAGGAAGTGGAAGTGGTGGTCACTGCCACACCGATGCCGAAGCCAGAGGAGCCGGTCACGTATTACGGTAACCTGGGTACTGAACCTCCGACGGCCGACCCGGCCATGGCGACGGACACGACTTCCTCGCATCTCATCAGTACCATCTTCACGGGTCTGACGGACATAGACGATGAGACCAAGCAAGCTGTCCCGGGGTTGGCGACTAGCTGGGAAGGCTCTGAGGGCGGCACGGTCTGGATCTTCAACCTGCGTGACGACATTCCGTGGGTGCAGTACAACGTCAAGTCCGGTGAAGTTGATCAGGTGCTAGACGACGAGGGCAACCCTCGCATGACCGACGCTAACGACGTGGTCTACGGCGTGAAGCGCGTGTGTGACCCGAACACCGCCTCAGACTACGCCTGGCTCCTGTACCCCATCAAGGGCTGCGAGGCCCTGAACACGGCGGATCCGGAGGCCGAGGACTTCCAGGACCTGTATGACGCCATGGGCGTGGAAGCCCTGGACGACTTCACGGTCCAGTTCACCCTCCAGTTCGGGGCTGGCTTCTGGCCACAAGTCGTCAGCATGGCCAACCTCTTCCCGACGCCCCAGTGGGCCATCGAGGGCCATGGCGACCGCTGGATCGAGCCTGGCTTCATCGCCACCAACGGCGCCTACGTGATGACCGAGTGGGTCCATGGTGATCATTTAGTTGCCGTGAAGAATCCGTTCTGGCCGTATTGGGGCACAGATTATGGCTCTGGCAATATCGAGCGCATATACGCTGTCATGATCCAGGAGGTCTCAACAGCCTTCGCCATGTACGAGAACAACGAGCTGGACGCGTCTGGTGTCCCGCTGGAGCAGATTGACCGCGTAAAGGCGGACCCGGTGCTGAGCGAGGAGTTCGTCAACGAACCCGAAAACTGCACCTACTACTACGGCTTCGTCACCACCAAGCCACCGATGGATGACGTGCGCGTCCGCAAGGCTCTGTCCATGGCCATAGATCGAAAGACGCTGGTCGAGACCGTCACCAAGGGCGGCCAGATCCCGGCCAACACCTTCACCAACCCGCTGAACTTCGGCCACGCGGCTGAAGACCCGGACATCGCGCCCTGGGCACTCACCGAGGAAAAGGGCGGTACTGGGTACGCGGCAGCCGTGGAACAGGGGATGGAGCTCCTGGCGGAGGCGGGTTACCCGAATGGCGCCGGGCTGGACATCCTCCTGATGCACAACGTCAGCGAGAGCCACGCTCGCATCGCCCAGGCCATCCAGGCCATGTGGACGGGCGCCTATCCAGAGGCGACCTTCACCGTCGAGACTCAGGAGTGGTCGGTCTATCTGAGCACCATGCGAGCTACCACCGATGTCGCCGACGTGCCTCACGTATACCGCTTGGGCTGGTGTGGGGACTATCCGCACGCCAACAACTGGATGCTTGAGGTCTTCCATCCTGAGGAAGGCGCCAACCGCATTCGCATCAGCCCTGACGATCCGGTGGTGGGCGACCTGGTGCAGGAATACATGGACGCCACGAAGGCCGCTCAGACAGCGGGGGAGGCCGAGGCGAACGCGCTCTACAAGCGCGCTGAGCAGTTGCTGATTGACGAGATCGTCGGCATTGCTCCCATCTACTACTACACGACTGTGAATGTGGCAAAGCCATGGCTGACACGGTCGTGGGATCCGATCAAACCGCACGTGTTCCAGTGGAAGATTGATGCAGCCGCTAGGCCGTAACCAGGTTGCGGCAAGATTATCTGGTGGCTGTGGGCTCCGGCCCACAGCCACCAACTCTGTTGGGCACAACGTCACACTAATGTCATTGCGAGCCCTTCGATACCTCAGGATAAACTCCGCGAAGCAATCTCCCGCCTCCAATTGCAGGCAACGGTGGAGATTGCTTCGTCGCTCCGCTCCTCGCAATGACACTTGGTGCGAAATCTAATACTGTCAAGGTAATACCTTAGGAAGGATCGAAAAGCTGATGACTAGATACATGATCCGGCGTATTCTATGGTTTCTCCCCGTCCTGTTTGGCATCGCCCTGGTGAACTTTGTAGCAGCCCGCGCTATGCCCGGCGGGCCCTTCGATTTCGCCGGCGACCGGACCATACCTGCCAGTATCGTGGCGAACCTGGAGCGGAAGTACCACCTGGATTGGCCCATGTGGAAGCAGTTCGGCCAGTACCTTCTGGATCTCATGCGTGGAGATCTGGGACCATCTTTCTACTACCGGTCACTTACAGTGAATGACATCCTGAAGCAAACTTTTCCTGTATCTCTCCAATTGGGCATACTGTCTCTGCTCTTGGCGCTGGCCATCGGGGTCCCGTTTGGCACCTTCGCGGCCCTCAGGCACAACACCTGGGTGGACTACTCGAGTTCCTTCGTCGCCATTCTGGGTGTTTCGATCCCCAACATCGTGATGGGGCCCCTCCTCATTTGGATCGTGGCCCTGAAACTGGGCTGGTTTCCCGTAGCCCGCTGGGGCGCCGATTACACCCAATTCACCCTGGGCTTCATTCCCCCGATGACCGTTAAGTTCTGGAAGCACGCCGTGCTCCCCACCGTGGCATTGGGTACGGGCCTGTCTGCCAGCATCGCGCGTCTGACTCGCGCCAGCCTGCTGCAAGTCGTCCGAGAGGATTACATCCGCACCGCCCGGGCCAAGGGCCTGCGAGAGCGGGCCGTCATCGTCGTGCACGCCCTGAAGAACGCCCTGATCCCCGTCATCACCATCCTGGGGCCTCTGTTCGCGGCCATCGTCACGGGCACGTTCGTGGTAGAGCGGATTTTCGGCATCAACGGGATGGGCCAACACTTTGTGAACAGCATCAACAACCGGGACTATCCCGTCGTCATGGGCACGATGTTGCTGTATTCATTGCTGCTGGTGATCGCCAACCTGGCAGTAGATATGACGTACGCCTGGCTGGACCCGCGGATTCGCTTTGAGTAGGCCGAGACATGGTACAGACATCACTTCGATTTCGATAATGAGGAGGATTCATGGCCGTTAAGACAACGACGTCCCAGGAGCTAGCCCGGCTACGCGCGGCGGAGGAACCACGGCGGGGGCGTAGTCCCCTGGCCGACGCCTTTCGCCAGTTGAGGCAGAACCGGCTGGCCGTGGCCAGCGGCGTATTCATCATCATTCTCTTGCTCGTCGCCGTGTTCGCCGACACGGCAGTGTTCACCATCTTCACAGGTGAAAAAACCCGCCCCCTCCTGGCGCCCTACGGTTACGCAGAAGTCAATTTCCGTTATCACGACCTTGGGCCGATGACGCGAACCGAGGACGGTAAGCTCTTCCTCCTAGGCACGGACTACCTGGGCCGCGACATACTGAGCAGGACGATGTTCGGCGCCCGGATTTCGCTGGCCGTGGCTTTCGTGGCGGCCAGCGTCAGCCTCTTCATCGGATTAGTCTACGGCCTGGCCTCCGGCTATTTCGGCGGTCGCATAGACAACGTCATGATGCGCTTCGTTGACTTTCTATATGGCTTTCCCCTCATCGTCTTCGTTATCCTGATGCAGGTCTACTTCAAGGCCATATCGCGGCAGGGCGGCACAGGTATCGCAGGAGCGTTGATCAGCCTCAACAAATCCATGGGCGGCATGTTCTTCCTGTTCGTTGCGCTGGGCGCTCTCAACTGGTTGGGGATGGCCCGTCTCACCCGTGGCCAGGTGTTAGCCTACAGGGAGAAGGAATTCGTGGAAGCAGCGCGGATGGTAGGGGCGGGCGACATACGAATCATCTTCCGGCATCTTCTGCCCAACATCCTGGGGCCTTGCATCGTGGCCGAGACGCTGGCAATCCCTGGCTACATCTTTCTGGAAGCCTTTCTCAGTTTCATCGGCCTGGGCGTCAACCCGCCAACACCGAGCTGGGGCTTGATGATTTCGGAGACGTATGCGGGATTAAGAACCTATGGCCACGAGGTCTTCGTGCCCGCGGCAGCTCTAACACTCACCACCTTGGCCTTCAACTTCCTGGGTGATGGCCTGCGAGATGCTTTCGATCCTCGCTTGCGAGGGACGACGTAGAGACTTCGTTAAGGTATAGCTCCCAAAAATCCCTTCTTGATGCGGTCCAAGGTACTCCATGGATTCGGTGGAAAGTCCACAAAACCGCAGTGGAGAAGGGATTTTGTTTATCTATGGGGCGATTCTGGCCACTACTGCTCTACAAGCGACCCACGTTTACGAGACCAGCCGTGCCTTCGCCACCTGGGCGATCCCCCTCGTCATCTTTCTGGGCCTGACCATGTGTGTCCTGCTCTGGGAAGCGACCGTGTAGTAGCAATAGAGCGGATGTGAAACAGATCACAAGCCAACCTCGCAACAACTCACCCGCCAAGCCAACTCCCGCGCAGCCGACCGCCTCGCAGCCGCAACGACGGCACGCGCTGATTGGCATCGCCACCCTGACCGCCCAACGCCTGGCCTTCGGCGCCCTGGTGCTGCTGACCATCATCTACCTCAGCCACCTGGGACTGAGCATGGCCCAGGGCAGCGCCTTCCAGCCGGCCCTGGCCCAGGCTGCATCGAAAACCCTGGTCTACCTGGCCCATATCGCCCGCGGCGACCTGGGCCTCTCCACGGCAGGCAGCGTCACCCTGCGCCCCATCCCCGTCGCTGAGGTCGTCCCCATCAGGCTCTTGAATAGCCTGGGACTACTGGCTGCCTCCCTGCTCATCGCCACCCTGGTCGGCGTCACCCTCGGTACCTGGGCCGCCAACCGCCGCCATTCCACCTGGTCCCTTCTCACTCTCCTGACCTCCACCATAGGCGTCTCCCTTCCCTCCTTCTTCGCCGCCCTACTCCTCCAACTGGCCGCCATCCGCTGGACGCGGACCTTTGGCCGCCCCCTGCTGCCCGTGGGTGGCTTCGGCTGGGACAAACACATCGTCCTGCCAGCCCTGGTCCTGGCCGCCAGGCCCATCGCCCAGATCGCCCGCGTCACCTTCGTCTCCCTCAGCGACGCCCTCGACCAGGACTTCGTCCGCACCGCCCACAGCAAGGGCCTACGGCCTCGCCAGGTGATGAACCGTCACGTGATCCGCAACGCCGCCATCCCCATCCTCACCACCGTTGGCACCTCCCTGCGCTTCTCCCTCAGCAGCCTCCCCGTGGTCGAGTTCTTCTTCGGCTGGTCTGGCCTGGGCTTCACCCTCCTCAAGGCCATCTCCCGCCAGGACGACAACCTCACCGTGGCCCTCATCCTCTGCCTGGGCATCCTGTTCATCACAGTCAACCTGCTCCTGGACATCGGCTACCGCCTCATTGACCCCCGCCTGCGAGAGACCCCCGCCCACGTCGAGCAGAGGGAGCGGGGCAGCCTGGTGGCAAGGGTCAAGTCCCTCCCGACCAACCTGCGAGACCTGATGGCAGACAACCCCATCAGCAACTGGTTGGCCAGGCGACGGGCCGGGCCCTCCCCCAGTCCCTTTCGCGCCGTGCTGGAGCAACGAGAGACACCCTTCGACGTCACACCACAGGAGCACCAGGCCGAACGGCGCAGAGCCTGGCTGCGAGGCACCCTGGGCAATCTGCCTTTCGTGGCAGGCGGAATCCTGCTCGCCATCCTGGTTGCCGTCTTCGTGTTCGGGCCACGCCTGACGCCCCACAGCCCCTACACCACCCAGGGTCTGGTCGTCAAAGATGGGAAGCTCAGCGTCCCACCCTTCGCGCCCAGCGAGACCTACCCCTGGGGCACCGACGTGCTCGGCCGCGACATCGTGAGCCTCATCCTGGCCGGCGCTCAGCGAACCCTGTCCCTGGCCACCCTCGTCGTCGCCGCCCGCATGGTGCTGGGCTTCGTCATGGGCGCCCTCGCCGGCTGGCTCAACGGCAGTTGGATTGACCGCCTGCTGCTGGCAACTGCAGAGACCATCGCCGCCTTCCCCACCCTGCTCCTGGCCATGATCCTCATCCTGGCCCTGGGCATCCGCCAGGGGATGCGTCCTTTCGTCGTGGCCCTCTGCTTCGTGGGCTGGGGCGAGATCATGCAGTTCGTGCGCGGAGAGGTGATGACCATCCGCCCAAAGCCTTTCATCGAGAGTGCCGTGGCCGTCGGCCTGCGCACCTCCCGCATCGTTCTGAGCCACGTTCTGCCCAACCTGCTTCCCGCCCTGATCTCCATTGCTGCCCTGGAGATGGGAGCGGTGCTCATGCTCCTTGGGGAGCTGGGCTTCATCGGCATCTTCATCGGCGGCGGGGCCTTCGCCGAGCTGGATGTTTTTGGAGCGCCCTATCACTATTCTGACGTTCCCGAATGGGGATCCCTTTTGAGCAACGTCCGCGCCTATGCCCGCACATATCCCTGGACGGCTCTCTATCCCTCGCTGGCCTTCTTCATCGCCATTCTGGGGTTCAATCTCTTCGGCGAGGGGGTGCGCCGCATGGTGGAGCGGGTGGGCATGGGCATCATGCGCCTGGTGAACCGCTACACCGTGACCCTGGCCTTGCTGGTGATCGTGGGGGTTGGCTGGGCCAGGGGGAACACGGGCGCCGTGGCCTTCTACCATCAGCAGGCCAGCGCCTTCGATGGCCAGCAGGCCCTTGCCCACGTGGAGGCCCTCACTGACCCTGCCCTGGAAGGCCGGGCGCTGGGTACTCCAGGGATGGAGGCGGCGGCAGAGTACATCGCCCAGCAGTTCAAGGCCCTAGACATCCAGGCCGCCGGAGAAGAATTCACCTACTTCCAAACGCGAAAACGAGCCTACGAGACCCTGGACGCCGTTCCACAGTTGGTCATCGAGGACGGCGGCCCGCCTCCGGTCTACCGTCAGGATTACGTCGAGTATCCAGGAGAGAATCGCAACCTGGGCCAGGTCCGGGGACGGGTCCGTTTCCTGGCCACAGGCGAGCTAATGGAGCAGTCAACCTGGTTCGGGCGCTCCCATCCAGCCTTGCGGTATGCGGATTTCTCTGGCGAGATACTGCTCGTTCTCTCTGGACTCGAGGTCTTTTACCTGGGAGACCCAGACATACCTCGTGGTGGCATCCTCATCGTGGCTGAGGACGCGGCGGCCCTGGCTCACCGCTACACTCTGTCACCACGAGATCCCACCTACCGTAGCTATGGCAGCAACCGCCAGATAGGCCAGAACACGCCGATGCTGTGGATCAGCGAGGCCACGGCCGATCGCCTTTTGATGACCACGGGCCACACCGTGGCCGATCTCCGCCGCATGGCCGGGGAGTTGGGCCAGGACGAACTACTCGACCTGCCGACGGAGGTGACGGCCTCCATGGAGATGCAGGGCACGGTCCACGAGAAGGTGCCGGCCCGCCACGTCATCGGCCACCTGCCCGGCACGGCCGGCTACGTGTCCGGCGCCTCCAGCAAACTGGACAACCGCCTGATCATGGTACTGGCCCAGTATGACAGCCCACCGCCCAGCCCTGAAAAGGAGCCCTACCCCGCCGCCAACGACAATGCCAGCGGCGTGGCAGTGATGCTTGAGGCCATCCGCACCATGCAGGAGACGGGCTACCACCCCTACAAGACCTTCCTCTTCGTGGCCTACAGCGCCGAGGGGCTGGAAGCCAGCGGGGCAGTCTTTCCTCCAGAAGTGAGCAGATTTCTTCAGGCCAAGCACGGTTTCTCCACTGCCTTTGAGGTGGAGGCGGTAGTAGACCTGCGGGGGTTGGGAGCGGGTCAGGGCAATGGCCTGGTGCTCTCGGCCGGCGGCAGCCTGCGTCTGGCCAACCTCTTCGAGGCAGCGGCCCGCCAGATGGGCGTCAAAGCCCACCGCGCCGGGGAAGCGGTGGACATCAGCATCATCTTCGAGGAAAGGGACTTCAGGGAAGGCGGCCAAGAGGCCCCTCACATCGGCCTGAGCTGGGAAGGCTGGGAAGAGACCTCCCGCCAGGCGACGGACACCCTGGACGCCATCTCGGACGATAAGCTCGAACGAGCAGGCCGCGCTCTGGCCCTGGCCCTGTTGATCCTGGGGCGTGAGACCCAATATTAGCCGCCGACCAGGTGTCATTGCGAGGCGTGTTGTTTGCGCCGAAGCACTTAGTCCTGTACTGACTAAGTACAGGGCAATCCCCTAGCAGCTTGGAGATTGCTTCGCGGAGTTTATCCTGATGTGTCGAAGGGTTCGCAATGACAAAGCGAACAAGCAAGCATGAGGAGGAATGACATGACCACATTCCGGCGATTTTTCCGTTTTTTGGGTCCGCTCTTACTCCTGACCGTGGTACTAACTGCCTGCGCCGACCAACCTGAGCGCTTCTGGCTCAAGTCTCCAGGGTGGAGTCGAGCGCAACTGATGGACAACACCCGGGTTGGAGATACGGTGCCCATCACATTGGATGATGCGGGCCGCATCTATCTTTTCGTGATTAGCGCAAGTAACGACGTCTCCCAGCTCCGCGTAGTTGCTCTGGACAGACAGGTAGACATCGCCTGGGATCGTACCTACGAGGAGATCGAGCTGACACGCCCGGCGAAGCCGCATATCCTCTGGGACGGAGAGGTACTTCAGCTCTTTTGGCTTAGTGGTCAAGGGCTCTACAACACTCAGGTAGACGTCACCGGGCGCCTCCTCGCGCCGCCTAATCTCCTCTCAGGAGAAACGATGGTCAGTCATTACAATGTGGCACGCAATGCCAGCGGAACGATTGCTGCTTGGTATGCGGGAACACGGGACGTACCTGGAGTGTACGCGCTCCCGCCCGGAAACCTCACAGGCGAAGCAACCCTGGTAGATGCCGCAGGCGTACGACCCGATCTGCAATACGACGACGCCGGTACACTTCACGTCACCTGGGCTCACCATCCACCTGGCAGCGGTGACAAACCCTTCTTCTACGCGGCCTATCCCGATGGTTATTATCGTCCAGGCCAGGAAAGGGTGATAGCGACACCGCGCGCAGTTGGCACAACCGCTCTCGAGGGCCCCCAGCTGGGACTCGATGGGCAATACGCCTACGTTTTCTGGACATTGATCTTCTACAGCGGTTTGGAAGCTGGCACTGCTAGAGCAGAGTACGTCTACTTTCCTAAGGGTCAACCTTCCTCGGCTTCGTCGGCCCATCAGTGGGGCGTTCCGTACTCTTACGATCTTCCTTATCAGGCTTTTCGGGAAGGCGACTTAAAAGCTGGCGCGCGTGTGCCTATGGGATCAGAGTTCCGTGGAGGCGCCACCTACATCACTGACCTCACAACGAATCATGCCTCGGAGCAGGAGCTAGTCATCACATTCCACGCCCGGCTGGCCTATCTGATGCGGAAGCAGCAATCGCAGGTAGGCGCAGGCTTCTTCCAGGACGGTGTCCTCACTGGCTATCAACTGCTCAGTTTCACACCGTCCAGGTCGACTTATCCTGCCATCTTTAGCGACGAAGCCGGCCAGTTGTACCTCACCTGGCTGGAAAAGGGCGCGCTGCCCGGTTGGGTAGTGTATTTCGCCAGCACCGCCCCTGATATCCGAGAAGCTTTAGACAACGTTACTTCCGACGACGTCGGTCGGCTCAGCGCGGAAACACTCTTCGGGATTTTAACAGGCATCGTCCTGATACCCTTTGCCGTGGTGTGGATCGCGCCATCTTTGATCGTGCTGGCCTTGACTGGCCGGCTTCGGGGAGCAGAGGAACGCTTGACCGGCTCCGGTACCATCGTTAGCCTGGCCCTGGCCTTGATTACGCTCTGGGGAATCAAGATGACCATCTTTCCAGGAATGTTCGAGTATGTGCCCTTGTCCGCCTGGTTACCCATCATACCATCGTGGTTGAAACCTCTGCTGCAGTTGGGTGTGCCACTATTGATCGCTGGCCTGGCATTCCTGGCCGCCCGATATTACACCGGTCGTAAAGAAGTATATTCGGTATTCCTGTTCATGATAATCTACACCGTAGTAGATGCCATTCTCACCATGGCCGTGTACGGCGTTTTAGTATACGCTGCTTTCTGATGGCCTCTTGTAAAGTACCGACTCCCGTGAAGCCGACCGCCCCGCAGCCCCAACAGCGGCACGCGCTGAAATGAGTTGACCAGACAATTCATTCCGCCAAACCAAGAAAGGAGGAAAGAAGTGTTTACCAACAAGAAATGGGTGACCTTGATCTCCCTAGTAGCGATAGCCGCCATGATACTCCCGGCCTGCACTTCTCCGACCCCTGAGGCCATAGAGGCCCCAAAGGAGGTGGTAGTCGAGAAGAAGGTCGTCGAGACCGTGGTGGTCACGGAGGAAGAGGAAATGGAAGTGGTGGTCACGACCACGCCTGTACCTCTAACGCCTGTGCCACCCAAAGTACAGTTAGAGGGCTTGTGGTACCCCATCAGCATTGAGCCGCGCACGCTGGATATCCAGTTGGCCAACGACACCACTTCGCACCTGATCATCAGGCAATGCATTGAGGGGCTCTTTGAGTACCGGGGCGACGGCTCCATCCAGCCCACGGGAGCTACCGCCTACACGGTCTCCGACGACGGCCTGGTATACACCATCTTGCTGCGCAAGGACGCCGTCTGGTCGGATGGCGCGCCCGTCACCGCTCAGCACTACGAGGATGGCGTCATCCGCCTGCTGGAGCCAGCGACGGCGGCCGAGTACGCCTGGCTGATGTACGACATCGAGAGGGCAGAGGAATTCAACACCGGCGAGACTGATGATCCTGAGCTGGTGGGTGTTAAGGCTCTGGACGACTATACCCTGGAGGTCAAACTCAAGGAGCCTACCCCTTACTTTGAGACCGTCCTGCCCTTCTCGACCTTCTATCCCATACGCTTGGATCTCGTTGAGAAGTACAAGGATCTGTGGACCGAGCCGGGCAACTACGTGAGCAACGGCGCCTACCTGCTGGAGTCCTGGGATCACGAGACCGAGGTGGTGCTAGTGAAGAACCCCACCTACTGGGACGCCGATGCGGTGAAGATCGAGAAGATCACCCTACCCATCATCTGGGATGATGCTACCGAGTTGGCCCTCTACGAGAACGACGAACTTCACGTCAGCACTCTTCCCTCCGAGGAAATTCCGCGCATCCTGGCCGACCCCATCCTCAGCAAGGAACTCCGTATCTTGCCGCGCCCCGGTGTTTACTACATCGGCCTAAATACCCTGGCGTCGCCCACGGACAACGTGCTGGTGCGCAAGGCCCTGGCCTCGTCCATTGACCGGAAGGCCATCATCGAGAACGCGCTGAACCAGCCGTGGCGCACCCCTCTATCGTGCACCACGCCGCCCAGGATCCTGGGCCACCAGCCATGGGGCACGTGCGGCTACACCTTCAATCCTGAGCAGGCCCAGTCGTACCTGGCCGAGGCCGGGTACCCGGGCGGTGAGGGTTTCCCGGTGTTGAAAGTCTGGTTCAACCAAGGTAACGAAGACATCTTCGAGGCCGTGGCCGCTATGTGGGATGAGAACCTGAACATCAATGTGGAGTTGCGCGTCAACGAGTGGGCCGTCTATTCGGACTACCTTGTTCAGTGCAGCAACACCAAGGAGGATCTGGCGGCCTGCGAGTTCAACGCCTACCGCATGGGCTGGGTGATGGACTACGGCGATCCGCATAACCAGCTTGAGGTCGTCTTCGCGCCCTCGTCTCCCTTCCAGTACACCGGTTGGGAGAGCGAGCGCTTCGACGAGTTGATGGATCTGGCCGGGACCTCGTTCGACATTGACGAGCGCGAGGCATATTACAAAGAGGCAGACAAGATCCTGTGTGAGGAAGAGGTGGCGATGATCCCCATCTTCGGCTACGAGCGGAACACCCTGGTCAAGAAGGGTGTCACGTTCGAGTATCCGCCTTTCGGTGCGCCCGCGTTCATCCACTGGGAGTTGCCGTAAAGTGTGAACCCTCCGAGCTAAGTAGCTCTCGCTCCTGGACGAGCGGCTATCCTTCATCGTCACCAACTACAGCCGTCTAAGTCACAATGAGCCACGGGTCTATGATTCCTACCAGGCCCTGGCGATCACTAGACCGGGAGACGACCTCTCCGGCACACCCGCCGACACGATAGATCGCCTGGACCCGAAACTGCTGGAAGAAGCCGGCAAAGCAGTGGCCCACTTCGTGATGGTGCTCAGTCAACGCTAGCGCGATTTTTGGACTCAGCGTAACCCAAGGGACTTCAGCCAGCTAGGTAGATGGTAAACTGGACATCAAAAACCGGATCAATCCACAAGAGATCGAGGAGTTAGCCAAACGATACGGCCCCATCGAGCGACGCAGCTTGTCTCTGGAGAGGGGTAGGGAACGTTGCGAGCATTGGCAAAGGGTGTTGACCGACAGACGCGGCGAGGTGATATTCGTCGTCGAGCGGCCTGCCGGGCTGATCCTGCACACCAAGTACACCTATCCCCCAGGCATCTATCGCCTGCCGAGCGGCGGGGTGAGCTGGGGAGAGAGCGTCCTGAGCGCGCTGCATCGAGAAGTTCGAGAGGAGATGGGGCTGGAGATAGAAGTGAAACGCTTCCTGGGCCTCCTCGAATACGAGATTCACTGCCAAGAGAAAACGCTCCCTTTCGTTTCTTATGTCTTCCTGGTAAGGGGAGGAGAGGGAGAGCTGGTTCCTCAGGACGAAGAGGAGCGCATCCTGTCATTCCGCCAGGTGTCGGTGGCGGAGCTGGCGGCGGTGGCTGATAGCTTGCGGGCTATAGAGGAGGATTGGCGGGACTGGGGGGAGTTTCGGGCCATCGCCCATGATTTCGTGGTCGAGATGATAGGAGGTAGATAAGATGACAATGACACTCCAGAAATTCGTTGAGCGGCGCGTGCCGTCGCAATTGCAGGGAGCGTTCGAGGAAATGATGGGCACAGCCACCGGCAGACGGCTGGCCGAATCTCCCGCCCGGCGGAGGGCGCGCTATATCCTCGATCCCACGGGCAAGCTGGGCAGCAGCGCGATGAGCATCAACTTGCTGAGGCTCGCCATCATTGGCAAGGGCTCGCTCGATAACAAACCCTGGCTCATAAACAGTCTGGCTCACGAGGCTACGCACATAGAGCAGAAATATATCTCGGATTCGTTTGAGCAGGAATACGTGGCCTTCAGTACCGCCGCCCAGGTGATGACCGAGCTTGGCCTGAAGGATCCCTCTGGCTGGGATGCCCCAGAGCGCCAGGGCCTCTCGCCCGAGGAGGCAGCGCGCCAAATCATGGAGCTTTACCCCAAGCATCCCCTCTACGGCATGAACCCCACCATTCCCGTCTATCAGGTTCGAGGACTAAGAGGGCTCATCGAGCTGGCGAAGCAGGCTTGGGCCTTGATCAGAGCTGCTTGAGCCTGGCGGCGTCTCTTGGTGGATGTGACAACGAATCGGCAGGATGAAGCGAATCCTGTTCGATCAATCCTTTAATTCGTTGTCATATGACATAGACAAGAGACAGCTTCGGCGGACAGCACGAACAGGTCGTATCTTTTCTTTTTTGCAAAGATAAGGTATAATCTACAACGTTGTATCCAAAGTACCACAAAGTTAACCGGAGTTGATATGCCAACTATTTTCCCCTTCACAGCTATCGTCGGCCAAGAGAAAATGAAGATAGCTCTAATCCTGAACGCCATCAGCCCACAGATCGGCGGAGTGTTGATACGCGGCGAGCGGGGCACGGCCAAGTCCACCGCAGCCCGCGCCCTGGCCGCCCTGCTGCCAGAGATCGAGGTGGTGGCCGATTGTCCCTTCAACTGCGATCCTGAGCAGCTTGAGACCCTCTGCGATGACTGCCGCGAGCGAGTTGAGCGCGGTGAAGAGCTACCCGTAGCTCGTCGCCGAACTCGCTTTGTGGACCTGCCTGTCAGCGCCACCGAGGACCGGGTGGTGGGCACCCTGGACATCGAGTTGGCCATCAAGCGCGGCGAGCGCCACTTCGAGCCGGGGGTGCTGGCCGCCGCCAACCGCGGCTTGCTTTACGTAGATGAGGTCAATCTGCTCGACGACCACGTCGTTGACCTGCTACTGGACTCGGCGGCCATGGGCGTGAACGTGGTGGAACGAGAGGGCATCTCCTTCTCCCACCCCGCGCGCTTCATCCTGGTGGGCACCATGAACCCTGAGGAGGGGGAGCTGCGCCCACAACTATTGGACCGCTTCTCCCTCTGCGTGGAGATCAAAGGCATTGCCGATCCCAGGGCCCGGGTGGAGATACTGGAGCGCTGTGTCCAATTCGAACAAGACCCGGAGGGCTTTCGGGAGGAATGGGAACCTCACGAGGAGCAACTCTCGCGCGAGATTGCCAGCGCCAGGGAACTCCTGCCTGAGGTCAGGTATGACCCCAAGGATCTACTGATCATCGCTGAGCTAATGGCGAGTCTGTCGGTGGACGGGCACCGGGCGGACATCGTCATCCTCAAGACGGCCCTGACCCACGCCGCCTTCGCCGGGCGACGCCGGATCAACGAAACCGACATCCTGGCAGCGGCCGAGCTGGCCCTGCCCCACCGCCTGAAGAGACAGCCTTTCCAGGAGGCGGAGCTGAAATTCCAGGACCTGAAGGAAAAGCTGGCCCAGGTGAGCACAGAACTGGCCTATCAGGACACAGCCTTCTCCACAGAGAGTGCCCCTGGATCGGCCCAAGAATATTCCAAGGATACCCCAGTCGGCGAGGCTAACATGACGACTCCGCTCAAGGGCCACCAGGCGGATCCCGTGCCCCTGTCCTACATTCGGCAGGCGGACACGCCTGTGTCCATAGGCCGGGCCTTCAAGCCCAGGCGCGTGGAGACCCCGCTGGACCGGCTGACCAGGAACAGCGCGGGCAAGCGCAGTTTCACCAGGACCGAGCGCAAGCGAGGGCGCTACGTGCAGAGCCGGCCAGCCAACGGACAGAGCGACGATATCGCCTTTGACGCTACCTTCCGATACGCCGCCCCCCACCAAATCCACCGCCAGCACGGCAATCTGGCCCTGGCCATCGCCGATGAAGATTTGCAGCGCAAGGTGCGAGTGCGGCGAGCGGCTAACCTCATCCTCTTCGTTGTTGACGCCAGTTGGTCCATGGCCGCAGCGGAGCGCATGGTAGCCACCAAAGGGGCCATCATGTCGCTCCTCAACGACGCTTATCAGCGCCGGGACCAGGTGGGCCTTGTTGTCTTCCAAAAAGAGGAGGCCAGGCTAGTCCTGCGCCCTACCTCCAGCGTGGAGTTGGCCAAGAAAGCCCTCCAGGACATCCCCGTCGGCGGCAAGACTCCGCTCTCCAGCGGGCTCCTACTGGCCTATCGCGTATGCCAGAGGGAGCTTCGCCGCAATCCCGAAGTGATGCCCTTGATAATCCTCCTGACCGACGGGGCGGGCAACGTCTCAATGACCGACCTTTCGGCTCAGGAAGAAGGGCTCAAAATGGCCGACCGCATCCAGCGCAGCCACATTCGCTCGGTGGTCATCAACATGGAGCACGCTTCGTTTGATCGTGGTCTGGCCCAGGACCTGGCCGATGCCCTGGGTGCTCCCTGCTACACCTTGCAGGCCCTCAAGGCCGAGGCACTCTATCAGACCGTCCGAGGAGAACTGAAAGGCCGTGCTCCATAAATTGGCCCGTTAAATCCTCCCAGTCCGTTGTTCCTCTGACGCCCGACTGACGACGCCTTGACGCCCGTATGCTATAATAAGGTTAGTAAAGAGATAAAGAATACTCTTACTAACCTCCAAACTGGGACTAGGGTCTGGTCAACCCTAGTCCTTTCATTTTGGAACAAAAAAGAGGGCTCAGGTAATCCCTGAGCCCTCTTCAACGTGGTCAACGCCCTAGCCAAGGGTCAGCCTTCTGATCAAGCCTGTTTCTGCTACCACCTCGGTCACGCCCAGGGCGGTCAAGAGAGGAAAGATGACCATCAAGGCCAGAACAGGTATCCAGGAGAGAAGGCGGGTGATGGTCGCCAAGAGCGTGAACAGACTGATGGCGAAGACGAGCGGTATCCACTGCTCGTAGGGTCTTATCGCGTTTTCCACAAACTCCACCAGTGTCCTTTCAAACTGCTCTCTGAATTCGGCCACTATAGCGTCCCTCTCAATGCCCTGCAGGCGTTCACCAGCTTCTCTCTCCATTTCGTCCAGCACCCGCTCAAGCTGGCGCCTGAATTCGGCCATAACTGCTTCCGCCTGGTCTGCCGGCAGGCGCTTGTTGACCTCTTCCTCCATTTCGTCTTCTAGTACCCGCCCCAACTCGTCTCTGAATCTGGTCAAGGCAACTTCCCCCACGTCTGCCGGTAGGAGCCTAATGGCCTCCTGCTCCATCCTCCCCACAACCATCTCGACGAGGGCAGGTGGAATCGAGAAGCCCTCCCTATCGATCTCAGCCGCGTAGCCAAAATAGAAGCTTCCGCACGCCACGATGACGAGGGTCGTAAGCAAGATGGATTGGCTCTGGGAGATGGGTCTCACGGAGAAGCGCAGGCGATCATTGAGCTCCCCGGCGATTCTTTCGACGTAGATGAGCGAGGCGATGAAGTACACGGCCGTCAGCACGCCGCCGCTGGCCTTCAGCTCCCAACCCAGCAGCATCGCCAGGGCCGAGAGAGCGAAGACGAGTAAGCAGGCCCAGCGGGGGCGAACCAGGGCCGCGACCAGGCCGGCTGTTATGGCAACCGCTCCCATGGCCAGAAGAAGCCGTAGAGCGAGGTCCAGGGTCTCGCCAGGCGGGGAGAGAATCAGTTCATATCCCTGACCGATCCGCTCACAGACGCTGCCGAAGTAATAGCTGGCGACGATGAGCAAAACGGCGAAGAACACGATCTTTAACTGTCTGTCCATTTGTAATCCTTCCCTACGGAAGGCCCAAAACCTCCCTGTAGCCCTGCATGTCCATGAACCCATGCCCTGAGACGTTGAAGGTGATGGTTTTGCTCTCGCCGGCCTCTTTGCACCTCAGCGCCTCGTCAATGGCGCAGGCTATGCTGTAGGCCAATTCGGGAGCGGGCAGGTATCCCTCCGCTTGAACGAACATCTTGGCCCTTTCGAAGACGTATCGCTCGTCCGCTGGATAGGCCACCGTCTCGATGCAACCCAGGTGACTGAGCAGGCTCAAGATGGACGCGCAGCCTTGATACCTCAGCCCGTCGGCCCGGATGGGATCCATGTCCGTCTATAGTCTATCACCTTTCGGCGAGTTAGTCAAAGCAGCGTATTGTGAGAGTTCGCGCAGCGGTTCACCATCGTGGGATAGCAGGCCGTTCGGCTGAGCTCAGGTCGAAGCCAATCACATTGGCCGTCTTCGCGCCAGAACTATTGCCAAGGATGTCCCACAGGTATGAGGTAGAGAGGCTCATGGTCGGGGGGGAGGGAGAGAGCGGCTGCACCTGGTCATCGTAGAAGGCGCCGATGGGCACCGCCCTCAGGTGCAGAGCCACGGCCTGGAGGAGGATGTTCTGGCAGGCGTGGCCTGCCTCCAGCTTGACGTAGCGCTCGGCCCGGCCACCGTATTTTTTCGCCGTCCTTTCGTACACCGCAGTGATCACGAATACCGCCGCAGCGTCTCGTATCGCGTCCTGCTTCAGCCCCGCCTCCCAGAGCTTGGGACGCAGGTCATCCTGGGACTCGATGATCACTTTGTGTCCCTGAGGCACGTAGTGGTAGAGGCCGTTGGCGGTGGCCACGTAGACCTCCAGCGGATAGAGAGCCCCGGCCGAGGGAGCGGTCCGTCCACCCCAGGCGGCCGTCATCCCCTGAGCGGCCCAGAGGAGCTGCGAGATCTCATCCAAGGTGAACTCCTCTTCGGTAAAGCTCCGCACTGAGCGCCGCCGGGCGAGGGTCTCCTCAAGAGAGAGTTCCCCCTGCAACCTCGGCTTTGGCAAAGCCATCTCCTCCGGCGGCGGGGAGGCCGCCACCTCCCTGACCTCCTCAATGCCAGGGCCACAGCCTGCCAGGCTGAGACTGGCCACTAGCGTCAGGGCAAGCACCACATAAACAAAAAATCGCATCTCTTCCTCAGCCAGTAACTGGACGCCGGCGGTTTTAGAGAAAGCGAGGCGATCTAGTAGACCAATAGTGAAAGAAGCTTGATTTCGCCTACATGTCAAGCTGAAACCGGATGGCCTTGAGGATCTCGCGGCGCAGGTTCACCTCAATTAGTTCGCCCAAATCTCGTTCCAAGCGGCTTTTGTCCAAGGTGCGAATTTGATAGCACAAGGCGATAGAGTCCACACTCAGACCAGCCACACCGGCCGGCAACACGACTTCATTGGGATAGATGACGCGCGATGCAGATTTGCGGGGCGTCAGGGGAATCACGTTGACCACAGGCAACAGTTGATTGATCCGTTCCCTGCCTACGACAAGCACGAGACGTCTGCCAGCCTGTTCTGACCCCTTGCTGGGATCAAGTGAAGCGAGAAAAACATGCCATTGATACTTCACTGCGCTGGCTACCAGCATTCGGCATCAGCGCCGGCAAAGGCTGACATCGTCTCGCGCAAATCTGCCATAAAAAGGGGATCACTGGCTGCCTGTTCCATCTGGGCGAGTTTGCTAGCCTCGCCGGGGATTGGGAGGCGTTGCTCAAGAATCCCCTCTACCAATGCAAATTCCTCCAGCGGCAAAATAACACCAATTGGATTGCCTGCTGCGTCCGTGATAAATTGACGTTTGAGAACGGTCGTAGTCATTTTGCACCTCGGAAGCTAAAGCTTCTTCCAGTCTGACGTAATTATACCACGTCGCCAAATAAGTAGCAAGTAACCAAAAGGGTTTCACGTTTCACACTTCAACGGCTCTTAAACAAGAGAGGCACATAGACGCGATACCATCGCTCTAAGGCGAAGTCCTGGGTGGTGACCTCATCGGCCAGGATCTCCACACCGCTTGCCGTTGCGGAATAGTAACCACTGGCCTCGGCGGTGACGTCGTAGAGGCCGATTGAAAGCATCTTGGTATAGTAGCCGCTAGGGTCTGTGCTAGTTGTCGTCTGGTCGCTGTTTTCCTGGTTCACGATGGTCAAAGTCACGTCCACCGAGGGATCGCCACTGCTGGCGTCGGTCACTGTGCCCTCAAGGTACCCCTTACCTTCGGGCCGCAGCCCGGCCATACTGGCCGCGGCCCCCACGGAGGCTTTGACGAACTCGGTGAAGTAAGGTATGTTTAGGGTGCTGAGTTGGTCATTAGTAGTGTGATAGGAGGGAGTACGATCATCTGACCAATCCTCAATGCCCAAGATAGCGTTGTAACCAAAGTCCCAGAAGGATGCGTGGTCGCTCCGGTCGGTGGCCCAGGTGGTGATGATCTCAGGGACGAGGTTAATATCGTAGGTGTCCACCACGTCGGTGAACAGGTTGGCGATGGCGATGGAGCCGGCTCCGGTTCCGGCATGAAGCTCAATGATGGGCTGAGCATCGGAGTCGTAGGCGATCATATCCAGATTGAGCACGCCCAGGATATTGTCGCCCTCGTAGTAAGCATCCTGAGCGTAGTAGTGGCTGCCCCTGAGACCCTGCTCTTCCCCGGTGAAGGCAATAAAACGGATAGTGTAGTCGAAGTCGTACTGGCTGAGGATGTCGGCGGCGATCATCACCGCCGTCGTGCCGCTGGCATTGTCATCAGCCCCCGGAGCGTAATTGTACCGATCGTTCGATGTGTTGTCCAGGTGAGCAGAAACAATGTAGATGTCATCGGGAGCGGTGAGGCCCGGCTTTGTGGCCACCACGTTGCGCCAGTAGTTGCCCGACCAGTTATAGTTATGATATTCCACCTCCAGGCCCAGATTCTCAAAGTGCTCGTAGACGAACTGCGTGGCCTTTTGTATGGGCGTACCGCTGTAGGAGTAGCGAGTATTGATGGTGTAGGGCTGTCCACCGATGGCGACCTGGTTCTCGCCACTGAGATTGCCATCGTAGAGACTAACGGTGGCTGAATAAACCTGGGTGATCATCTCCGCGATGAGCGGGTCGGGCTGCCCCCCCAACCCCCCAAAGTTGGGGGGAACGGGGGGGCTCAGGCGGATGGGGTGATCGGGGAGCCATCTGATCTCCAGGCCCAGAACAGGCAACTTCTCCGCCTCAGCCACCGGAGCCCGGATCAGGGCCCGGAGGCCGTCGAAGTGGAGGAGCCTGCCATGTTGTGGTATCAGGGACAACTGGTCGGCGTGGCGCGGGTAGACCAGATAATACTCCCCTGGGACAAACTCCTCATCCAGGACGCGATAGGTCAAGCCCTGGCTCGCCAGAGAGGCCAGGTCATCTTCGGTGGCCCCGGCGATGACGTAGTCCTCATCCTCGGTGGTGAGGTGGGCATAGACGGCCAGGCCGCCAGCCTCGATCCGCTGTAGGTCGCCCTTCGCCTTCAGGTCTATCTTGACCAGGGCGGCTGGCTGCGGGCCTTGAGACATAGCCGGGAAAGCGCTGCCGCCGACAATTAGTACGGCAACGAGGAGCAAGCACCACTTTGCTGCTAGCTTCTTGTTCATTGGGACTCCTTCATAACGTGTTGCGTGTTGCGTGCTGCGTGCTGCGTAAGGCCCAGGACGGAATACGCAACACGCAGTACGCTTAAATGCTTCTGCTCCTCTACCGACAGATAGGGGAACTCGCCAGTGGTGCCGCAGGGCACCAGCCCGTCCACGTCATCAATCACGTGGCGGATGAGACCACGAAACGCGCTCTCGTCCACTTCCTCGTCCTTGTCGAAAGGCGTCACCAGGGCGGGGAAGACGCCAGCAGGGCAGGGCAACTTGCTCTGTCTCAATGCATTGCTCATGGGCGTTGCTCCTTAAGGTTCGTAAACTCGTAGATTCGTAGATTCGTAGATTGGAGACGAATCCCGAATCTGCCAAATCTGTGGTTATTGGATATTGGGTATCGACCTGCTAGCCGCTGTATCGAATGTTGAAGGTCTGGTGCTCGCCGGTGGGGGCCTCGTGGGTTACGTTGACGTTGTCCACTTGCGCGCCGCGCGGCCCTCGGTGGCACCAAGCTACGAGCTGCTCGATGGCCCAATCCTCTCCCTCGAAGACGGCCTCCACCCTGCCATCCCACAGGTTCCTGACCCAGCCGGTCACGCCCAACTGGCGGGCCAGATCGCGGGTCTCGGCGCGGAAGAAGACGCCCTGCACCCAACCGCTGACGAAGACGTGGGCTCTTTTCTTAGCCATGTCTCATCACCTCGGCCAAAAGTATTACACTCACTGCACACGAGAAAGGCAAGCTCACTCACTGCCCCCCACACCCCAATAGATGGTCTCAATCGGAAACAAGCTGCTGTTCGCATACACGTCGGTGACATACCAGCCCTCGGCAAAGGCTTCTCCCCCTGGCCCTGATACCCCGATGGACTCCATCCCAGACCCCGTGTAGGTTTCAACTTGTTCCAACAGGATACTGCCCACCTGGTCATGAACCGTTACCCTGACCTCATCGTCCTGCATGTAATAATAGCTGAAGACCGCATAGACGACGGTTGTCCCCGAGCTGGGCTCCTTGATGACGAGAGGTATATACACATCGAAATTTGCAGCTACGATCACCGTAGGTATAGCAGTTGCTGTAGATGTAGCAGTGGGAGTCGTGGTTGTGCCAGTGGGAGTCGCCGTGGGGGTGCTGGTAAGCGTAGCCGTCGGCATTGACGTGCCCGTTGGAGTCGGCGTTGGCGTGGGGGTGGGGGTCGGTGTTGCCGTGCTGGTAAGCGTAGCCGTTGGCGGGACGCTGCTATGCTCCACGACGACTCCCAGCGGTTGGCTCGCCGTGACGAACGCTGTCCCCAACCAGTTGGTGGGTATCGCCTCGATTTCCTCCATCTTCAGATGCAAAGCCTCGCCTGGCGCCAGCGCCTCGAAGTGCTGAGTGTGGACGAGCTGAGAGGTGTCGCTTTCTCTGTACTCGATCCAGACGGAGACGCAGTATCGGCCTGAATTCTGAATGGAAAGCTCGGCGTTCTGGCCCTGGTACTCTTTCTTAAGAAGGAGAGCATAGTACCCATAGAGATGCTCCCCCTCCATGGCCTCAGAGATGCCAACGTAGTCGCTGGAAGAGCTGTAGGGGCCAGCGCGCATAACAATTGCCGCCAGGGGCTGCCCGCTGCCCTGATAGGCAGCTTTCCACTGAGTCCAGGCGGGGTCGTCGCCAATGGCGTCAACGGCATCCCGACAGGCTTCGTCGAAGACGTCCTTGTCTACCGAGTAGATGATGGCCGCCTTGGCCTCGGTGGGGATGGCACTTCGCAGCGTCCAAACGCCGTGCTGGACGATTGTCTGACACATAACCGCAGCGGGGCCAGGAGAATTGGGTGGACACTGTTCCGAATACTCCCTCCAGAAGAAAACAACCGCCCCGGTATCGTCGTCCCCCACGTTCTGCGCGTGTATCCAGGTGCTCCAGCCATCCTCGACGTTGATGCTGGGAATCTGGATCTTCTTGCCGGGATAGGCGGCGTCCTGAGCCTGTCGAAGGGCAGCCGAAACAGTGGTGCCCGTGCCCAGGCCCATCAGCAAACCCAGGGCCAACGCCAGGGTTAGAACAAAATGAAGCTTTTTCATCTCTACACCTCCTCACTAACTAGAGCTCTCTCGAACTCAAACCCCTTTTCGGTAAACAGCTTCAAGCAAGCGTCTACCACCTCAGGATCATAGAGGACGCCTCTATTCTGCGCGAGCTCCTCCAGGGCCTCATCCAGACCACGAAGCGGTCGGTAGGGTCGGTGAGAGGCCATGGCCTCGACGACGTCAGCTACAGCCAGGATCCTGGCCTCCAGGAGAGTCTCCTCACCCAATAGCCCTTGGGGATAACCAGAGGCATCCATCCTCTCGTGATGTTGAAGCACGATTTGGGCCACTGACCAGGGAAAGTCTATCGTCTTCAGTATGTCATAACCGACTTGGGAGTGAGCTTCGATCATACCCCATTCGAATTCGCTCAACTGACTGGGCTTGCTGAGAATCTCAGTAGGTATAGTTATCTTGCCGAGATCATGAATGAGTCCGGCCATACGGATTCCTTCGATCTGCTCTTCGGGAAGGCCCACCTCGCTGGCGATGGCACAGGCCAGTTGAGCCACCCGCCGTTGATGGCCCGCCGTGTAGGGATCCTTCATCTCAATGGCTGATACCAGGACATTTATCGTTCCCTCCAGGGCCCTTTGTAATTCCTCGAAGCTTTGTCGGAGCTCCTCCTCCACCCGCTTGCGCTCGGCCAGCTCTCGCTGAGCCTCCTCGTACAACTGCGCGTTTTGGATGGACAGGCCGATCTGATTGGCCACCGGACCGAGCAACGCAGCCTCTTCCAGGCCGTAGGCATTGAGTCGGTAGCTCTGTACCTCCAACAGCCCTATCACCTGGCCCCGCGCAACCATCGGCACGTACATAGCCGCCCCGGTATCACGCTCGTCTTCGGAAACGCCGACGCGCACCGACGGATCTGCTGCTTTTTCAAGGGCTGCTGGGTAATCGGTTATGATCTCAGGCTGGCGGGTGGCGATGGCCCGCACACGCCCCTGCGTCGGCTTTGCATCCATAACCAGCGGCGGAAACAGCGCCGCATCTATCAAGTCCCCGTCGTCCAACATGAACTCGGCCCGCAGGGTGCGGGTCGGCGGGTCGTACAGGGAAATGCCAAAACTGGGACAATCTACAAGTTGGGCTACGTGCTCGTAGGCAATGCGATAGATTCGCGCCAGTTCGAACGTCCCGGCCAGAGCCCGTCCCATTTGGTTGAGGACGGTCAACTGGAGTTGGCGCTGCCGCAGCTCCTCCTCCACCCGCTCGCGCTCGGCCAATTCTTGCTGAACCATTTCGTACAGCCGGGCGTTCTCAATGGCGATGGCTGCCTGTGTCCCGATGATCGTGGCCAGGTCCACTTGTTCATCGGTAAACCCCTTTCCTTCCTCCATGTGGTCGAGCCCCATCACGCCGATCGGTTGCCCCTTGCTTATCATCGGCACGACCAACAGGCTCTTGACGTTGAAGGGCTCAATCCAGTGTCGCGGCAGCGACGATCTGAGGGCATTGGGGATAAAGAGGGGACGGCCCTCCTGAAGCACTTGCTGGGCCTCTGGCACTTCGGTCAATGGTCTAGGATATAGCCTATCCTTGAAGAGTTGCCACTTCTTCTTGTCCACCATGTCGGATGCGAACTGGGACATGGCGGGGGCTAGGGCTTTCCCCTCATCGTCCAGCAGGAGGATGGTGCAGCGATCGGCGCCACACACCTGGGCCGCCCGTTGGGCCACCAGGCTGAGAACTCCTCTCATGTCTAGTGTGGAATTGATGGTGTTGGCAACATCGAGGAGGAGGCTGCTTTCCTGAGCTCGCTGCTGCTGGGCGGCGTACAGCCTTGCGTTCTCGATGGCGACAGCGGCATGGCCAGCGAAGGCACGCAGAGCCTCGGCATCGGCCTGAGTGAAGAAGCCAGAGGTGGCGCTGTCCACGTTGAGGAAGCCGATCACCTCACCTCGCACAGTAATGGGCGCGCCCGCATACGACTTCAGCCACTCTTGCGGCGGCATTTGGACCCAGCCTGGATAGGCGGCTGTTTCAGGAATGACCATCGGCTCCCTACTCTCCAGCATTTGCTGGAAGTTCAGCACCTCAGGTATGCGAAAGACGATCGTTGGGACGAACTCCTCTACACCGAAGCGCTCGTAGCCGCGCCAGCGGACAACGTACGCCTCGTCGCCCTCAATGAACATGATGTTGGTGGCATCGTTGGGTACGACGCGGCTGACCTGCTCCAGGATGCGGTCCAGCACTTGGTCGGGATCCAAGGTACTGCTGATGACAGCAGCCGCCTCCTCCAATGATTCGGCCAGTTCCCGCTGCTCCTGCTCACCGTCGAAGAGGCAGGCGTTGCGGATGGCGATGGCCGCCTGGGTCGCGAACAGGCCCAGCAATTCGGCGTCAGTCGGGGAGAAGGTGTGCGGGTGGTCCGCCAGCACGCACAACACCCCCAGGAACCTCCCCCCCCAGCGAACCGGCACCCCCACGGCCGCCATCCAGGGATAGCCCTCGCAAACGGCTGCCCGTCCCTCCCATTGCTGGTAGTCGTCCACGATGAGCGGCTCGCCAGTCTCCCAGACCTTGCCAGAGAGTCCCTCGCCATAATGGATGACAGCTCCTACAGGCGCCAGGTGGGGACCGACGGCCATCACCCACCCCAACACGTCCAGGTCAGGCCGGTAGAGATAGAAACTGCCTGCGGTTCCCCCCACTAATTCAACGGCCTGTGAGACGATGGAATGGAGGAGAGTATCCAGGTCCAACTGGGCAGCGATCTCCAACCCTACCTGTCGCAGCGCCTCCAACTGGGCCGTGCGCTGCCGGATCTCCTCCTCCGCCTGCTTGCGCTCGGTGATGTCCTGCCCAGTGGCCAGCAGGCCAACTACGTTACCTTCGGCATCCTTGAGTGTCTTGTCGTACCATTCGATCTCACGCTCACGCCCGTCCTTGGTGACGATGGGATTGACATTGCCGCGCGTTTGGATGTCACTCACCGCCTGCGAAAACAATTCCCGAACGCGGTCGTGGTCGCGCTTCGGTAGGAAGGTGGCGAACCAGTCCTTGCCCTGCACTTCCTCCAGATGATAGCCTGAAATCTCTTCCATGTAGGGATTGAATTGGACGATCCGGCCCTCCGTATTGAGGACCAATACGATGACCTGTGCCGTCTCGACCAGGCTTTGGGCAAAGTCTCTCTCTTTTCGCACCGCCTCCTCCGCCTGCCTGCGCTCGGTGTCGGCCGCTTCCAATTCGGCGACCCGTTGGGGCAACTCCACCGATTCATTCATCAGTTGCTCTTTGGTCCTCTCTTCATCCTTCATCTTGCGTCCTCCCGAAGCAGGCAACGCTTTCAGACAGCTACAGCTAATCACTCCAAGGCTTTAGCTTCCGTAGCCGGAGTGTAGTATTGGTAATTGTCCCGCCCCCTGTCCTTGGCGCGGTACATGGCAATGTCCGCATTCTTCATCAGAGTATCCCCGTCTTCACCAGCATCGGGATAGAGGGCAATCCCGATGCTGGTAGTGACGTAAAGTTCGTGGTCATCAAACTCAAATGGCTCCCGAAAGGAGTCCAGGATTTTCTCGGCAGCCGTGGCCGCGTCTTCCCCTCCAGCTACTTCTGGCAACAACAGCATGAATTCATCGCCTCCCATGCGGGCGACGGTATCGCTCTCACGCAGCAAGCCTGTCAGTCGCTCGCCAACGACCCGCAACAACTGGTCTCCCACGCTATGCCCCAGCGTATCGTTGACCTCCTTGAAGTGATCCAGATCGAGCAACATCACGGCCAGCTTTTGCTGGCTGCGGCGGGCTTGAGCCAGCGCCAGGGTGAGACGGTCATTGAACAGCCGCCGGTTGGGCAGGCCGGTCAGGGCGTCGTGGGTGGCTCTATAGGCGAGTTCTTCCTCCACGCGCTTGCGCTCGGTGATGTCGGTGTAGACGGCAACCACCCCGATAAACTCATCCCCCACCATGATCGGGGACCCGGCCAAGAGGACATCCACCGGCGAGCCATCCTTCCGATAACGGATGGTCTCTACAGGAGGCACTCCCTTCCCGTCCATGACCGCCTGCGTAAACCCGACCGCCTCCTCGAACACATCGGGGTTGGTGACCAGGTGGTCAAGATGTTGGCCGGCCGCCTCCTCCCGTGAGTATCCGAACAGCCTCTCTGCGCCTGCGTTCCACTCCACGACCTGAAAGTGGTCATCCAGGGTAACGATGGCGTCGGGGGCGGCTCCCAGCACCCCTTCCAGATACACTCGTCGCTCTTCGATCTCTTCGAAGAGCCGCGCGTTCTCAATGACCGCCGCCAGGTGACCAGCCAGGATGGAGAGGAGGCGCAAATCCTCCTCGCTGAAGGCAGCCAGCCGGCGGCTTTCCAGGTTCAGCGCGCCGATGACCCGCTCGCCGACCTGCAGTGGTACGCATAGCTCGGAGCGGGTGTCGGGGTCGCAGGCGTGGTAACGTTCGTCCTGGCGCACGTCGGTCAGGAGGGCTGGCTGCCCGGTCTGCACCACCCAGCCGGGGATGCCCATGCCAACGGAGCGGCGAACCAGCTTCGGCCCGCCGGGGAAGCCGGTGTGAGCGCGGATGACCAGCTCGTTCGTCTCCGGCTCCCACAGCAGGATGGCGATGTCATCCGGCCGCAGGGTCTCCTGTAGCGCGGCCATGGTTTGGTTGAGAATCTCGTCCAGGCGGACCGACGTCATCACCGCAGTAGTCACCTCGTAAAGGGTGCCCAGTTCGGTCGCTCGCTGCTGGGTCTCTTCGTACAGCCGGGCGTTCTCGACAGAGATGGCCGCATGGTTGGCGAATAAAGTCAGCAATTCCAGGTCGGCTTGCGTGAAGCGCCGCGTTTCCACATTGTGCAGAACGTGGATCACTCCTGTCACCTGGCCTTGCCAGATCATCGGTGCGCTGAGTACGGCAGTGAAAGGCTGCTCCTCCTCGAATGCAGCGGCCCGTCCACTCCAGGTATGATAATCATCAATGACCAGCGGCTCCCCGGTTTGGGCCACAATACCGGCTGCACCTTCACCGTACTTGAGCACTGTCCCGGTGTAATCACGCGGGGTGTTGTAACTCACCACGCAGCGAGCTTCCTCTTGGTCTGGATCGCATAGGTACAGCCCGCCGCTTGGAGCGTGCAGCAGCAGCGCTGCCCGCTCGACGATGGTCTGGAGCAGGGTGGGCAAATCGTGCCGAGCGGTGATGTCGAGCACAGTTGCCTGGAGTACATCCAGCTCTTCGGCTCGGTGCCTCAGCGCCTCCTCCGCCTGCTTGCGCTCGGTGACGTCGCGCAGGACAACCAGGCGGCCGGTGAGGCGGCCACGCCGATCATACAGGGGCGAGATGCGCAGGTCAAAGTAACGCTGCGTCTCACCCTCACCCAGGACGATCTCTTCGTGCGCCTCTGTCACATCACGGTAGCGCTCGACTAATCCAGACCAGGCGGATAATACTTGGTCGACCGGTTGCCCAATTGCCTCTGAGGCCGGGCGGCCGATGATGCGTTGTGCAGTCGGATTGAGATCCACGATGCGGTTCTGCATGTCCAGCACGATCACCCCATCGCCCATGCCTTCGATGACCGCCTCGCGCGCCACCGGCACGATGTCTAACAGCCGGAAGCGAAACAGCCCCCAGGTCACCACCAAGCCACTCAGGGTAAAAGCGAAGGGCGTCAGGTCCAGATGGGGGAATGGACTCAAGCCAGAGACATACAGCGCGTTCCCCACCCACGGCGCTAGAGCGCCAATCAGCAGGGTGACCACTTGTCTGCGATACACACGTGGTGAGCGCACGAGCGCCTGGAGGAGCAAAAAAAAGGCGATCAACAGCAGCACGTAAGAATAGGCGATATTGACCCAAAACCCCACGCCATACGTATAATCCAACGGGAAGCCACTGGTAATCAGGCTGGTGTCACGCCAGATCAGTTTGTGGCTGTCGTTCGTCTGGACCAGCAGCAAAATGAGGAGCGGTTCGACGACCAAAACGGCCATGTTGCGGCGTGTCAGCCACTTTCCCCGGCCGGTGTATTGGAGCACGAAAGCCAACCAAGCCACCGGCACGGTGACGATCCCCAAGTACTGCATTTGGGCCCAAAAGTGCTTAGTCTGCAGGTTCGGGCTCCCCACTTCCAAGACGTATGCCAGCGACCACTCGGCCACAGCCAGCATGAGCAACGCGAGCAGCGTCGCACCGGACGCAGGGCGGCGTCGCCAGGCAGAGAATGCGAGAGTGGCCGATACGGCCGCTGCTATGACCAAAGGTAACACGTAGGGATTGTATTGCCAGTGCATCATTCTCCCTCCTATCACTAATCCGAAGCGGCCGCCAGATCATACTGCCGCCGGTACATCTGGCTGTAGAGGCCGCCGCGAGCCAGAAGCTCGCGGTGATCGCCCACCTCGACGATGCGGCCTTCTTCCAGGGCAATGATCTTGTCCGCGTGGCGGATGGTGGACAGCCGATGGGCGATGACCAGGGCGGTGCGCCCCTCCAGCACCTTCTCCAACGCCTGCTGGATCAGATACTCAGCCTCGGCGTCAACCGACGAAGTAGCCTCGTCGAGAATGAGGATGCGGGGGTCGGTCAGGATGGCCCGCGCCAGCGCCAGACGCTGCTTCTGCCCACCGGAGAGCTTAACCCCCCGCTCGCCGATCTCGGTGTCGTAACCCTGGGGCAGATTCACGATAAACTCGTGGGCGTAGGCCGCCTTCGCGGCAGCGATCATATCGTCATCACTGGCATCCGGTTGGCCGTAGACGACGTTGTCGCGCACCGTCCCGCTGAACAAAAAGGTGTCCTGCAGCACCACGGCGATCTGCTGGCGGAGAGAGGCCAGCTTGACCTCTCTGACATCGTGGCCGTCAACCGTGACCCGCCCGCTGACGGGGTCGTAGAAGCGGGGGATCAGGTTGGCGATGCTGGTCTTGCCCGCCCCGCTGGGCCCGACCAGAGCCACCACCTGGCCGGGCTGCATCTGGAAGCTGACGTCGCGCAGCACCTCCTCGCCGGTGCCGTAGCGGAAGGAGACTCCCTCAAAGGCAATAGCTCCCTGGATAGCGGGCAACTCGACGGCATCAGGCTCGTCCTCGATCTCTGGCACGGTATCCAGCAGTTCGAATACCCGCTCCCCGGCGGCGATGGCCTGCTGCACCATGTTGTCAGTTTGAACCAAACGGTGGATAGGCTCGTAGAAAGAAGCCACGTAGGAGATGAAGGCCACCAGCCCGCCCAAAGTCAGCGCGCCATTTAAGACACGACGCGCACCGAAGCCCAAGACAATGGCCATGCCCAGCGATGCTACAAAGCCCATGGCCGGGAAAAAGGCCGCCCAATAGCGAATGCCCTTCACGCGCTCCTCGTAGTACCGGGTGCTGCGCTGGGTGAACTGGTCAAGCTCGTGCCCCTCCTGGCCGAAAGCCTGGATCACCTGAATGCCGGAGATGTTGTCCTGCAACTCGGCGTTGATGTCGCCCAGCCGGTCGCGGATCTGGCGGTAGATAGGCCGCACGCGGGTGTTGAACAGACGCATGGCCACGGCCAGGATGGGGACCGGTAGCAAAGTCAAAAGGGCCAATTCCCAATCCAGGGCGAAGAGGATAATCGCCGTCCCCACCAGGCGCAGCAGATCAATGATGACGAATCCGACCGAGTGGGTGACGAAGTTCTCCAGGGCGTTCACGTCGTTGGTGATGCGCGACATGATCTCGCCCGTCTGCTGACTCTCGAAGAAGGAGATGGACAGTCGCTGTAGATAGTCATGGAGGAGAACGCGGAGGTCGAGGAGGAACCTCTCGCCCAGGACGTGTCTGAGATACATATCACCGAAGCGTAGCAAATGGGTCAGGGCATAGACGCCGGCCAGCCCCAGAACGAGCATGGGCAAACGGCCCAGCAGTCGCCTGCCGATCACAGCGTCAATGATCTCCCTCTGGAAGAGGGGTGGCAGCAGATTGAGGATGGTGAGGAACAGCAGGCAGACAATGCTAATCACCACCCAGCGCCAATATGGTTTTAGATAGCTCAATAGGCGGAGGAAGATTTTCATTTACGTTTCACGTTTCACGTTTTACTTTCGCCCAATCGGCCATGAATCGCTCGACACCCACATCGGTCAGGGGGTGCTTGATGGCCTTCATCAGGACGGCGTGCGGCACGGTGGCGACATCGCTCCCCAGGAGGGCGGCCTCGACGATGTGCATGGGGTGGCGGATGCTGGCGGCGATAATCTCGGCGTTGAGGCCGTAGGTCTCAAAGATCTCCACCGTGTCGGCTACCACCTGCATGCCGTCGTTGCCCGCATCGTCCAGCCGCCCCACGAAGACTGAGACGAAGGTGGCGCCGGCCAGGGCCGCCAGGAGCGCCTGATTGGCCGAGAAGACGAGAGTGGCATTGGTGCGGATGCCCCAGGTGAGAGCCAGGTCGTGAGCCAGGTCGGGGTCGGTGTCGCACTGGCCCAGCCAGGCGCAACCCTGGCAGACGCTCTCCGGGTCAACTTCCAACTCGAAAAGGGTGCTCATGGCCTGGAGGCCCTCGGCGGTGACAGGTATCTTGATCACCACGTGCGGCGACCACTGGGCGATCTCCAGAGCCTGTGCCACCATCTCGTCGGCCTCCAGCGCAGTGACCTCCGCGCTGATGGGCCCCTGCACGATGTAGCAGATCTCCTGCGTTACCTCTTGGTAGTCGCTGCGGCCAGCTCTCATCATCAGGCTGGGGTTGGTCGTCACCCCGCTGATGATGCCCAGCTTAGCCGCTTCGCGGACTTCCTCGATCCTGGCTGTGTCCAAAAAAATCTCCATGCTTGACCTCCTGTGTTAGTGTTTGACGTCGTGGTAGTAGCGCATCCCACGCCACCAATTATATCCTCTTTTGCTGTTTATCGCAACCTCACAAAAAGTTCAAAGCCAAAAGCTCAAAGCCGAAATTTGGACTTTGGATTTTGAGCTTTGAACTTTGGATTTTATTCGTGCTATGCAAAAAACCCAAAACCTGGTATAATATGGATCATCAAAGAATAAGGGAGGTTTGACATGAGACAGCAAGAGTTTCAGATTCCATCGTTTAACAGGGGAGTGACGATCATCATTGTGGTGGTGCTCGTGGCTCTGCTCCTGGCATTCTCCAGCTACGTCCAGGTCAGTTACGGCTCAGTGGGGCTGGTCACGCGCTTCGGGGCAGTGACGGGGAGGATCATGCAGCCGGGCCTGAACTGGAAGATACCCCTCGTTGAGTCGGTGGTGGGCTACCGCACCCAGGAGATCATCTACCAAACTGTCGGCGAGGCAGTGTCACAGTCTGCCTACGAGGACTTCCCCACCGATACCACCACTGCGGATGGACAGCAGATCATCCTGAAGTATTCCATTCGCTTCCGCATTGATCCCCAGAGGGTGAACTGGATCGCCAACAACATCGGCGACGAGCGGGACGTGGTGGAGAAGGTGGTCAAGTTCCACAGCCGCATCCTGGCCCGTAACATCCCCAAGGAGTACGCGGCCCTCGACCTTTACACGGGGAATATCCTGGCAGTCCAGGACCAATTCGAGGAGCAACTCGCGCCCCTTTTCGCCGAAAAGGGTGTCATCCTCGAAAGTTTCGGCCTGCGGAAGATCGAGTTCACCGAGGATTACAGGCAGGCCGTGGAGCAGAAACAGATCGAGGCCGAGAACATCATCACAGAGCAGCACCGGGCTGAGCAGGCAACCTTTCAGGCTGCGGCTAATGTTGAGATGGCCAAAGGCGAGGCCCAGTCCACCATCGAACGGGCCAGGGGCGACGCCGAAATGGTGAAGCTGCTGGCGGAGGCGGAGGCAGGGGCCATCCAGGTCAAGGGTGAAGCCCTGGCGAAGTACCCGGCCATCATTGAGCTGCGATTCGTGGAATCCCTGAGCGACCCAGATGGCCAGGTCACCTGGGGCATCATGCCGCCTGGCAGCTTCATGCCCTTCCTCAATCTGACGCCCGGTGAGACCTTGCTCGGAACTACCGCCGCGCCCAGCGCTGAAGTCACCGAGACCACGCCGTAGGCTGGGAAGGAATCGTGGAAGAATTCACAACAGAGCACCAGGAAGAGCCTGCATCCAAGATGCAGTTTGTAGTCAACGCGGTTTGGGAGTTGGCGATTACCGTCTTGCCGGCTCTCCTGGTTGCTCTGTTCATCAACGTCTTCGTCGCCGAGGCGGCGTTGGTGGAATATGGTCCGAGCATGGAGCCCAATTTGTATCGCGGCTATCGGGTGATGACAGAGAAGGTCTCCTATCTTCTTCACCCCCCAAGCCGCGGGGACGTAGTAATCGCCGATCGGCCAGGGAGCGAGGTGGCCCTGATCAAGCGGGTGGTGGCCCTGCCCGGCGAGACAGTAGAGGTACGCGGAGGGCACACGTTTATCAACGGGAAGCAGATCGAGGAGCCGTGGGTGACCAACTTTGGCGGGCCTAGCTACCCGCCGACGGTGGTGCCGCCGGACCACGTTTTCATCCTAGGCGACAATCGCAGCAACTCGCGGGACTCCCGCGCTATCGGGCCGGTGCCGGTGGATACGATTAAAGGACACGCCTGGCTTATTTACTGGCCGTTGGATCAGATCAAGTTGGTGCCGTAAGGCCATTGGTCACAAGTTAAGCAAATCAGGGAGCCGTCAAATTCAGGGAAAGCTGAGGCAGCGTTCCCCATAGCCCCTGATATTTTGCCGTAGACCCATTTGATCGTATGATTGGGACTATG
>SDBT01002227.1_pt1 | contig 34511 bp, 53 predicted proteins | sample 2277101 | NCBI WGS metagenome assembly SDBT01 (sample SAMN10404973, study PRJNA504765) | marine sediment metagenome | isolation source: marine sediment core GS10_PC15, 103 cmbsf | place: Arctic Ocean: Southern Knipovich Ridge | collected 2010
AACCTTGCCGGGGTATGCCAGAAAATCATCGGGCAGATGGAGGCCGACACCAAGATGACCGTGAGGGTCTTCGGGCTGGCGCAGAGGAACGAGAAGAGGATCCAGGAGCTGGAAGGGGGCGGGGATGGGTGAGCTGACCTGGTCGACAATGCGACAGAGGATCGGCGAGCGCAAGGCCGAGGTCGCCGGCACGGATTACAATCCGGTCCTGATGCAACTCGTCGACGTCGAGCCAGAAGAGGCGTACCGCCGGGGAAAGGTGGCGGGGCTTGAGGACGCGATCCAGGTGCTGTGGGTTCTCACCAGGCCACCGCGCCCAGGCACGGCGGCGGAGGGGGGCGGGGGTGGGTGAGAAGAAGAGCTTCCGGGCCGGCTGCGACTACATCCAGGTCCGTACCGGCCCCCTCGAGCTCGGGACCGAGCTCTGCGCGGAGTATGGCGCCCGTGACGCCCTCGAGTGGTGGCCGGCGGTCGCCGCCGATCTGCCTGACGACATCCTGCGGGCCGTGGTGTCCAAGTGGGAGCCTCCAGACCAGTTCGCCATCTGGCTCAAAGGGGGCAAGGGCCATCTCGAGGTGAGCATTTCGTTCGCCTTCCTTGAAGACGCATCCTTCCCGGTCGTCGCACGGCTCCTGGCGGACGGCTGGAATCGCGAGCCAGAGGCCACCGAGTCTTCGGCTTCTCAGGTGGCTCTTTCTCCGTGATCCCCGCCTCGAGTGCTATCAGGAGAGACCGCCCGTCAGCCGATGCCATGCGCACGCAGCCACGAGAGGAACGACTCCCTCTCCAGAGGCTCGCAGCTGCTGGCGCCTTCCGGCCACGCCATAAGCCACAGGTGGAGGGAAGGACTCAACGGTCCACGGACCTGGGCTTTGAGGCGGCTCTTGTCGTTCTCCGGCGGGTTCGGTCCTGAGTTCGAGTCCGTCGCCATCGGGGTGCCCACCAGTCGATCGAGGAGCTTGCCGTTGCACCCAGAACGACTCGCCATCGGCGTCGGAATCAGATCGGCAGTCCGCGCCCAGTCTGTCAGCGTTTCCCCGTCGTGATGCTGGCTCCCCGGCTTCCTGCCGGCCGTCCGGTTGCGGGATCCGTTGCTGTCCATCGCGGTCGACGTCGGCAGCAACGCCACCACATCCTGGAGCTTCTGCCCCCGCCGCGGGCTCCGCTCCTTGGCTGCGTCCGGATCCGTGAACCCTCCGCCCAGCCCGTCCCCTGCGATCGGCGTCGGAATGAGGCCCCGCGCCCATCCCTTCAGGTGCAGACTGCCGTTGCCGTAGGTGTCCCCGCTGCGGTTCCCGTCCTCGGCCACCGGCGTCGGCGCCAGCTTTCCATTCAGGAAGGCGAGCAAGGAGCCAGAGACGATCGCGCCGATGGGGGGCGCCCACGTCGCACGCTCGAAGACAATCCCACCCGACATCGAAGCCGAGCGCGGCCAGCCCTTGGAGAAACCCTCCCCAGTGGGCCGCGTGCGTAAGGCTTTTCGCGTCTGTTGAGTTCTCCATGAAGAAGAACTCTGGTGCCACAATGCGAAGGGTCTCGAGGACGACTTTGGAGAGCTCGCGCGGATCATCCTCTCCAAGGCCCTTGCCGGCGCTGGAGAAAGGCTGGCAGGGCGGTCCTCCGAAGACCACTCGAGCCACTCCGCGATAGCTTTCGGCGTACCCGGCACTGTTGAATAGGGCGAGATCGCCGAAGATGGGGGCGCGGTGGAAGATGCCGTCCTCGATGCGGGCGGCGAGGACTTGCTGGGGGTAGTCTGCGATCTCGACATAGCCTTTTACTCTCCAGCCGAGCAGCCACTGGGCGGCGTAGTCGAAGCCGCCGGCGCCCGAGCATATCGACAACGCATCCACCTACTCCTCCTCGCCCCGCGCCTCGATCCTGTCGAGCTGCAGAAGGATCCTGCGGAGGTCGTCCTGCATCTTGCACAGCCGGTCGTCCAGGCACCACCCGTCACCGCTCACCTTCTTGAGGCTCTCGGCCGGCACGGCCTCCAGGGCGTCCAGGCGGGCGCCAGCCCGGCAGCCGACACCCGCGGCCGTGACGAAGCCCAAGAGACCCGCCAGGGCGCAGGCAGTGACCCAGCAGCCCCTTTTCATGGCGGCCTCTTCCCCTCGAGCCAGGCGGCGGCCTCCCGGATCAGCTTGCCCGGGTCGCCATCGACTTCTGTGTAGTCCATGCTGGCGAGGTGCGGCCGCGCCGGGCCGTAGGTGAAGAAGGTCACGCGGTAACCCGTGCCCGGCGCCGATGGCGTTTCCCAGCGCATCCAGAGCCCGCGTTCGGCGGCGAGCTTGTCGAGATCTTCGACGGTTCGAGGAGATACGGCGGCGGTGGATACCTCGAGAGCAACGAGGGCGCGCTTCATCGGTTTACTGAGCTTAGTCTATTGAACCGCCGCTGCCAGTCGCCAGGTCGATGAGAATCGCGACGATGAGTGCCAACACGACGATCGTTCCGAGCATCCGATCAGCCCTCCGTCCCCGCTGAGCTCGGGGCCTGTGGGGGTGAGGCGGCGGCGCCTGCGTCCCGCTCGGCAATCGCCTGCCGAAGATAGACGCAGAGGTCGAGCGCCTCCTGGTAGGCGTCGACCAGAGGATCGCGGCCGTTGCCAGCCTGAAGCGGTGTGCCGTAGTTCTTTCTGCCGAAGTCGTCTCGCTCTCGCATGTCGCGGATTACCATGTCCCAGATCGGTTCTGAGTCATTGGCGGATGGGGGCGGCTCAGGGGTCGACAGCATCACCCCTACCCCGGCGCCCGTAGCGCCGTGGATTCGCCAGCTTCAATGAACTCCAGGCAGAACGCCACCGCTTTCGGACTTCTCGCCAGGGCAAGCAGCTCTTCGTTGAAGTAGGCGTTCTGCCGCATCTCGATCTCGCGAAGCCCCTCGAGCGCCGCGCTGTGGTCCGCGCTGCCTTTCTCCGGCAGGACGTCGAGGGCGTGGTGGATCGCCTTGAAGGGGTACATCTGGGCTGCTGGAATGCTCATCACTGATCTCCTGAAGACGCCGACCCGAGGTGCCAGCCCGTGGACGGCGTCGCCGATTCGGTCACTCGATCACCACGTTGTAATTCTGCTCGTCGAAGACCCCTTGGTGCGACGTCTCCTGGGTGATCGAGTAGTGGTCAGGGGCGAGTCCGTTGGCCTGGACGGTGTCGCCCTGGCCGGCATTGAGAGTCTGCACCAGGATCCCCGTCGAGGCCAAGAATATGTCCCACTTGACGGCATCGCAGTCGACTCGGGTTCCATCCTCCGTGCAAACGGAGTCGTCGACGCATTGGATCCCCGTAGGCAGGTCGTTGCAGTTGCCGCCGGCGATCACGACGATCTCGACGGGCGGGGCGGGTGGTGGCGGTGGTGGCGCCTCGGTGATGTTGGTGGTCTCGTCGCCGCAGGCCAGCAGCACGACGAGCGCCAGGGCCAGCAGCAGGATGATCGGGCGTAGTGGGTATGCGGAATTTCGTGTTGGTAGCATTCGCAGCTCCTTTAGTTTGTTTTTCCGTTGAGAGTGGTCGGCACTAGGTAGTCGCTGATCGTTACTCGGCGGGCAGCCGTTTCCTTAAAACTTTTGATATCCGCCCGGTCATTCGGGTTGAGGCGGATAACCGCCTGCATTCGGAACTCGCCACCGGTGACGGTCTTGTTGATCGCCTGTTGCTGACGGCGGCGCTCGTTGGGGACGACCATCATGTTCGTGACGCCGCTGCCTTTCCGCATCACCGGACAGACGATGGCGCCGATCCCGCCCCATGGGTGGCCCGAGCACTGCCCCATCTTCACCCAGGCGTTGGAATCCGAGTTGGTTAGTATGCCGGCGATCCTGCCCGGTACCGCGCAGCCGGAGGCCAGCAGCGCCAGGAGGACGCAGAGCCCGAGAGTTTTTTGCATCGTTCTTCTCCTTCGGTGGTCGTTCGGTTTGTGCTGTGCTTAGTCTATCGCGTTTGACGTTCTGGGTGGGTCGGAGGCGACCCGGTTCCGGTGAATGGGGCGTCCTCTTCGATCTCTTGAGCCCAGGCTAGGGCAGCAGCCGCCAGCTCGATCAGATACCTCATCCTCGCGCCGCCGCTGGCGTTTCGGGCTTTGTCGGCACAGGTTGCGACGTAGTCGTCCCAGCATCCGGCTCGATTGAAAAGGCTCGACGGCCCCACCGGGAACTCTCTCGGCCAGCCGAGCAGATCATCAGTCTCGGTCTGCGCAACGAGCTCGCGGATCAGCCTCTTAGCGCGGCCCGTGTCTCTCGGCATCAGCCCTCGCCCTCCGACTCTCCAAGTCCGTGAGCTTGAGCGGCCTGCACCATGGCAACCACGTCTCCCGACGCCATCGCCCGTTCGGTGGTGTCGATCAGGACCTGGGTGGCGATCTTCGAAAGCCGGAGTCCGGGGTCATCGTCAGCGGTTTTGTGCCCAAGGATCTTTGCGGTCTCCTCGAGTTGTGCGATGTGATCGCGTGACTCACGGTTCGCCTGCTGCAAACCTTCGATGATATTCACGGCCTCCCTCCGCCCTTCTCGGGCCCACGACTTGCTGTAGCTTCAGGATCGCATCGGCGGTCTTCGGGGGGTTCTCCTCGAAGGCGCACTCGAGGACGTCTTGAATCGCCGCGTCGAGGCCGGAGATCTCGTTGATTGTGCTCATGTCGGGGGCGTAGGTCTTTTCGAAAATTCCGGGCTTGCATGGGTACAGCTCTCCCTCGATTCCCAGGATTATGAAATCCTCCCACGACACCAGATGCTCTCCCTCGAGAGTTCTGATCGAAATCGTGCCGTCTCCCGATCCTTCTTCCGTCGGATAAACGGCGCCCAGGGAGCCCCTATCGAGCTGCCAAGCCTTATTCAGCCAGGCTGGCCAGTCCCGGTTGTCGGCACGGCGCTCTCGGGTCATTTGGAACGCTTCGATCACTACGGGCCTTTTCCTATACCTAGACACGAGTTCTCCTTTTTCTGTCAAGTCGCACCCATTCGATGCGGAGGTCGTTGATTATGCTCATTTCTCATTCTCCTAGCCGGTCTCGATGTCCTTATCAGCGACAGCGAGCTGCCGGCGAAGTCGATCAGCGTCTTCGGTATACACAGCCACGATGGCCTTGCCGACACCGCGCAGAACCAGCGCCCTGCCTTCGCACATCACGACCTTGAACCTCCAGTCGCGGACTTCGATTTCTTCGCCGATCTCGAAGACTGGCCAGCCCTCGGCCTTCTTCTCGCGAGCCTCCTGCACGGGATCGCTTCATTCTTGCGGTCGCTTCGAGATCGAAGGCTTCGTTGTCGTTCTGATCTGCAAGGTCCAGCAGGAGGCTTGCCTCGCGTCGTATCGCTTGCTCTCGGAGGGCCTCGGTGACCTTATCGTATTTCGCGCCTATGACCTGCCCCGGGAGAGGGACGGCGACGCCATCTTCGGAGAGCGGGCCGGTGAGGAACTTCTCCCATCGCCGAGCCGCGCTTCTCCATTGGTGCCCAGGGCTTTCTTCGCGAATCACCTCCGTAGTGGACTCGTCCAGCCACCTGATAAGGATCCAATTCACCGGAACGTGCTCCGTAGCGCCGACCGAGGCGAATGCGCTATGCCCATTGGCGACTAACCACGAACGCGAACCACGGGTGAGCGCTCTGTCCGGGAACCGCTTCTTCTCGAACACATGCGGCCCCCAGATAATCGATCGGTTGGTGAACCTCGAATCTGAATGGACGCGGCAGCCCATCATCTTTAGCCTTTGCCGCGCTGAGGCCATCTCCGTTTTCTCCTCGGTTGGTGGTCAGTTGAAAGGCAATCCGGAGCTCACAGGCCAGCCTCGAAGGCGACCGCCGCCGCTCGCTGGTCGCGTTCCCGCTTCATAGCGAGCACATCGATTCCCCAACGATCATTCACCAGCTCCGTCACCTTGTGGAGAATCGGCCGGTACTCGCTGTCCGGCTCCCTGTAGCAAATCGTGAGCGGGCCGTAGTCCGCCAGGGTTCCCGACTTCAGCCACTTGAGAAGCTCCGCGTCCTGTCGTCGCCGCTCGCGCGTGCTCTCCTCGAGAATTGTCATCGGGTAGTCGGCGTCGGTGGTCATGGTTCTCTCCTCGGTTGGTGGTGGTCTCCAGACAGCGAGGCGCTACGTTTCAGGCTATTGACACACTCGAGCAGATCTTCGAAGTCGGCGTCGCTGAGATCTCGGACTCGTCCATTCTGGATGGTGTAGACGATCGTCCCGGCGTCGACTCCTGAACGCTCGAAGTCGATCGCGATCAGCGGCGGGAGACGGTGCGGGCCGGTGGCTTTCGGCATTAGTCCGACCCTCCGCACCCGAACGCCACCGTGTCCAGGATCGGCAAGCCACCCACGAAGGTCTCGAGCTGCCGATGAACATCCTCGATTGCCGCCATCGCCTGATCTTCTTCCATGGCCGTAATCTGCCCGCTAAAGAACCCGGTCGCAGCCGTGAATCCAGCCATGAACGCCTTGAACATCTCGTCTCGTTGAGTGATCGAGGCGTTCGACGGCAGGATGTCGTCGAGGAATTCCCGAGCTGCGTCCTGAATGTTCATAGGAACGGATCCTTTCCGGTGACTTCGACCGGGGGGTGATTTTGGGCGATGACGCGGAGCCATGCGCGGCCAGTGACGAGAAACCGTAAGCGCTCCCACCAGGAGCCCTTCCAGCACGAGATCACCTCGTCGTCGCTCCGGTAGATCGGCAGATCGACAACTTCGTTCTCGGTGCCGTAGCGCTCGCCAGGTCCGCCCCGGAGGGCGTCGTTTTCTTGCTTGAAGTGGGCCGGCTTCATGACCAGGACCACGTGTTGCCGGACTCGAAGCCGTCCGCGAAGATCAGCGGATCCGCGAGCGTGCCGCAGGCGACCATCCGCTGGCAGGTCGCCGGCCGTGAGCCGATGAGAGCCCAGCAGACCGAGACGTCCGGGACCGGTAGGCCAGCCATCTCGAGGTAGCCCGCGCCCTGATATGCCTCACAGAGACACGAATGAGCCAAGAGGTACTCGTACCCCGGAGATGCGATGCAAACGAGAAGTGGCGCCTCGGCTGCTACGGACTCGCTGAATCCGTAGACGGAATCGGAGCCGGAGCACCCGGCGTCGGCGGGGGAGAACCCCACGATCCCCTCACACTGAGGCGGGAGGTCGTCGGCCAGGGCGGGGGCGGCGATGAGGAAGGCGAGGGCCAGGGCGAGGATGGGCCATACCGGAGCCGGCCTTCTCCGCCGATACTTCTTCGGCTCCTTCAGCCCCGGAAGCTTTCCATCCACGCCAAACTCCCGGCGCAAGTTGAGGGCCATGAGGCCAGCGCCGCGACCCCGGTGCTTGCGGTCGAGCAGCTCTTCGACGGCCCGGTACTGGACGACCGCCCAGAAAACCCCCCACGCTTGCAGATGGGTCAGCCCTGGGTTTGTGCGCGACCAGCCATCGAGCCCTCGCCGCCGAGCTTCTTCGAGCGCCGCCCGCGCCTGGCCAACGGTACATTCACGGTCCGAATCGGTGATCCTGCTCTCTTTTTTCGTCATGGCTTTCCAATTCCTCATGTGAGCGGCCTGAACCATCGCGACCACGTCACCCGACGCAATAGCCGATTCGGCAGCGTCAATCATCGCCTGGCTCAACGCCTTCGAGATCCGGAGTCCAGGATCGTCATCGGCGCTCTCGTGCCCGAAGAGCTTTGCGGTCTCCTCGAGCTCCACGATGTGCTCGCGGGATTCTCGGCACGCTTGTTGTAGTCCTTCGATGATGTTCATAGCTCTCCTTTCAATCCGGTTCCTTCGTGCCGTTCTTGACCTGCCAGTCCATCATCTCGTCGAACACCTTATTGGCACCCTCGATCTTTTCCATTCGGACCCCGCGCTCCGTGGCGCGAGCCGCCCAATCGGATACGGCTTCAGGCGCCGTGATGTCGCGGGCCACCAGGGGGAAGACGGGTTCATCGGCGGCCGTGCGGTTCCAGACGGAGTCGGGATCGTCCAACATCTCTTTTTTCGTCATGGTTGCTTTCTCCACCCCCGCAGCAGCCGGCACCAGGCGACGAACGCTTCCCAGCAGTCCCGCGGCGTCGGGTCGCCGTCGATCAGCATGCAGAGGACGGAGATCGGAAGTAGCGGGAGGGCGAGGAAGCCGATCATCCGCCTCTCCGGTGCCGAGCCCACAAGAGGCCAACGGAAACCCAGGTTGTGGCTACGAACTCAATCCGCACACCGGCCCACTCGATGAGCGTCCGAAAAGACTCGGCCGTTGACCAGTGGTAACCGCGGTCATAAAGGAAGGCCAGGAGGACCGTGAGCCACCAGTAAAGCTTCTCGGTCGAGACACCGTCATCTTCCGGCCTGGCGAAGAGCAACTTGAACACGTTGTCAATGAGTTTGATCATGACTTTCTCCTTGGGTTGTGGGTCAACAGTCAATCGGCAGAGACTCATCTTCGGGGTCGCAATCTAGCGCTACTTCCCCCGCAGCGGCATAGATGGCGTCGTCGGCGTCCTGGCTGGCGTCTCGCTCCTGTTCCAAGCGTTTCTCCCGACGATCCAAGGCCTCTTGAGCGAGTTCGATCAGTTCATCATCCGCGGCTACCCGCGCCACCTCTTCGAGCTTTCCAAGAACGAATTGGTGATTAGCCTCGATAAAGTCGGCGGCCGTTTCGAGAGCAGCTGAAGCCCATTCGCTCATTGCTTGATTCTTTTCCTCGATCGTCGCCTTGGGGCCCAATAGGTCTTCAAAGAGCAGGTTGTCGAGCAGCGCCTGACGCCGGTCTCCGAGCTCTACCCGCCCGTAGAGTGCTCTCGTAAGTTGCTTGCTTGAAACTTTCTTTTGCATCGCTTTCCCTTCGGTTAGGTCAGTTTCCATTTCTTCCGTCTTGAGTCCCCGCCCGGCACCGGCACCGCTGGCCCGGCCATCATTCGAGATGCCGTCCTCGCGTCGATTTCCCGCAAAGCTTCCGGCGAGAAGTTCGTCGTGTAGATCGTATACCCGGCCTGCTCCCGGCGGGAGATCAAGAACACCATGAATTCTTTTTGGTGCTCTGTGGGCTCTTCGCGCAATGCCCACACGTCATCCACGATGCACAGCTGGCTGAAGGCTAGCGCCTGGTCAGTCGTCGGCGATCCGGTTCTAACAGCGTTCCGCTCAGCCTTTATTGCAGCTGGAAAATCAATCCATCCGCAAGTCATCCCAAGGGCCAGGCTGCGGCGCATAGCCGCTGCCGCGATCGATGACTTGCCGCTGCCGACGTCGCCGTGCAACAAAAGAGACGTGGGGTGAAGTTCATCGCCGGCCGTATATCCAGTCGGCCAGAGATCGTAGACTTTCTGCCACGGAGTCGGGGTGTGGTGCCAGTCCTCGGTCTTCCACGACGCTCGCTTGAAGCCGGAGATCTCCGGGATCGAGCAGCCGCGGGCCACGAGCTCGGAGGCCTCGATCGCCTCGCCAGCCTCGATGACGGTCCGCATGTCGGCCGTGATCTGGCTGGTCGCTGTTGCGCCGAGAAGGTCCATCAGTCCTCCAGTGCGAACGCCGCGTCCTGTTCCCGCTGCTGCGCTTCATCCTGGGCGCCGGGCGGTCGCCGCCGCGCTTGGCGGCGGCGCTGTGCCTTGCCGATCTTGCCGGCGTTCCCGCGCTCTATGGCGGTCTGCAGGCACTTGAAGGCGTAGGAGGTCCCGTTGGCGAGCTGGTCCATGCCGGCCATCGACTCGAGGTCCCGGGCCAGGTCGCCGGGCGTGAGTTTGGCGTCCGCGTACATCTTGCACCACTTCGCCACTGCGCCGGCGGTGGGCTTCTTCTCGATCTCGAGCTTCTCGTAGACGCCCCAGATCAACTTCACCCGCTCCTGCTGCGGCGTCAGCTTCTTGTTGCCGCTCGGACCCCCGATCGCCACCGTGACGGGCGGCGCGTGTCGTCCCGGAGGTCCGGGGTCGGTTCTCGCTTCGAGCTCGGCTGGAGGCGGCTCGTCAGCGAGTGGCGCTGGGCGCACGAGGAAGAAGGCGAGCGAGAAGTCTATGGGCTGGCTGTTGCCGTTCTTCTCGACCTCGAAGCGCCGGGCCCTCATGTTCTCGATGATCTCGACGGCGTTGCGCTCCTTGAGAGCGTCGCGGATGGCGGCGCAGTCGACTACGCTCGCGGTCACGTCCGCAACGCACTTGCAGCCGCAGTCGATGCCGACGTCGACAACGGAGTGGTTCAGGTAGTGAGAGTAGATCGCCGCCTCGAGACTGCGCTTTCGCTTGGGATCGACGGGCGCGGCGCCGACGTCCGCGTCGGACTCCGCGCATCCCTTCGTACTCGAGGGGTTCTTCTCCGCTCTTGGTGAAGCTGAAGACGAAGACGAAGAAGAAGAGGGAGATGAAGAAGAAGATGAAGGGGTTGTAGATACCTTTGGTTTCACCTTAAGGAGACTTTCAAGGTGATCTGCAAGGGGAAAGCGCTTCAGCTTGATCGACCCAATGAGGTCTTCCTCGCTGGGTCCCGACAGTGAAAACCACTCCGCCTCCCCTTCGACCCTTTCGCTCCTGAAGTAGCGGTGGGCTGAGGCTTCGGCAAGGCCCATGTCTTCGACATCGCCGACCACCATCATCGTCAGTTCGTCGTCCTTGAACTGCTGCCGGATCCGGTAGATTCGCTTCGTGGGCGACGCACTGATGCCGATCTTGATCGCTCCGTCGCTCGCCCTCTTGATCGCGTAGATCTTCCCGGGGAGGTTGTAGTTGGCGCCGAGCGCGGGGTTGCCTCCGAGGTGCCCGCCAGCCGCGCGCTTCTGGCGCGTTTTCTCGTCGCGTACCAGGCGGCGGCTGTAAATGCAGCCACCGTTGGCCACCGCGTAGACGTCCATCGACTCGAGCTCCGAGAGCCACCCCTGACAGTCACCCTCGGTTTCACCCACGAGTCGCCCCAGGGTGATCGCGTCAATCACCTTCGCCCCCACCTTAAGGTGACCATAAGGTGAAGCCTGGTGCATGATGCAGATCATCTCGATCCAGAGTCCTCGGGCGGCGATGGATACCATGCGCAACTGCTCGTCGTTGCGCCAGTCGCCGGGGTAGAACTGGAAGCTCGGTCTGCGGCTCACCCGGCCGCCTCCTGGTCCTCGGCGAGCGGGCCGCTGAGCCACTCCTGGGTGAGCTGGCCGTACATATCCGCAACCCCGTCTGACCGCGCCGCCTCCATGATCTGATCCTCTGACAAGTCGAGGCCGAAGTCCTCCAGGTCGTCTTCGTTGATCCCGAGGCGGGCGATCGCCTCGGTGTACTCCTCCGGCAGCGTTGCAGAAAACTCCGGCCCCTCTGGCACGTCGAAGAGCTGTCCGACCATACAGTCGCATGGGTCGCTCATGTCCAGCGCGTCTTTTTCGATCTTGGCCCGCCAGTCGACCGGTAGGATGCCCCGCAGGGATTTCTGGTCGAAGCGCTTCACGCCGCGCTCAATCTGGGCTTTGAACATCGGATCGTCGATGCGCTCGGTCATCAGGGTTCCTCCAATCGATGGGCCGCCGCCTCCAGCCCCTCGGATTCGTGAATCAAGGCGCGGGCATCGATTATCAGGTTGTCAGCGTTCTCTCGACACTCTTCTGCTTTTTCTCGAAGCCTGGCGATCTCCTCCCTCCTGGAAGGGATCACGAATTTTCGCTCGATCACTCGGCAGACCCCGGTTCGAGGTTCAGCTGGTCGCCTGATTCCCCTGGCTTCCAGCACGTTGACGTCCCGTAGGCTCCGGTGGGAAGCGGCACGATCTGCGCGATCCGCCGCCCGTGTCGGGTCAGCACCACCTGGCCGCCACCCATGGCCTCATCGACGAGACGGCCAAGGTGGTCGCGCGCCGCGGTGACTGTTGTTTCGCTCATCGACGACACTCTACCGCAAACTGCCACAAAGTCAACCGTTATCTTCGGCGATCTCGACCGCGGCGCAGCTCACCCGCCCGCCGCCCGCCGCCCAGTCCAGCACCCGCGCTCATCGTCCCATCCCACCATTTTCCGCAGGCGCAGGGCCGACGTTATGATGTGCTGAAGCGGCTGTCTGATTCCCGGCGGAGACCCCGCCTGCTGGCCGCCGACCTGGCGCGGCTCTACGGACCGCAGGAGGTCTTCCGTCCAGCTACAAAGGAAGCGGGCCTCCACCCGGATCTCCTCGATGTCGTCGCGGCCCGTGATGATCATTCCTGCGGATCCTTTCTCCCAGAGCACCCAGTGCTCGCGATCAGCGGCTGAGCACCACCGAGAACGCCCTCTCGATCCCTGCCTCGGCCCGGGCCTTCGCCAGCGCTTCGAGGTTCGTCGCCGCGGTGCCCTTCCACCGGGTGTCGGTGTCCGGGTCTTCGTCGGCGGTCTCGTCCTGCGACTGGCGGCCGACGACGGACCAAGCGGTATCGGTGCGCTCAATCTGAGGTTCCTTCATCTCGTCCTCCAAGAGTCCCGGGGCCGCCCCGCCGGTGGCGGGTAGGAGCGGCGAGCCCCGGGGGTGAGGGAGAAGTGTAGCAGTTGCTATTCCGGGGCGCAATGAGGTAAAGTAGGTGCATGAAGTTCCTGCGCCACATGGTTTTTTGGACCTGTGCCTTTTTCTTGATCCTCTCCATCGCGATGCCGACGGGGAGCACATCTGCACCGGCTGGGTCGGCGAGGAGAGGATGAAGCGCCCGTGAGCGAGCGCCTGACCATCTACCTGGACAAGGGGCTCCTCTCTCGCGTCAGGGAGATCGAGGTCGCTGAGCGCCGCCCTTCGACCACCAACACGATCGCCATCATGCTGGAGGACGCGGCGGACGAGCGCGAAGCCGGGATGAGGATCTGGCGGAAGGAGCAGAAGGTGGAGGCAGAATGAACGACGCCGACATGACGGCGACGAAGATCCCGGGGCTGAGGGCGTGTTGCGCGGGGGAGGTTCTCGAACTGGGAAGGACCTACGGATACGAAATCGGAGCCGGATTCAACGAATGGCTGATTGATCGAGTCGAGCGCTGCGTGCTTGAGATCGAGAGAGGGGTTCGGCGCGATGGCCTCCGGCTGGAATTCTCCCCGGGCGTCGATCGTGCGATTCGGATAGCGCCCCCATCCGGGTGCCCGCCGGGGGCCCGGTGGGATGACGAGGCCGCGAGCTTGGTCCTGCGCAGCCTCCCGTTCGAGGTGCGATCCGACGATCGCCTCGCCGAGCCGCTGGCGCAGCTAGTGGTCGACGGCGCCGGCATGACCCGGGTCGTTATTCTCATCCCGAGCCTCGAAGAGGTCGCGGCGGGGTGGGATCCGGACGCGAAATGAGCGCTGAGGGCGAGAAGCTGATCGTGCGACTGCTGGCGAAGATTGTGCTGCTGATAGCGGATGACGAAGACCTATACGCTGAGCAGCGCGACAACATATTCTGGCTAGTGCGAGATGCGGCATCGTTCAGTGAGCGAGAGGATGGCGACCCCTTTTGATCAGCACCGCCCACGGCCCCGACCCCTGCGCGGGCCTCGACACCCTGCTCGAGGGGTACCGTGGGGTGACCTTCCGGCAGCACATCGGCGAAGCCTTCCCGGGCTTCCGGTGGTACCGGTACAACGGGGTTGTCGTCGCGGTTCTGCAGCAGCTCGTGGACGGGACTCTGCTCCTGCCCGACGGCTCCAGGGCCGACAAGGTCTTCGTAGCGATGCGCCCGCAGACAGGGAAATCCACGATCCTGCACGGCTTCGCGTCCTGGGTTGCCAGAAAGTATCCCGGGATCTGCCAGGGCGCGTCGATGCACAACCACGACATGTCGATCCGCTTCAGCCAGATGGTGAGGAAGTTCTACGCCGCGGCGGGCGGCTCCTTCGACACCAAGGCGATCCACAACTGGCACACGTCCACCGGATCCGAGTTCTGGGCGTGCTCGAAAGGAACGAGCCCAACCGGCCGGCCGGCGAGCGTGCTCTACAGCGACGACCTGCTCTCCGGCCACCTCGAGTCGGCGAACGCCCGGGTCGCCCGCGACGACATCGAGTGGTTGACCTCGGAATTCCTCCAGCGCCTTAGCCCCCTCCACCACGAGGGGCTCGGCCGAACGCTCCAGATCTGCATCGGCACCCGGTGGGGGCTCTCGGACGTCCAGGCCTACCTGCTAAGCCTCGGTGGCTGGTACTGCGTCATTCTGCCGACGCTCTACCAGCCCGACGAATGGCCGATCGGCGTTCCTGTCGGGCCGTTCCCGGTGGCGGACATGGAGCAGCCAGACACGCCCTGGGAGGCCCCGAATTGTACGATCCATTCCGACTGGAGGGGTCCCGGCGAAGGGCTAGAGCCCAGCGTTGAAGCCCTGACGGCAGAGGCTTTCCACGCACGGCGGCGCAGGAACGGCGGCATCCTCTCCGAAGGCAGGGTGTCGGCGATCGAGCAAGGTAACCCGCAACCGCTCGCCGGCGGCGGGATCATCCGCTCCCTCTGGATCGAGAAACGCAAGGAAGACTTGTCGGAGTCGAGCTACGTGCGCAACTCCCGAGCCTGGGACATCGGCACCACCGAAGGGGGTGGCACCGGGACGGCTTCGACGAAGATCGGTCGGCTCCACGATTCGAAGGAGATCATCCGGAACGGATGCCGCGCCTGGAAGGGGCCGAAGGGTGTCAACCAGCTCATGGCGGCGTTCATGCTCGCCGACGGACCGCGAACCCACGTCGTGCTGCCGCTCCCGAAGGCGACCGGCAAGATGGAGGTCTACGGCTACCAGCAGTATCTTCAGCGTGTCGCGGGGTGGGCCGGTGTCATGTGCTCGCCGATCCGGCCGGCCGACGTCGGCACGACGAAGCCACCAGCCGAACGCCAGGATGGCGACGAGCCCAAGAGCCCGAAGTGGTGGCGGCTGGCCGCTGGCGCCGACTCCTTTGCCGAGATGGCTGAGCCGGTCAAGTGGAACGAGGAGACACTCGAGGTCGAGATCTACGGGCCGATCTCGATTGTCATGGCACCGTGGCATCCCGATCTCCGGAAGATCATCCCGGGCTTCGCCGACCGCGCGAAGCTCCATCCTGAGCTGCTGGAGATCGAGCTGCTGCTGCTGGCGGCCACCGGCCAGCTCCCGGAGGACGAGTGTGCGCGGCTCCACGTCGACTCGGAGAACCAGGCGGTCGGGCTGCTGCTCGACCTGAACGAGATCAGCGCCGCCGGCGGCGGGCAATGGGACCGGCCGGATAGCTGCGCGGACGCTCACCGGCATGTGATGAGGCCACTGCTTGAGATGGGGGCTGGATAAATCTCCCGAGATTGCCTATTCTCTGCCGTTTCGGGTAACCTCCCGTCGTGGACTTCCTCGAGAGAGTCCGGCAGCTCACCCTCGGCAATCTGGAGATCTACCGCCAGCGGGCGGAGTTGCGTGCAGCCGGCGCCGAAGCGCTGGAGCGCCGCGAGAGGCTTGCCGCCCACCCACCGGTTCGCGAATCCTACATCCGCGCCGAAGAGGTTCGCCCCTACGAAGAGCTCAAGGCTGCGCGGCGTGAGGCGATTCGATCCGTAGACGAACAGATCCGTGGGCAGCGTACTGTCGCCAGGTTCCCTACGGTTGACGGGCAATCGCTCGCCCACCACGGATTCCGGTCCAACCCGGCAGTCTTCGGAGCCATTCGCCTGTACGTGAACCAGCTTCGGCTTTCGGTGCCGCGCGTGGTCGACGCAGACGGCGTCGAAGTCGGCGAAAATCACCGGCGGGCGCAGAAGGTGAGGAAGATTTTCACCAACCCTTCGGGCATGAACGGCTCCGTTTTGTGGTCGGACCTGCTCGACGAGTTCCCGACCGATCTCCTGAGCTTCGGAAACCACTTCCTGGAGATCGGCGACGACACCGATACCGATACGGAAGGCCAGCTCCTGTGGCGGCTCGAGCCGTGGAACGTGCGGATCGTGCCGCTGGTCCACCCATGGGGGTGGGTCCACTCCTACATCTACGACATGCCGGTCGAGCTCGGCGGTGAGCGGCTTCGCTACCGCATCCCCGTCGAGCGGATGATCCACCTGCGGGTCAACGATCCCACCGACCCCTTCTTCGGAATCCCACCGCTCCATCCTTGCCGCAAGCCGATCGCGATCGACAACGAGCTGGCCGATCTCTTCCAGGTGACGCTCCAGAATCGCGCTGTTCTGCCCTACGCCTTGGTCGCCAACGCGAAGGAGATGCTGGACGCGAACGTCCCATTTCGCCCTGACGACCCCCTGGCGGCTCCTGGCGCCGGCCCCCCGTCGGCTCTTGAAATCCGAGACAAGTTCCACGAGGACACCACTGGGCCCCACCGCGGCAAACCCGGCGTGATCATGGGGATGGAAATCAAGACGATGGCCCTCAACATGGAGGAGATGGGGATCGGCCACCTGGTGTCGTACCCAGAGTCCAGGATCTGGCAGGCGCTGGGCGTGCCGCCGTCTCTGGTCGGCACCTCGGGAGATCAGGACCAGCCGAACCGCTCGAACATGCACCAGGAGGTGCGGGCATGGCTTGAGGGGCCCGTGACTTCGATGGTCAAGATGTACGAGCAGGGGTTCAACGGCAGGGTGATCCCGATCCACGACAAGACCCCCCAGCCAATTCGCGCCATCCTCGACATTAGCGAGATCGCGGCGCTCCAGGCTGCGAAACTCGATCGCCTTGTGGAGGCGGCGAAGATCTTCAAAGCGAAACTGCTGAGGCGCCACTCCTGCCTGAAGCTAGCTGGGTGCCCGCCGGAGGGCCCAGACGAATTCTTCGACGGGCCGGCGCAGGGCCGCCTCACCACAGTGAACGACGACGACAACCAGGAGCAGTCCGAGGCCGAAAGGAGCGACTGATGTCCGACAAAACGTTGAAAGGGAAGCAATACCTGCGCGACTGCCACTGCGAGGCAGAGGGCCTGCCGCTCATCTCGTCCGAGCGGCTGCGCTGCCCCGTCTGCGGTAATCACTACATCCTCGACTATCGGACCCAGGGCGCCGATACCGCAGACAGGCGGATCGCTAATCTAGCGAAGATGACGGGCAGGGTGAGAATATGAAAAGCGCTACCCGCATTGCCCCGCGCCCCTTCCCCGTGCTTTGCAGCTCCCACCTGACGGGAGACGGCATCCGCCCAAGCGACGACGGCAAGGGCTGGATCTTCGCTATGGTGGCTGCGGTTTACGGGGTAGTAAACGACAGGATCTTCGAATTTCTCCCACGTTCCGGCGCAAAGACGATCGCCGAACGGGTACCGGCTGGTCTCGTTGCGCTGCATGACGGCCACCCGCCGTTCAAGGGAACGTCCACCAACCTCGGATTCCTTTTGAGCGCCGAGGAGACGGAAACGGACCTGCGCTTCGTAGCCTTCCTTTCGGGCGCCGAGGAGAACGTGGCGAAGAAAATCGACGACAGGACCATTAAGCAGACCTCGATCGAGATGTTCCCCATCCAGACGGTCAAACTGACCCGGCCCCTGTCCGCGATACCAGAACATGTGCGTGAGTTTGTCTCCCTTGACCGCGACGGCAATGCCAACGTCACCGGCGTCGTTGAGTACCGGCTGGAGGCAGTTGGCCTGGTCAGCAGCAGCTCCCAGGGCATCGACGCACGACTTGACCTCCCAGGAATGATGCCGTTCCAAGGGTTCCCCGTATCGCAAACCGGATCCTGGAACGCCGTCGAGGCGAGCAACGCGGTCGGCAAGTGTCCCTCCCACTGCCAGCCTGCCGCCTACCTCGCCGCCTTTCGCGGCCGTGACGGGAAAGAGGTGCTCGCCGGCTTGTACGCCAAGCCGGACGAGAGCGGGCAGCTGGTGTGTTTCAGTTCCGCGCTCGACGGCGCGCTCGCCGACGTCAACGCCAAGCTCGCCGAAGCGGGCATCACCGGCCGCGATGCGATGATGGCGGCCGCCTACGAGACCGCCAGTCGGTACCGCGCAACGCCCGAACGGTTGACGGCCGCCGCGGCAGATGGTACAAAAGATCCTGACGGCACCGAGGACTCGGAACCAGAGAAGCCCGCCGGCACCGTAGAGGCCGCCGAACCGGACCTGGATCCCGCCCCGGAAGCCGACTCCCAAGAGCCCGCCGGGCCGACATCGTCACCCACGGCAGGGAGCGAAGAAGCCGCTGTTCAACTACGAGCAGCAGAACTCGCTCTTATGAAGCGCCAGGTCGACATCGACCGCCAGCTTCACACCGTGAGGAAGACGAATGTCGAAAGAGACCCACGCCAAGGACTTCCGCCGTGAGGCGATCCGGGGCGTAGAGGCTCTCCAGCAGACGGACCACGATCTGCTGCAGAAGCTCAACGCCTGGCACGCCGGCGACAAGGCCAACGGCCTCTCTCCGGATGCCTACAAGTCCCAGCTCGAGGAGCTGAAGGACAAGATGGACGGCGCGGTCGCTTACGCGAAGCGCGCCGCCGAGATGGAAGAGTCGATCAGGCTCTGCGCCCGCGAGGACGCCCGCCACGACTCGCTCGCCAACACCGCTCGGCCCAGAGCCCCGCAGTATCTGGACGCCGACCCTGCCCCGGCGGGCAAGATGCCCGACGAGCCAGGCGAGCGGGATGCCTACCTCGAACAGCGCTTCCAGAGCATGGAGCGCCACATGGTCAACTTCGAAGCTCCGAAGCCAACGGCGCTGATCGAGGGCAGCTACGCCAACCGCTGCATCAACAAGTGGCTGCGGCCGACTTGGTCCGCCAACTCCAAGATCACGTCGATCTACGAGAGCCTCTCGTCGGACGACATGGAGTTTCTGAAGAGGCCGCCGACCCATAATTTCCTCTCTCCGTTCATCGACGAAGACGGCCGGTACATCGTCTCGAAGGAGCTCAAGAACCGGATGATCGAGCAGCGGGCCGTCGAGACCGGGCTGATCAGCCGCGTCGATCTGGTGCTCACTACCGCCGGGGAGGTGCAGTTTCCGACGTTCAGGTCGAAATTCAACTTCAAGACCCAGGACCGGTCCGGCCACTCCAAGGTCCAGAGCCTGCGGCTGAAGGACATCTTCGGGATGACGACCTTCGTCCCCAGGACCCGCGAGATCGAGCTCCTGGTCCCCCTCAACCTGGTCGCCGACTCAGGGTTCGACGTCACGGGCCGGCTGGTCGATCTGGCCAGCGAGGTCAAGCGCGAGACGGACGAGTTGTTCATCATCGTGGGGACCGGGAATTCCCAGCCTTTGGGGATTATCCCCGTCATCGACAAACTGCTCGTCGATGATCCAACGCTGATCGGCCCCGATGGGATCGGCATTAACGACACTGCCCACGCGCAGATCCCGTCCTACACCGGTGGGGATTTCCCGCACCAAATGGTGCAGGTCTTCGATACCTTCTTGCATTCGAACGCGAGAAGGGACTGCATCTGGCTCGCTGGCCGGGCCTTCGAACGCCAGGTCCGGTTCTTCCGGAACGAGGCGGCGGGAGCCGGCACCAGCACGGGGGCGTACCTCTTCAAGATCGACCTCGAAGGCGCCGCCCCGCAGCGTCTGAACAGCTTTCCGATGATCATCTCGGAGGCGTTCCCGGACAACATCACCAGCGGGTCGGTGAACGACGTCATGTTCTTGTTCTGGAACCCGAAGACCTACTTCTGGGTCGAGCGCTCCGGCATGAACCTCACGATCCTCCGCGAGCTCCACCGGCTCGAGGGCGAGATCGGCTACCTGTTCGACGCCCGCGAAGACGGCGGCCCGACCACCATGGATCAGACCATCGCTGGTCTGCGGAACGCTTAGGAGAGAGCCATGGGAAGAAGCACAATTCCAGCGAACCTCGTCACCGACCCGACCACCCGGTCTCTCGAGTACGCGGCCCGGACGGCGACCGTCACCGGCGCCGCGGTTGCGACCGGCGACGTCAACTTCGAGCGAGCCGCGTTTCTCGACTTCGGCGCCCACACCGACGGGGACCATGTCTACACCTTCGAGCAGCTCATCGAGGGCGTTTGGACTGAGATGCCCGTCGACCTGCTTGACGGCCTGGGCGTTCTCGACACCGACCCGATCCTGCTCGAGCCCGACGGCACGCCGCTGCTGCTCAACACCTTCACGGTCGACGACGACACCCGCGACGACCTGCAGTTCGTCATCGGCCTCCAGGCTACCGAGCTGTCGGTTCGCGTGCAGCTGACCGTCAGCGGCGGCCCCGCGACCGGTCTCGTCTCTGGCGTCAACATCCTGACCCAGGTGCCGCGCTTCGGCGGCGGCGGCGGCCAGCCGATGGACGCCGGTTCCGTCAAGGCGCCCAAGGTCTCGCTGCCGACCGTCTAGGGCGGGCACATGGCAGACCAAGACATCGCCAACGCCATCTTCGGGTACATGCCCTATGCGGTAGGGCGTAAGCCCAACTCGATGGACGAGGCAGCCGAGTTGGCGAAGCAAATGGCGGAGGCCGCGGCGAAGGTCGCGGCTCCGTTCCTCGGCCGTCCGGCAACGACGGACATGACAGGGGCTGCGACGCCGAAGGCGCCGGCCCCTCGCCGCCTCACGAAGCAGAGGAAGCCCAAGCTGTGAGCCAGGTCGAGGTGCTCACCCCCGCGACCGACACCCGGCTGATCCCGCCGGCGGACTTGATGAAGGCGATCAACGGTATCGATCTCCCCCAGGCCGAGGATCTGGTCGACGAGTCGGGTGAGTGGCTGACCGCCTTCCTCAGCGGCCGTCCGCTTCACCGCGCGACCTATTCTGAGAGGCTGGAGGGCGCCGAAATCGGTGAAGCGCTCAGAATGACTCGCTGGCCGGTCGAGAAGGACGCGGCGGACGACTCCGTCCAGGTCAACCTGGGCAACGATGCGCTCGATGCCGCCTTGTACTACGTCGGCGAGCTCTGCAGGAACGTGCTGCGCCGGGATCCGGAAATCGCGTTCGGGCACACGCGAAGTTTTGCTGACCCGATCTTTCCGCTCACGTCCCAAGTCGTGGTTTTGGATCGTGTCCGTCCAGGAGCAGTCCAGGACTTCAGCGTGCCGGCGTTCACCGCTGGCTACCTCCTGAAGGGTCAGCTGGCCGTCTGGGACGCTACGAAGGAGTGGGCCGTCGGGGCGACCACCTCCAGGGGCGGGTCAAACTACGGCTGGGCGAAGGCCACGGCGTTCGGCACCGTCTTCCGCTTCGAGGTCACCGCAGCCACGGTGGCCAGCACCGTCGCCACCGAGCCCGTCTGGCCGACCGCCGTGGGCGAGAGCGTGACGGCGATCGGCGTGCCGAACGACGTCACCTTCACAGCTCGCTACGCCGTCGAGCTCAAGTCGACCTACAAGACGGCGATGATCCAAATAGCCGACCACCTGAAGAGGGCCAACAAACTCGGCAAGAAGTGTGACGACGACGAGAAGCTCCTGGGCCGGATCAAGAAAATGATCATGGGGGCCTGTTGATGGCCGCGATCACCGTCAAGGCCACAGGCCTGAAGGCGATCGGCCTCCGGTTCGCCGGCTTCCTATTCCGGGCTCGGCGCATGCCGAAGTCGATGAAGATCGAGGCCCAAGGTATGATCACCCAGGCCCACCACAAGGGATTCGTCTCGAGGCCACGCCGGCACAGCGACCGCTTCATCCAAGGGGTGCTCAAGAAGCGCTTCTTCGCCGGCACCGGCCAGAAGCCGCCGCGCCTCGCGACGATCCGTCGAGGCCTGCGCAACCCGCCGCGTCCCGTGAGCGCGACCAAGCCGATGGCGAAAGCAGTCACTGACGTCCTGGTATCCAAGTTCTTCGGCGGCAAGGACGAATCTCCTGAACAGGTCATGCGGGCCGATATCGCGCGCCAGTTCCGCGTCGGCGGTGATCCCAAGTGGGAGGTCTCCCAGAACTTCGGTTCGCTCCGTGCCAAGCGCCCGACGCTCGGTGGCGCCAGCGGCCGCGTCCACGAAGGCTGGCGCCGAGGGCAGTACCGTGAGGCGCGATGACCACCAGGCTCGCCGAACTCGGACTGCCCCAGCAGAACCCCGGCATCGCTGTCGAGATCTGGAGGCAGACGCTCATCCAGGACGACGCGCCCGATCCGTTGCCCCGTGGCATCTCGGCGCTTCAGACCGATGGCCGCGTTGCGCTGCTGGAGGACGACCCGGAGGACTTCATCCAGGCTGGCGGCCCCGAGGGCGACCCCGAGACCATGGTCTATCCCTTCGCGGTCGAAGCGACGGAGTTCAAGATCGGGGAGATGGAAGAGGCCGTCGGGCTCCAGACCTCGTTCTGGTTTCGAGACAACCTGCAGGAGAGGCAGATTGGCGAGCCTTCGATCATCGACCTTCGCTGGCTTTGGCTGGCCGCCGTCATGGGCAACAAGCGATTGGTCTGGAAGGCCCCGGCGCTAGGGTGGCCGGATCCTCCTGCGGAATCCAACGTCATCGTCAATATCGAGCACGCCCGTCAGCTTCTCCAGATTCTGCCCAGCAGCCACGGCCGCTTCACGAACCTGGAATCGCAGGAATGCTTCTTCTTGGCAGTATTTGAGGCGGTTTACGCCATAACTCTTGAGGTGTGCGAATGAGCCACTACGACATTCACTTTCCGAAGGGGCGCGGGGCGGCCCTGAGCGTCGCCGGGATCGGCCGGCTCGAGCCAGGCGCCACCGTGACGTTGACGCTGACCGAGGCGGCGCTCGCCGGCATGGCGTTCACGCCGCTCGAGGTGACGGAGGTCTCGGACGAAGAGATGGCGGGACGCGAGGAGAAGTTCAAGGCCGATCAGGGCGCCATGCGGGCGCGGGCGTCGGCGCAGCCGAAGGCCGACGCCGCCACCACCAAGAAGACCAAGAAAGAGGGCAAGTAGGCCATGGCAACCAACTTCGATCCGCAGCTATACAACACCCTGTACGGGTTTGGCGCTACCCCCTTCAGTTTGTCGGTGCCGTCGACAACGATCAATCGGCAATTCGCGGTCATCGAGAACGACGCGGTGACGGCTTCGATCGCCCGCGTCGACCGCGGCAGCTCGATCTCGGGTCTCCGGGGCAAGGTCAAGGGGCCGCGGGCCTCAGCGGCGATCGAGGGGGCGCTCGAGATCCCGATGCGCAACGACCTCGCGACGGTCGGCCTGATCTTGAAGCTCTCAGGATTCGGCGCCACCCCGGTCCAGTTCGGCGCTGACAACGCCTGGACCCACGTCATCGACCCACAGCAGACCGCTGTCGACGTGGACGAGCTCTACCAGTGGTGGCTCCAGGACATGCCCGACGGCTTCCCGCGGCTCCTGGGCCCCTCGGTGATCCAGTCGATCGACTTTCAGTTCACCAAGGGCGAGGTGGCCAAGATGGTCGTCACGCCCCTCCATCTGGCGCACGCCTATTACGACAGGCCAGCAGTGGTCGCCGGGACGGCAGCTATCCCGATCCAGATTCACCCTGGCTGGCTCGCCGACCAGACGCTCGCCGACAAGCTCCTCTCGATCAGGGTCGTCTCGGGCTCTTCGCCGCTCTGGACCTGCAAAGCCGAATTCGGCGCGGCGCCGGCGTATGCCGGCGCCGAGGAGTTCATCATCCGAGAGGGCCTCGACGACGAGGGCCACCCCTTCCTCACCGAAATCACCGACTCTGAGTCACTGCCGCCGGGCCTCCCGATCGGCAAGTCCGACTTGCCGATCTACGCCTCGATGCCGAGCGTTACCGGGATCGCGGCGCTCGACGAGTACAGCTACGCGAACCCGATCCCGTCACCGACCCGCGTGCGACCGACGGAGCCCGAGATCAGCGTGGCCGACATCTGCGCCGAGACTGACGGCATCAGGATCGCAGACCTCGAGAGCCTGAACCTCTCGATCGTCAATACCTGGGACATGGTCCCGGGCGGCATCTGGGGGATCTTCTCCCGCTCCTTCACCAGGCTTGGAACGAACGTCGTCTCGGGAACCCTGGCCCGCAAGTGGCGCACGCGCCGCATGGAGAAGGAGCAGCTGATTTCCGACGACAACTTCGATCTCAAGATCACGTTCCGGTCCGACGTCTTGATCGACGGCGCCGGTGCGGAGTCGCATCAGTTCGGCGGCGAGCTCCGGGCCAGTGGCTGTCACTTCGCCGACGGGGCGAGCTTCAAGAGCTTCGCCGACGGAGCCACCGACGACGGCATGGAGATCCCTTTCGAGGCCGAGCCCGACAGTGGCATCGGCGACGCCCAGTGGCGCGCCACGTTGCGCACCGCCTTCGCGGACGCGACGGCATAGGGAGCTTTGGATCAACGGCAAGCCCAGGGCGGGCGCCCCAGACGGGCGCCCGCTTCGTGCGTTTGGAGAATAGATGGCCACGAAAGCTGAAGTCGAAATCCTCCTCAAGCGGAAGGACGTCCTCGTTAAGGGACTGGAGGAAGTCGTCAAGACCTTCACGAAGGTCGAGGGGAAAATCGACACGCTCGCCGGCAAGAAGATCAATCTCGACATTACTCTGCTTGAGGCGAAGCTCAAGCGTCTCAAAGATATCAAGATAGAGCTCGACACTAAGAGTCTTCAGAAGGCCGAGAAAGACATCAAGCGCCTTGCCGACGGGGCGACTCGAGATGTCAAAAAACTCGCCAAGGACATCGAGAAAGCCAAACCCTTCGAGGCGCTGCCGAAGGATCTTGAGAAGGCCCAGAAGAAGCTCGACGCCGGCTTCAAGCGCCTGAACACCCGGTTCAAGCAAGCAGTCGCGAAACTAAAAGTTGTCCGGGCTGACGCTGCCTTCAATCCGCTCTCAAAGGCAGCGAAGAGGGCCGAACGTGATGTTGCGAATGCCGCCAAAGCGATCATCAGTTTCGCCCAAAAGGTGCCACCTGCACTTCAGCGGACGGGAACCAGCTTCAGCAAAGTCGCAGATGGCGCAGCCAAAGCCAGAGCCCAGCTCGATAAGTTAGAGAAATCCGGCAAGGGCGTCGACCGTTTAACTGGCTCAGTCCAGAAGCTCGTCGCAGCCTTCCTCAGCTTCCAGGCTGCCAGAGTCGTTATTCGCAATGTAGCTGAATTGGGCAAGGCTTCGGCGTCGGCTGCTGTCGATCTCGTTCGTCTGACAAACATCCTCGAGACCACGCCCGGCCTCGCCGGCAAGGCGGCGGACATCCTCGGGCGCCTGGCTGAAAAAGCCGAGCGTTTCGGTGTCTCGCTTGAGCCTTTGCAGCGCAACTTCGCCCTCTTCGCCGCCACTGCCGCTCGCGCTGGCCTAACCCTCGAAGAAACGGAATCGATCTATCAAACGGTGATCACCGCGTCGGCCGCCCTTGGCTTGGCATCGGAAGATGTTGACTCCGTAATCCGGCAGCTGATCCAGGGACTTGCCAAGAATAAGTTAGAGTGGCAGGACATCCGCATCATCATGGAGCGGATCCCTGGCATCGCGGAGGATATCCGGAAGGGGCTTGGCCTTGACAAGGAGGCCTTCGACGACCTTCGGAAGAAAGGCCTTATCCCAGCAAAAGAAGCGTTTCTCGCGATGGGGTTGGCCATCGAGGAATCTTTCGGTCCGGGCGCCAGAAAGAACGCCGAAAGCATCCTGGGTTCCATCGGCCGCATGGAAACCGCGGTTCTGAAGCTGAAGCGGAAAATCGGCAACCAGCTGCTCCCGGAGCTTGAGGCGTGGCTAAAGTTGATCGTCCGCATTGCCGGTGAGAGTGAGACCGCTGCCGAGGCAAGTGGCAACGCGATCACACGCCTCTCGGCCAAGATTCGAGAAGGTGTCGAGACAATCTTCGCGGCGCTTGCGGGGCAGCGCGACGCCCTGGTTTTTGAAACAAAGGCGGCAATCGCCACGCTCCTGCAGGATATTCTCGCAGGGGTCATCAAGTCCGGCGAACAGATCACAAGCTTTTTCGGCCTCTTCGAGAATGTGGCGTCGCGAGGGATTGCAAGCGTTGAAGAGCGTTTCCGCGGCTGGAGCGACGGCGTCATTCAAGGACTAGAAGATCAGGCGGAGTCCGCGCGCCAGTCGTTCAAGGAGCAGTCCTCTGACTACAAGGCAAGCATCGAAGAGCGCGCCGATGCCGATGCCAAAAGATTGGAGGGCCTGAAGATTCAGCGGGATAAGGCGAGAGAGGACCTCAAGAGATCCCTTGCAGACGACGAGGCCGCCGAGAAGGCCTCGCTCGATCGTCGCCTCGGCAACTTCGCCAAGTTCTTTTCAGATCAGAGAGCCCTCGAAGCTGGGGGCGGCACCCGGGACGTCTCGGTCACCGGCGCCGGGCTCAGCCAAGTTTCCAAGGATCTCGAGAGGATCGCAGAACTCGAGCGGATCATCGCAACATTCGATCTCCTCGTGGCGCCCACCAACGAGCAGATCAACGAGGTCATCGCGGCCAAGGACGAGCTTTTTGAGCTGACGACCGGACTCCAGGCGGCAACCGTGGCTGCGGCTCAGTTCGGTGCTGTGGCGCCTGCGGCCATTACGAAGGTGGGCGACGCCACGCAAAGGGCGAGCGAGTTCCTCGTTGGCCTGGTCAATATTCTCGATCCGCAGGGCAAGGATGACGGGGCCTTCGGCCAGTTTTCGGGAGCCGCTCAGCGCGCGCTGCGGTTGATCGGTGAAGAGCTGTTGAGAATGGTTCAACGCGGCCAGGTCACCTTGGCCGAACTCGGACCGATCATGGCCGCTGTCGGACAGCTCTTCAGGGATGCCGGCCTGCCGGTAGGCGAACTCGGGTCGGAGGCAGAGCAAGCGGCGCAGAAGTTGCGAGGGCTGGCCATGGCTCAGGCTGAGCTAGCGCAAACCGCCGCCGCCGCCGGTGCGAGTGCAGAAGAGGCTGGCGGCAAGATCCTGGTACTCAAGGGCGCCGGCGAGGACGGCATTACCGTTCTCACCCAGTTCAAGGGCGCCGCGGTTGAAACCGCAAAGAAGCTCGGGATCTTCGCTGACGAAGCCCAGCGCGGCGGCGGCGCCGTTCGCCAGCTCGCTGGAGAGAGCGAAGGGGCGATTTCCAAGCTCACCAACCTGGGCCAGGCGGAGAAGGACGCTGGGGATGCCGCGGCGCAGGCCACCGGCCCTGTCGAGGTGCTGACTGGCGCGGCGCAAAAAGGCGTGCCGCTTTTCACCAACCTGGCGAAGGCCGAAGAGGACACCGCCAAGGCCACCGGCGATCTCGCCGCCAAGGCCCCTGCGGCTGCCGCCGGCCTCGACCAAGTAGCCACGAGCGCCGCTGCCGCCAGCCCAGCCCTCCAAACGGTGGCCGAGCCCGTCAAGAAAGTCGCCGCCGCCGTCAAAGAGGTCGCCACAAGCGCCCAGGAGGCCGCTACGGCCCTGCCGGTGGTCGAGGCCCAGATCTCCGCCGTCGCCGCCGCCGCCGAGACTGCGGTCTCTGGCGGCCAGCTGCTCGCCTTCTTCGAGGAGCTCAGCAAGCCGGTCCCGGATCTCGAGAAGCTCGTGCCCCTGCTCGAGGACACCCAGAAGGCGCTCGAGAAGATCCTCGAAGATGCAGAGAGGTCAGACGATCTCGAGAAGATGGTCCGGTTTTTCACCGATCTGACAGCCGAGCAGATCATCACCGGGACCGAGACGCTCAGCGTCAACCTGGAGGCCATCAGCACGAATCTGAAGATCGTCGGCGCCGACGCCGAGGCTGCGCGGACGAAGCTGAATCAGTTCCGGCAGGGCATCAAGCGGCTGCTGACGCAGCTGAAAACCTTCCTGGCCTTCGCCCAAAACGAGCTCCCGGAAGCGGTCTTTGTCATCGTCAAAGAGTTCGCGAAAATCAACGATGCGATCGAGCGCCAGCTCGAACAGCTCGAGCTCCTGCGGCAGAGCTTCGAGAAGACCCTCATCGCGCACGGTGTCATGGTGCAGGCCATCCTCGAACGCAACGAGGAGCTGATCCAGAGCTACGGCAAGATCGTTGCCGCCCGCGACGGCGCGCTCGAGGACACGTAGGCCGCGTGTTAAAGTCCAGCCATGCCGCTCCTTGCACGCACAAACGCGGTCATAGCGGCGAACGCGCAGCTCATCAGCCAGTACGACCAGATCGGCAAACGGGCCCGCCAGCTGGGCAGCGGGTTCGAGGGAATCAGCGCGGGCGCCTCGGACCGCTTCGGACAGCAGACGATCATTCGCATCCTCGTCGAGATCCAGCAGGAGCAACTCCGGCTGCGGCGCGGCATCCTCGACCCCCAGACCTTCGACCCGCTGGGCCTGACGAGCGGAGGGTAGCGTGGCGCAGACGGGCTTCTTCGAGTGGAGGGTTTTCAACAAGCCGGGTATCCCGGCCTGGATTTCCGGCCGTGAGTTCGACACCACCGGCAGCACGCTCCTGCCCAACGTCCGGCCGGTTCTCCCCTCGACCGGCGGCGGCGTGCCGACCGGCTTGGGGTTCTTCCACCAGACGATGCTCGGCTCGACCTTCGCTCCGATCGCGGTCTCCTCCCGCCCGTCAATGGCCCTCGAGATCAACCCCGTGCTCGATGAGGAAACACACGCCCACATCGAGAGGGTGCACCACGCCGCCGCTGTGGGGCAGGCGCTGATCTGGTTTCCCTGGGCGGATCTCGAGACCTGGCTCATCTCGACGGGACGGACGACCTACACGACGTCCCACACGATCGCCGGCTCAGCTGGCCTCCGGCCCGGGGGGTACTTCGACCCCATCGTGCTGGTCACCGCGACCGCCCCCGCTGGCAACCCCATCGAGACGCTGACTCTGGTCGCCTCCTCGCCAGCGATCGATGAATTCGCCCTCTCGGCGCCCGATACCGACGACCAGGACCAGATCATCGTCAACGCCGCCTTCGGCGCGGCGAACGCCGGCAAGCTGCTTTCCATGCACTATTGGCCGCTCATCGAGATCTCGGCGCTCCAGCTCGACAAGGGGCCGAACGGCCCCGGGAACTGGACTGACATCCTGACTATCGAGGTGCGGCCATCCTCGAAGGATTACGGGGCGGACGCGCCGAGTAGCTGATGCCCCTCCCCAGAGGCTGGATCGAACTCACTGCCCTGCGTCTCCGCGTCGATTCAGTCGTCGAGGAGGACGGCTCCTTCACGGAGCTGCGCTTCCACGCCGACGTCGACGAAGCGCTGACCGACCTGCGCTTCAACGTTCAGCCCCTGTCGAGCGCGCCGATCGGCGACAAGCCTCCGCCGGGCGGAGACGTTGGCACGCCCCGCAAGAAGGCGCACGTCCGGCTCGGCGTTCGGCACGGCGGAATATTCCACCCCGATACCGAGATGGCCGATTTCAACGTGGGCTTGAGCGACCTCGGCTCGACCTTCGAGTTTCACACCCACGGCCTGGTCGCCAAGATGAAGCCGGCGTGGCACGGATTCGAGATCGACCAGGGTGGCGCCCCGCCTGCCGGCGACCGGCTCGATGTCGAGTTCGAGGTCGATTTCGACCCGTCGAACCCCGACACCGAGGTCGTCTTCTACCCGATCCTGACGGACGCGAGGTCTCAGCGCTCCGCGCGACCGATGCTGGGCCACGGTCCGACGGTGATCAGGGGTGTGGGATACCTATCGTGCTTTTCGAACGTGAAGCTCTGCTTCCTGACGAAGCGCGCAGGCGAAGAGGACGAGGCGACCCACGGCGAGCTCATCATCGACATCTTGCTCGAGATCGGCATCCCGCGGAGCCGGATCGGCGTCTCCCCGCGACTCGGCTCGACCCTCCAGGGTCTCTATGAGCCGCGACTGGTCTTCGGGGTCGCCGAGGCAAAGAGAATCGCGCTCACCGCCGGCCACGTCCTCCTCGACGCCCCTGACGGCCAGGTCATCACCCGCCCGATCGCCCCCGTGGACGAGCCGCCCGTGATGGAGATCGGCCCCGAGCACTGGGTCACCGACGAGACCGCGGCCGAGCTCGTCACGGAGCCCGCCGAGCTTTGCGTCCGGATCATCGGCTCGCGGCCCGTGGTCCCCGACGTCGGCGACGGCTTCACGCTCAACCGACGGCGGGTCACGCAGACGATCGAGCCGCGGGCGCTCGAGGTGGCCGCCTTTCTCCAGCAGACGAATGGAGACCTGTCGCCCATCCCGAGCGCCCCGCCCTTCGAGGTGCTGATGGTCGTCTCCGAGGTCTGGCTCGAGGAGTTGTTCTTCCGCGGGTGCATCGTCCGGCGCACCCGCGAGACCTACACGCTTTTCAACCCCGAGACGGCCCGCTACTTCACCGCGGGGCCACCGGGGAATCTATCGGGGGAGCCCAGGACGTACGCCCAGAACGCCCTGGTCTTCGGTGCCGGCGCTGTCAAGGACGATGCTTCGCCGTCTCGTCAGTACATCAAGGCCCAGCTGGTCATTACCGCGATCGACCAGGAGGAGTTCGTCTACGACGGCGAAGACGGGCTCCAGGGCGCGCTCATCCAGACCACGACCTCTGTGGGCGAGTGGCGCTCGCTCGAGGCCGCGAGAAAGGAGAACCTCATCCCGGGCGACGACTGGGAAGCCGAAAACGTTCGGCCCAACGTCGGATTTTTCGGCGGTGGCCGGCTGATCGCTCCGCCGACAGCTGGCCAGTTCACCCAGGAGTTCTTCTTCTCAGAGCGACCGCCCAGCATCGGCGGCGTCCGGAGGTTCCCCACCTGGTCGAGCCAAGTAGTCATCGACGAGACCCTGGTCAGATTCGATACGCCGACAGGACGCGATCTCGCGCACGTCAGCCAGCGCGACGAAGAAGAGGAAGCGTACGAGCGCACCGTCGGCGTCTCCTTCCAGTACGCCGACGGTGGCGAGTCAAAGGATGGATCCGAGGTCCAGCGCACGGTGCGCACCACCACGACGCCCTACACGCCCGAAGTCCAGAACACCCACTCCGCGGTCTCCTCGACCGTCTGGTCTCGGTCGCCTCCGCCCTCGCCGCAGATCATCACCGAGCGCGGGCTCGCCGGTTACCTGCCGGTCGCTGACCAATGCACGGACGAGCTCAACGCCCTCAAAGAGAACGTCGAGGTCATTGGCCGCCACTGCTTGGGCGATCCCGAGAAGTACAAGGGGAGCTTCGAGGAGTCGTTCGCGTTTGGCGTCGAGACCTCTTCGCAGGCCGACGATCTGGCGCTCCAGATCCACCGCCAGCGGTCCGCCCACTCGATCACCTGCACGGTACCGATGGGGCCTCAGTGGAGGCACAAGATGCCGATCAAGTTCCACGACTTCCGGCCACGGGAGTTGAACCCGCCGACCGGCCTTGGCGACCCGCCGGGCGTGATCGACCCCGACAAGTACCCTCACCTGTCGAACGCCTGGGTCGAGTTTCCGACCCTCGTCGAGGTGCTCGACGACGACGGCGTGCCGATGCGGCGGATGGTGCGGATGATCATCAGACTGCCGTTCATTTAGGGCAGAGATCCTGACCCTTGCAACGAGTTGCAACTCGTTGCAACATAGCGGCCATGAAGAAGCCGGCCACCAAGATCCGAATGTCGCAGCTCCATCAGCAAACCTCGTACATCGCGCGCCGCGCCCACGACGGCGAGAGATTCAGGGTGAGCTACAACGGCATACCCTGGATCGAGATCGGCCCGGCGAAGAAGGAAGATGATGAGCAGGAAAGCCCCGACCGCTCCGCCTAGAGGCGCCGTGAAGCCCGGGCCGCCGCCGGCACCACCACCGAAGAAGGCGAGCTCGTGAGGCGTAACCTCGACCGGCGAATGGAGATCACCTGCGACATGGCGGACTGCTCTGGCCGCTGGGGCGGCGCTGCAGGAGAATCGATCACTGTCAGCGGAAGAACGAAGCGCGAATGCCTTGATGACGCCAAGAAGAGAGGCTGGAAGATTGGCCTGGTGGACACCGACGGAAAGACCTACGACGAATGCACCCTGTGCCCGATGTGAAAGGAGATCCCATGAAGCATCTCACCCTCGCCCTCCTCGCCCTGGCCCTCGCCGGCCCCATCGCGGCCCAGTACGGCGCCGTGCCGCCACTCGTCCGCATGGCCCCGCTGCCGGCCGCTCGTGACCTCCCGCCCATCCCCCCAGTCCCCGAGTTGCCGCCGCTTCGCCGCGGCAAGGTGGGTCCGGAGCAGTGGGCGATCTGCGGGGGTGACAGCAAGTGCGGAGGCACGGCGATCCGCAGCCGCCCCCCTGCGGCGCCTCCACCGCCAGCGGCCGCGAGTTGGACCCGCAGCATCTACGTCAATGTCGACGCCGCCCCGGGCGCCGCCCCCGAGCCGGCCGCCTACAAGCCGCGACCGCGGCAGAGCTACGAAGAGATCGTCGCGGGCCTCAAGTCCCGAGCGGAGCGGTGGGCCGCGAACGCCGGGGGCGTGCGGGACTACTTCGTGCGGTCGAACCGATGACGAGTCGCGCCAAGAAGGTGCTTGCCTGGAAGCAGGCAACGAGCTGGGCCCATCTCAAGCATGGGAAGAAAGCCCGGGTAGCAACGGGCTTCAGCCATCGCCCGGCGGCTCTGGTGGGCGAGATCGCAACGCCAATCAATTTTCTCGAGGGCGAAATCGTGGTGGTGAAGTCGTCGCATTTGCAGCCGTCTCTTCTGGGTGAGCAGTCCAAAAGAGTGAAAAACAAGTCGGGCTACACGTTCGTGGCCGGCGACTATCGGGTTCCGCTCGAGGACCCGCGGTCCGTGGAGACTTTTCGATGAGCCATTCCGCTGCTGCCCTCCAGAAAGCCACCGCTGAGACCCTGGCCCTTGCTTGCGCAGACGTGATCGGTTCCCACCCCGCGCCGACTCTCCGCGGCTGACGCCGCCGACCAGGCCCACCAGATCGTTTCGGCGCTGCGCCTTCCTTGCTCCCCGGCAACCCTGCCCGGTATTCGCCAGGTTGTTGTCGAGCTGCTTCTGTCGGGCCATTGCCCGGCGAAGACGCAAGCGGCCGTTGAGGACATCGCCGCCGTCTTCACCGAAGAGATAGGCAGGCTCAAGAAGGCGCTCGACCAGGGGTTCTTACCTCCCAACGAGGACTGGTAGAATCGATCGCCCGGCCCCGATCCCGGGACCTTCAACCGAAGGCCATCCGAGATCACCATGACTGGGGGGCGGCAACCATCCAGCCGGGGCCGGGCGCTGCTCTCTATCAAACAGATATAGACGAGTGCGCATCCCACGCCGTGCTATTCTCCGCGCATGGCCGGCATGACTCCCGCAGCGTTCAAGCGCAACCTCGAGCTGCGCGAGATCCTCCGCGTCAACGCCGCCCTCACCCAGGAGAACCAGACCGGCACCCAGACCGGCCCGGTCGGCCCTGGCTACTCCGAGGTCCGGGTCGACCCCGACTGCAACCCGGCCCTGGTGCGCAACGCCAGGGACGGGGCCGTCAGCCAGCCCCTGGCGGGCGTCCATGTCACCGGCGGTGCTGGCGGGTTCTCGCAGCTCGTTCACCACGCCGCACCGGTCGGTGGAGCCGGTCCCTTTCGGCCCGAGCGGCAAGAGAGCACCACTCAGTCCCGAACCTACTTGTCGCTCGTCGATGACGAGTTCAACCCGACGCAAATGCACATCCTAGAGTATGAGGATGGCAACTTCGTCAGAGTGAGGGGCATGATCGACTTTCTCTCTGGGCCAATCCAGGGGCTCGCCGGGGCCATACCGATTCGGAACGACAACTCGATCGTCTTTCTGCGAGGGAACGAAGGCTTCGAGATCATCGTCACGCGCATCTTCGTCCCCTCTGCCGATTTCGTCGAGGGCAAGACCGATACCGGCGGCGCCGTGTCGGGCACTTCCGAGGGCCACCCGCTCTTTCTGGACGGAGATTTCATCTTTGCGGCCGCGCCCAATACCGGCGCGGGGGGCGGCAAGGCCCTCTTTCGCTTCAATTATCCAGCGATGGACGGCGCGGTCTTCATTGATCAAATCAACGCCGGTGCAGGGAATACGCAAGACGCGGCTATCTGGACACCGGACAGGATGCGGGTTCCGCGCAAAACCGGCGGCTCTTACACCGGACTCGATCACGTCTTCCTCGATCCGGAGGATGGATTTCCCAACGCGACCGCGGATATCATTTTCCCAGAATTCGGTCGGACCCTGTCGTTCCCGCCCGCTCCAGGCTTCTTTTACCACGGCACCGCGGCAGACTCTCCGATCAAGATCGGAGAGGTGCAGACGACCGGGAGCGGTGTCGACCTCGGCTGGCCCCAGACGTGGCTCGAGGCCGACTTCTCCGGCTTCGCCCGATTGGTTCTCTCGGCCTCCGAGAAGTTCGTCACCGGAACCAATATCTACGCTCCGGGTGCAACCGGAGATCTGGCCGGCCGTTTCGCGACGGCGCCCTGGAACGGTGGCGCGCCGCCAGCGACTTTGCCTGTGCCCATCCCAATCGACTACATCACCCCCGAGGCTGTTCTAGGATTCACGCCCGGCGCGGACAAGGCCTTCCCGGCGGCTTGGCTGCCCTGGTTTTGACGATCTGGTAGAGTCCGCTGATGCACCCCTTCGAGCACAAGATCGACCTCATGCCGAGGCCGGCTCCCGAGCGCCCGACCTCGGCCGTCTCGTTCCCGGTAGCGCGCCACGGCCAACCCGGGCCGCCGTTCGGCATGCTCACCTTCCACCGGAAGATCATCGCCGCCAAGACCGAGGGCGGGATGACGTCGATCCTTTGCGAGTATGGCGGGCGGCGGAAGTGGTACGCGCGCTGAGGTAGAGTCCGACCGTGGCACCTCCCAACATCGAATGGCGCGACGCCGTCACACCCTTCGCCCCTGTAGGAGGCGCCGAGCTCGATCTCGGCAAGGTGCCGCCCGCCGGCTCGTCTGCCATCTTCACGTTTCGGCTCTACAACGATTTCGCCCTGGCCG
>SDBT01002228.1_pt1 | contig 34511 bp, 41 predicted proteins | sample 2277101 | NCBI WGS metagenome assembly SDBT01 (sample SAMN10404973, study PRJNA504765) | marine sediment metagenome | isolation source: marine sediment core GS10_PC15, 103 cmbsf | place: Arctic Ocean: Southern Knipovich Ridge | collected 2010
AAATTCTGCAAGGGACATAAAAAAGTCCATGCTTAAAAATCTACATTTTTTATTTTTTGTGGAAAAAACGCTTGACGCTAAAACGCTAAAGCGTTATGTTTATTTTATAAGATTAAAAAAAACGAGGTTAAAATAATGGTTATAAATGCAATTCATTTAACAAAAAATGACAAGATTACATTGACTCAGCAAGTATACAATGGCCCTAACAATGATTTAAAATCAACAGGACGTCTGTTTACAGAATTAAATATCGAAGATGGAATTTTATTTTATAATGCTGACTCCCACAAAACTGACAAATTCGTCAGAGAATTAAATAACGATTTTCCGGTTTGGGCAGAAATCAAAGGAAAAGAATATCAAGTGACGCTAATCCCAAACGGTGTTAATCCATATCCTGAATTTTAGATTAATCAAACCAACCCAAAGGAAACAATAATTATGGCAAAACAAAAATTGACGATCTATCTCCCAGAGGAGATCGCCATAAAATTAAAAGTGGAATCGGCTGAGACAGGCGAAAGCAACTCAGATATAGTACAGGAAACTCTTACAAAGAGATACAAAGATAAACAAGAATTTGAGGATAACTTTCCTCAGACAATTGAATATTATAAAAAAAAGGAGATAAAAAAAAGATGAACATCCGTTTAACAAAACTCGAAGTAGAAACAATCTTAAAGTGGTTCTATACACAAACAAATACAGAGGGAACTTTAGATCATGAAGACGAATTAGCCGAAAAATTGGCTGACACTTATGGGATAAAATCCGAAACTGGCGGCTGGGGTTTCACCGTGAACAGTTGGAATACAACCGAAGCCGCCGCCATGACTCGTGATAACTTACCAAATCCTACAGAACCACCAACACAAGGAGATAAAAAAAAGATGAATGATAACAACATAAAAAGCGGACCATACATTTTAGAATCAAAATATTTTATAGGTGTAGATGGAGAAAGATATAAATTTAAATTTGTTACCATATACAATTTCAGAGAAAACCCATACTCCGACATATATGAACATTTACATTCATATCTATTTCATCACAAGGAGGGATACTGGAGTACATACGCACCACCCCTGGATACATTAGAAAATTTAAATAGATTTGTAATACAGAAAATTGAAGACGGAACAGCGAAACGTATAATGTCATTATCAGAAGAGATCGATACCTATTTAGAAGCTGAAGAGGCAGCTAATTTTGAAACAACCCCAAAACGATTAGATATCTTAATAGATCTTAGTAAATCAAAACCAAAAACCTTAGAACAAGCCTTCAACGATTTCATTAATTCAAGCTCAGAAGATTATTAATAGCTTTCTCAGTCTGCTTACCCCACACACCATCGACGATTATACCAGCAAAGTTTTGAAACCTCTTCAAGAATTTGTCCGATTGTTTACCCCACCTACCATCAACCGTGATTTTATAACCCAAATCTTTTAAAGCCTGTTGACGATCATCAGTCACTGTAAAATCATAATTCTTTTTATGATTCGATCTAACAGCCCTTATAATAGTTTCGAGCGTGAACCCTGGACAAGATTTTTTCCCAAAATCGAAATGCCCAAACAAACATGAATCATCCCAATTGGACATATTTTTTAACACAGTCCATAACACCATCAAAGAAGTTATCTGTCTTCCATTAGGTTCGTCATTTTTCCCGTCCATATCAGTATTAAAATTTCCTTGTAGCATAACTGATAAATGATTAGTGTTTGCATAGGGATGATTCTTACTTCCTTGACTCCAAGTTATATCCTCGAAGTTATTCAACAGACAAATAGTTCCATCGTCACGTATACCTAAAGTATAACTGATTGAATGCACCCCCCCTTTTCTCAGATGAGAACCTAGGCCAGTGTGATAATCTGCCACCTGTTCAATTGTTCCGTCACCTAATTCTTGATGAACTACCAAGCCTTTCAATACGCCAAGTTTACGTTTATTCCAAGCATGGTTTTCATTCGTCGGTAGCATACCACGTAGATCAATGACATTTAAAGGAAATCTGTTATTTGATGTGAAAGCTAATTCGCTAAGAAAATTATCCTCTCTTGTGGTTTCTAAAGTATTCATATCAACCTCCATAATTATTGACTATAATGTGCATCCCCTTGTTCACAACCCAATTCATAATTATATTTCATGTTCTCAATTACAGATAAAGCTTTCGCTATTATGTATAATTCGTCAGTTAAGTCTCTTTTATCATAATCGTACATAGTATCACAATCTTGACTTTTTTTACATAACCTGTATTTATCCTGACCATGAACCCTTGTGGTTCCATCATTCTTACCGACACAAATAAAATCCATCTCGATTGAATCAGCAATCATATTAGACAAAGGCTGACAATCATTTCTTCCACGGCTACAAACTTTAGGCAAAGCATGCATCTTCAGCCTCCATAATTCCAATTAGGTATTTCGTTTAACTTAACCAACAAGTCATAAGACTCGCCACCTTCGATAAGGTCGATCATTTCAGATATAGTAAAACCGTACTTACTTCTGAAATCAGGAACACTCATTTTATTTATCTCAATAAATGAAAAAAAATAAATACTCAAAGGTTCAATACTCATATATTTTGTTTTATTTTTTATCATCACCAGCACTCACTGCAAGTTTTTTATATTTATTATTTCTTTTAACCTGTCTATCCCAAAAAAATTGTGGTATAACAGGAGCAGTTTCTTTCAATTCAATCAACATCCGATCAAACCCCTCCAAAGCTTTTTCTGTCTCCCCATTATTCTGATTTATTTTTACCAGAAATATATCAATTTTATTTTCAATATTGGAAAATCCATTTGACGCACTTCTATGTGAATCAACTTTATCATTGAAAGTAAAAAACTTTTGAGTTGCAATAAGAAGAGCAGCAAGCAATATAATTACTTCTGGAACCCATTCATACCCGTCTATATTAGAAAGACCTGTTATAGATCCGGTTCCGGCGACAGTTGCTATTATAATTGAAAACCAACTCAAATACGAGTTGAAACAATTATAGGTTTTAACTGCTTCATAATACACCGACTTGTTCAACTTGGCTTTATCCCGCCATCTAACTAACAAATCTGATTGTTTATTCGTCATAAGTATCTCCTGTATTTATTTTCATTCTTCCATACCTCCCTCAGGTAATATATAAGTTAAAAGAATAACCCTGGCAGTCATATTATTTGGTTTATTTATAGCCAACCTCGCATTCCTATCAAGGGGAATAGCTCCTACATTCCTGCTATTCTCAGTAGCCGAACTAGCCCTTTTACCTTCAAACCAAGCCTCACCAAAATCATTACTAGTTATAAATACGGCATTACCTACAGCCCCCCCTATTGAGTTTTGTCTAAAAGTGACGAGCTTTGTCCACAATGGGATTACTCTTCCAAAATGCAAAGTTGTTTTTCCAATATTATTATTTGTTGAGAAAACTAGTACTCCGTTTTGTCTGTGAGTATCAGTTTTTTTATTAAAAAAATGTATCTGTGTTGTTCCAACGTGTTGATCAATTTCACCCAGTAGCATATAATTATTCTGATACAAAACTTGAGGCAACGCTGTCGAAATGGTAGGTCTAAACATGTTCCATTGCAAAATATCGCCACCAGCCACACTCGTTATCGGTACCCCATAATCACTATTATTGTCCATCTTCAACGTGATTGTTATTGACGAATTAATATTAACGACTACAGCCCAATTCCATTCAAAATCTTGCGGATCAACACCCTCTTCATTTCTGACGACAACCCTCGCTCCGACTGTGAATTTTCTAGCCTCCGGAACTGTGAACAAACGAGTATCACCCTTACCAGCTGTTCCAGTTGATATCTCAGTGAACGATGTTTGAGGTTTTTGGGTACAGCCTATACCAGCGAATCCTAATACAGGATCCAAAAAAGCCCATATTAAATAATTACCCTGCAATCTTCCCAAACCATCGACAATTCCACCAATTGAATTTTCCAAATCAATTCCATTAGTTGCCAAATCAATTGTCCAGTCAGCAGATATTTTTACAATCGGAGAGTATGGAAAACCATCTAATCTAAAAGGTATGATAAAATCATAATCAGAAGTTCCTCTTTTTATACCTTCAAGCTTTAATATATTATCGTCTATATGTTCTATTTTAAATATAGGATCACGATTAACGAGATTAAAATCATCACGTATCTGTTGGACAGTGAAACTCAATTGACTAATTTTTCTTTCGGGAGTAGTCTCAAAACTCATCTCGTCAACCCCACTAAAAACGAAAATAATAAACTAGAATTATCGATACTCATGATATCAATAATCGTATCAGAATAATCACGATATCTCACCAATACGGTATCATCTATAGAAAGAGATTTGCCGACATTTTCGGGAACCCGAATGGAGATTTTTTTTTGGACTTTATTAAGATATGCAAACCATTTCCTTCCTATCCAAACAGCAGTTTGGAGAGTCATAATCCTTACCGGATTATCATATCCTGCTGTTATAGTTATACCCCTTTGAGTCTCATCCCCCAAAGTTACCAAGCTTCCACCAGCCCCACCAATCCACTCTATGCTATATCCTTGGATCTGGTCTTTTTCTAATAATTTATTCCCAACCATTGTGTAAAGATTTACTTCTCCAGCCGACTCACTGGAGAAAGTGATGACAGGATCATTGGTTTTTTCTCGGTAGACATCGAAATATATTTTTTGATTAACATTATAAATACGAGCAATACCCAACTCAGCGATCTGCTCAAACGCACCAAGCAACTTTGTTTCACCTCGAAAAAATGCGGAAACCTGGACAGAGTTTGCAAGATATTCCGTATTGGAACGCGAAAAACTTCTGTCATCCGTGGCGATTCCATACAAATTACAAATATCTTTTACAATATTACTTGGCGTATCAGCGGGAGTGGAAACATAAACGATTCCCTTTTCCAATGCTGTCTGCAGGTCAGAACGCAATGAAATAGTTGCTACTTTCGTCGTCGAATCAGAATCAATATTCAATATTTTGCCAGCAAAAGTAGTTACACCATCAACAATTATTTCTATCGCGAACACATCTAAAGATTTTGCATTATAAAATGGACTCTCTTCAGCAGCCAAATCCCAAAACCTTTTAGTGTTAATTCCTTTAAATTCTTGAATATCATTTATAATTAATTGTCCATAAGTACCAGCATTCTTTACTATAGGCGGAATACTGTTAACGTATTGAGATATGTCGTTACCATCCAATAGAATAGTTTGCATTAACCCTCCAAATTATCCTCAACTTCCTGAACATCGAACGATTCAATCGTCAAATCATAACTCACAGAAGATTTATAATCAGTGCGTATCCTACCCCCTTGTTCAAACTCAGTGAAACCAGTTTGAACTTCAACAAAATCCACAGGCGAATTATTGACAAGATAATACGACACCCTAAATTGTTTATTACCGTTAGTCGGAAAACCACTTCCAAGCTTATCAACAATATAAAGCTTAGATTCATCATTAGAAATTATATAATATTCATTCGCTCCGATAGTAATCCAAAACCCTCTCCAATCATCTCCAATAAGTTCATTTCCAGCCGTATCTTCAGGAGCAATGCTGTTATCAGTATCAGAAAATATACCTTGAGATACTGGTTTAGCAAGATCATATACATTCACATCCAAACCATTAGGATAAAACTGCTTCGATCCTTTATCAGCAAGCATATCTTTTATCTGTCTTCTTTGTGAGAGAGATATCTGCTGATCACTACCAAAAGTAAAGGTCAAATGTCGTCTTTGCTTCTCATAGTCCTGGTGTATATTACCGTTTGCATCCTCAAGAAAAACAGGCTTACCTTTTTTATCAATCTCTTTATAAGATGCATTAGACCATCTAACTTCAACACTTTTATTATACCCTTGACTCACTAAAGAAGTTGATTCATCCCAAGGGTTGACATCTACAGCAGCAAAACCAGCACCTATCAAAGGTGAGTTTATAAAGTATCGCGATATCCCATTTGGAGTTGACTTTCCTAAAAATTGCAAACGAAAACCGTTAACATCACCAGCCAAACCATCAATCTCAGAAACAAAATAAGGATTTGTATCTGATGAAATTACATTTGTATTAGAAAATGTAGAATCACCCGGGGTATCTACAGCAATTTGAGCAGCAGGACCCAATAATGTGTTTGGAAATAAACAGTAATCAGCAGTAGCGTCTACCCCCCCTTGAAACTCAAACACAAAATCACAATTCATTGTTGAACAACTTTTTAAACTATAAATTGGATTAGAGCCAATAATCTCAGCCTTTGTGAACTCTGATTCTATTGCTCGCTCACAATCAACAAAATAAGTTCTATTAATTAATAGTGAAAATTGAGCCACAGAGGATTGACCTTCTATCAATATGCCAGAACGAACATTATCACTAGCATAAAACACACAATTGTCAATATTTAAAACACATGCAGGTATATCAAGCTGATCCCAATCAAATGGACGGTCCGTCTCTGCCACATTTCTATTTGTTATTATACTGTATTTAAGATTTAAAACGAAAGCCACACCCGTGTTATCAAGTTCAATGTTATTATTAGTTTCACAGTTTTCAATATCCCCTCCAGTAGAATTAAGAAACTTCACTGGAACATCTAAAATTATATTAACAAAACGAGCACCAGCCAGCAACCTCAAGACACCGATCCCAGCAGCAGTGATAGTTGCTATTGTTCCCAACTCCGTTTGTAGAACCTGATTATTAAAGACCAATACAACATTCAAAGTAAAGTTAATAGTTCCAACATAGTTTTTTCTGACAATTAAAATCGATGATCGGCCTAAAACTCCCATCTGAGCATGAGCTTTAGCCACCGTAGCCACAGCAAGAGCAGATGTTGAACCGTCGTTAGCATCATTACCTTCAGGAAAAGGAGCAAGATATACATGAGGACCACCTATAATAGCAGGCCTAGCAAGTGTCAGAGCGGTAGGACCTACAGCCCTGGTAATATTTGTCGAATAAGTTTTTATAAAGTTATAAAAAAATACCATCATAATTTTAATTCAACCCCTTTCTTAAATCAACTTTACCTTCCTGGATACCACGATTTATAGTATCGATAGTTACAATTCCTATTTTCAAACCAGTGTCAGCTGGCAAAGTTGCCAAACCTGCAGAGTCCATGTTCATATTCACCACAGGATTAACGCTTATATTGAAATTATAAGTATTATTAATCAGATTTTGTATTTCCTGGCGTTCAATAAATCTCGTCACCATTCTATCCTCCACCGTCTTATGAGCAGCAGTAGGATTTACAAACGTCCTAGCCAATTCTATAGCTTTAAGCACATTTTCCTTACCGTGCATTTTAACATCTGGAGCCGACATAATTATTTCACCAGGGTGAGTCAAACCAAATCCAGGATTAAACCCACCTTCCTGGAACTTGGGCAAACTGTTCAGGACATCTTGTATTTCAGCAGGTGTGAACCCTTGTTCTTTCATTAAATTTTCAACCTCTTGGTCAACACCGGAAAGTTTCAACCTTTGCTCAACAGTTAAAGGTTGACCACCAGCTTCAGCCCGTAACAACTCAACCAGCTCTTGACGTTTTCTAATAACATTTGACAGAGCCTGATCATCCTCTGTGTTTTGATCTTGTTTCAATCTTAGTATCTCAAGCTCAATACCCATGATTGTTTCTTTTTGAGTAAGGATAGATTCCAAACCATCTTTCTCAATATCCATTTCATTCAATATTTGATTCTCAATCTCCAAACGTTCTTCTAATAACGCATTCAAATCTTTGGCAAACTCAAAACCACTTATCTGTCCCATTTCTTTTTTAAATTCTAGTACAGTCTTTTCATGTTCTAATAATCTTCGAGCAAGACTAGCTTGAGAATCTCTAATTTGTGCATCAACATTATCTGCAAAACCAACCAAGTCAGAGCTTGCCCCCTGATATGCGAGAATCAAACCTCTCAGATTTTCAGGTATTTCACCAGTAGTTGCTATCAACTGTGCCAGAAACGCTTGAAATTGTTCCTCTGTCAACTCTCCTAGTTGTTCCGGTATGGTTATTTCACCAGCATCGGCCAAATCTTTCAGACCTTCAGTGACCTCAGCCCTAAATCTATCTTGAACCTTGGTCAACAAATTGATTAGATTTTCGGCTTGAGCCTCTACATTCTCACCCTGTTCTAGTGCATCATCAAAAAGATTTTGAAATAATGAAATTGCATCCTGGAGATTATCAATTTCAAATTGAAACAATTCACCGCCAGTTTTTATTAAATCAAACTCAGCCTCACGTCCGGCGGAAAGGTCTTCTAATAAATCAAGATAAGCCTGAATATCTATACCAGCAGCCTCAAGTTGATCTCTCAAATCTCTCGACAAATCCTTAGTATCAAACGCACCAGGATCAATACCAAACTGGGAAAGAATATCCTTTCTTTTTTTTCGCTCATCTACACCAGACTCCAAAGATTCATCAATGTCAGTAATAAAACCATCAACAATCCCCTGTACCTCATTCGATTTCTGTTGCAACGCTCGAATATCAGCATCAGAAAGCACTGATAAATCCAAGCCTTTAATAAAATCTTGAAACTCAAGAGGATCAAACTCACCGATATCAACACCAGCAACCTGCAAACCAGCAGCTTTTTGACCTGAGCCAGCGATCAACGCTTGTCTTTCCAGAGCAGCATTCTGAGCCTGGATAGCAACCAATTTTTCTTCAGCAGTATCCAAGTCAGCATTACCAGCTTCAATAAGAGCTTGCATCTCATCACGCTGGAAACGCAATGATTCAAGAATTGCTCCTTGTTGATCTGCTCTCTCTGTAGCAAGGTCAACGAGAGACACCTCAGCACCACCGAGAAAATCCATAAGTCTCCCAAACATATTGATAATAATTCCACCACCGAGGATAATAGCACCAGCCACTTGCATCTGTGGAACACTTGAATTGAGTAAAGCCTGACCAATCTTTTTTGTTAAGTCACCTGCCTTTTGAACAGCAGCACCCTGTTCACCAGCTCCAATCAAATCACCGATCTCATCAACATCTTTTATGGAATCAGATATAAAATCTATAGAAGATTGAACCTTCTTAAGACCAGCGGTGACTTTTTTAATACCACCTTCAATCTTTTTACTGTATTCATCAGCACCTTCAATCTGTTTTTTATTCAAATCCTCTTGTTGTTTTTCAGCATCTTTAATTTTTAGTTTATCTTCAACATTTGGGAGAGCTTCCAAGTTTCTATTTAATTCACTAATCTGTGTTTGCAATTTCGCTATTTCAATTATATCTCTTTCTTCTGCTGGCGTAGCTTGTTCTATTCTGAGCAGTTCTTCAGTCAACGCCAGGCGTTCTTCAAGTACTTTTTGATTAGTAGCAATCTCTAATTCTATCCGTTCAGCAGAAGACATTTTCTCTTTGTCGAGACGATCTTTTTCAAGTCCGTCCAGTGATTTTTTTATAAAAGATACAGCATTTGAATACTGATCCTTTGTATCAATCAGTCGAGCAGCCAAATCTTCAGAAGCCGTACTACCCAAACTTTCAGTTGCAGCCTCAGCCGTTTCAAATAAGACAATCAAATCTTCCACAGCCGATAAAGATGTCCTCATACTTTCAGGAATCTGATCCCCGTACTGATCCCTAATATTCCCACTTATCTCTACGAGTCTTTTCTGAAAACTATCGAGAGTCAAACCCTGTTCTAAAAACTCCTGATTAACTGACCTCAAAGTATCCCTGACGAGCATAAATAATCTTTGAGATTCTTCAGCCGTGGACACATCGAATGCTTTTTCAAATAGCTTCTGGAAACCACCGAGCTCTTTTATTACACCACCAATTTCAATCCCCAGCTCTTGCAGATTAGTTTCTATTTCAATAGCTGACACCTGAGTTGCACCAGCCTCAGTTGTAGTTTCTAAAGCCTGACTATTTTCATCAATTGATTTAGCGAGTCCATCAGCCTTACCAGTTAGAGCGTTCAATTCTCCTTGAAGAGTCTGAGTTGCTTTCTCATAGCGTACCTGCAGCTTTTCCTGAATTGCTATCTGGCTTTCAACATCACCCTTACCGGCCAAGCCCTGAGCTTGAACAATCTGATTCGTCAGTTCTGCTAATCTTCTTGTTTCAGAACCTGATAAACCTTCCTTCTGTGCTGGAAAAGCCTTGGCTATTTGTGTCTTAGCAGCTTCAGTTATTGCTTCACGAGCAGCACCAACCTTACCGCCAAACTCGCCTAACTTTATTCCAAGTTTTAAAAGATTAGCTCTCACATCCTTAACCAAAGCTCTTGACAATTTCTTTGTCACATCTCCAAGCCTATCGATTTCAGCAAGTGCAACGGATCGTTTCTGAATAGCAGAGCTATCCACCTTATTCTGTTTTTCTAAAAGTTTACCTCTTTCAAATCTAAGTTTAGATAATTCTCCCTCGTCAAGAACTTCAAGATTTTTCAACCCAGATAGATTCCGCTCAGCCAAAGACAACTGCCCAGTTGCTTTCCTCAACTCTTCAGTTACTGTAGTTATTTTTTCAAGATGCGAACTTCGTATTGTAGTTTCAAGATCGATTTGTTTTTGTAATGAATCCTTACTTTCTCCAACCGTTTGGACAAAACTATCTATAGTTTCCTCTCGTGCAGTTTCAACATCCTCGATGATTCTTTCGATAGTAGTCAAAGGTTTTATTGATCTTAGGAGATTTTGCAAAGCTCCAGCGGATTTTTGTAATAAGTTTGCAGCTGTCTCCTGCAGACCGTCTTTTATCTGAGCAAGTCGCTCTGTAAATGCGTGCCGTTCACGTATTTCTCTTGCATCAGCGTTACGCTTTTCTTGCCGTAACTTCAACTCGTCAGAAAATATTTCATTCTCTTTTGCTAAACGATTCTTCAATTTAGCTAATCGTTTCTTCTCTATTTCTTGACGACGTTTTATTGCGTCCTGCTGTGCTTTTTGTGCTTCCTTTGCTAATGCTTCATTTTCTTTTATTCGTTTCTTTTCTGCCTCTCGTCGTTCACGTTCAAAATCTTTTTCTTGTTTTCTTGCTTCAGGTCTCCCACGCTTATCTTGATCAGGTTTTAAATCAGCAAAGGCAGGCAACTTACTTATACGATTCAAGGCTTTTAATTTATTAATCCGTTTATCAATAACCTGATTTGATTTTTGCATATCCTTAATTTCAGCTTCTATGACAGCAGCTTCTGCAGCAAAATCTTTTACAGATTCTTCAATTGGCTGCGCTTGCTTACCCTTGAGAACGTTAAGCTCAGCCTGCTTTTTAGATACACCGACGATAGCTTGCTGGTGTATAGTTTCAAGCTTAAGGACATTTACTAATGCAGATTTTTCTGCATTGAATAAAATCTTAATATTCTTCAGCCGATCATTAAGAGCCTCAAGGCGGGTTTCATTCTCAGCCTTCAGCCCTTCCAGTATAGATATTTGCCTTTCGATATCTTTCTCGTGACCTTTCAACTTTTGCTCAATCAATTTATTAGTTAGGGACTTGACGAGGTTTTCATCTTTACCAAGCTTGACAAGCTCAGCCTGTATTTCAGCTTCCAGCTTTTCAGCGTTTATAGAATCAAGCCTAACTTTCAATTGATCCTCAATCAGCGTGAGCCGATCCAATTCAGCACCATTCGATTCATCAATGATCCCGAGAGACTCCATTTCACTATTTACTTTGTCCAGTTGGATGGCTAAATATTCTTCTAGCAATTCATTTTGCTCAAGCGATTTCTCAGTAATCGATCCTTCCAGATTTTCAAGCTCAGAGAGATCAGCTATACGCTGTGTAAAATCAGGAGCGAGGGCAATACCCTCCTTTCGTGATTCATTCAATTCATCGGAAAGAGATTTTATTTGAGCATTTATACTTTCTCTTTGAGCATCTTCCTGAACGAGTGCTGCTGTGGTCTCAACCTGACTGTTAAGATTTTCCAGTTGTTTATCAAGCTCGCCGTTTACTACAGCCATATTTTCCGCAGAAGCTTTCCACATCCTAGGAAGTTGGTTAAGAACTGATGCCCGCAAAGTTTCTTTATCTAATTGTATACCTGAAGCTTCAGCAGCCAGCAATTGAGTTTTAACACTATCGTCTACAAATGTTTTAAATGCATCCTGCAGTATAGTAATCTCTTTTGCGTTCTCAGCCAGTTCGCCTTGAGCATCGAGGTAGTCAGCTTGAGCATCATTCCATTCCTCAGTGCCAGCTTTCAAACCGCTAAGCTCATTTTTTATTTCATTAAAATTGTCCTTCAACCCTTCTGAATCAGAAATAAGATTTCCGAGTTGAAAACCTTTCGCAAGATCACCAGTGAAAAAGGAGGAGGAAACCTCTCCAACAGCAGCAGCCAATTTATCAGCAGCCACATCAGCAGCTTCTTCAAGGTTGATTGCTAAAAATCCAGCCTGCTCACCTATATCAAACATTTCACCTTTGAGAGCCTTCAATCTTTCTTCAGTAGTCAAAGATGGATTATTCAATATCTCATTTATATTCTGCGCTATCACAGGAGAGATATCTTTTATACCCTCCATCTGATTTTTTATTCTTTCAAAAAACTGAGCAGCCTGACCCTCTTCTATATCCGTTGCTGACTTTAGTGACTCCGATATTTCCTTTGCAATATTCTTTGCAGTTGCTCCAACAGCAGCAAGAGCCTGACCTTGATCCATTATGTTTTGCAAACGCTCTTCAGCAGGAATAAACATATCTGATATCGATGCAAGAACATCAGCAATTGAATTATTTAAATCAGTCAACATCACATCTGTTGAAGCACCGATATTAATCATCAAATCATTCCATCCAGCAGCAACTCTCTCCGATGCATTTTTACTGGACTCCTGCATGATTTCAAACATATCGTCAGTTGCATTACCCATATTAGCAGATTGATCTGCTATAACTTTGAAAGATTTTCCACCCTCGTCAGCAAAAGTTCTAAGGGCTTTTATCGCATTTTTCTGACCAAGTATATCAGAAAACTTATTGACGTTATTACTCGCCGATTCAAACAATTCATCAAGATTAGTAATTCTTCCAGTTTCAGCATCAATCCCACGAAGGCCAGCAGCTATAAGCCTCGTTCGCTTTCCAGTATTCAATAACTGATTAGCAAAGGATTCAATCTGAGTAGCGGATTCGCTCGCCGTCGCACCTGTATTTGTCAATGCTACAGTCATATCGGCTTGTGCTTTTATAGCCTGCCTACTGTCCTCAAATAATGCACTCACAGATTTAGAGCTCTTAGCTATTGATGTTAAATACTCTTCGACAGAAGGGATGGTGCCTTGCCTGAAAGTATTCGTCAATGTATTCATGATAAAATCTTGATTTTCAGTGAGGGCAATATTCAATTTAGTAGCATTACCAATACTGGTGAAAGCCTTAACAACGCTGTCGGCTTGACCACCCATAGCAACAGCAGCCTTTCCAGCCTTGACCGTAGCTTCAGCACCAGCATTGAGATCATCTTTAAAAGCTTGTACTGACGAGGCCGCATTGAATAAACCAGTTTGTAATTTTGCAATAGGTATTCCAGTAGCAATCGATTCCTTGCGTAAAAACGACATCGATGATCCAAGCTTACGTGTATTCTCAGCTGTCCTAGGCATCAGAGCTTCAATCGGTTTAACACTATCATTGAAAGCCGCAGCAGCTTTCACAGCAGAAGCCATGATTGCAACCACAGCACCAAGCCCAATAGCTACAGCAGTTCCTATCGGACCGAGTTTACTTAGAGCCTGACCCAAAGGACCAAGAGAGCTAGTTAATCCTGTAGCACTTTGCTGTACTTGAGAAAATATCCGACCTCCAGCACCTATCCTGCCGACAGCTTGTTCAGTTGGAGCAACCCTCCTACGTTCAGCACCAGTTCTTTCGACTGCTGCACGCCTGCGCCTGTGCTGCTCCTGCAATTTGAGTTGACGATTTAAAGATGCTCCAATTATTTTCTCTCTTTCTGTTTGACCTTTACGCCTCAGTGCAGATATACGTCGCTCCGATTCCTGTATCAACCTCCTTCGTTGTTCAGCAGTCAAACCTTGTTGATTCAATATTCTTTTTTGACTAGCTTTCTCTTGTTCTATTTCTCGTTTATTCGTAGCATCGATAATTTTCAATTGCGCTTGAGATGCTGCTTTCAATTCCTCAGTTTGTTTAGCATGGCTCTGATCCAATACTCTAAGAATCTGATCCTGACCTTGTTGAATTATTTCAACCTGGTTAGAACTCATATCACGCACGCCACGGTTCAACTCTTCCCGCAACTGAGGAACACCAGTTTTCAAAGTCGCTCTCAGATCAGATAGATTTTTTACAGTTTCCTCAGGATCAAAGGAGACAATATCGACCTTGAAAGTTTCAGTCAGTCTTTGTATCTCTTTCTGAGAGTCCTTGAGAGCTTTTATTTGTTGACGAGCTTGTTGTTTGAAATCGCTACTTGTGGAAATTTGCCTATTCAGATTTCCAATTTTTTTGGCATGGGTATTGTATGCAGTTTCTATATCAGCGAGAGTTTTTAATTTAACACTTGCTTCTTTTTTAGCGTCACCAGAAACCTCTTTCAGAGTGGCTTTCATTGTAGATCGAATAGTTTTTGAAAGTTTTTCAAAACTCTTCACTTCTTTTGTGATCAGCTTCTGAAGAGCAGCATCAACTTCTTTAGCAGATTTTATTATAGACTTTCCAGCAGAATCAAAACCCTTGACGATATTATCAAGAGACTTCTTAACTACCTTATCCATTCCGGCTAAATCACTGACCAGCGGAGCACTTTCTCCAAGCACGCGGACAGCATATTCCTTAATCGTTTGAGGCATCTTTACTCCCCAACTTTTTGAAGTGTTTATTTAATTCGTGGTCGTGCTCTGCTTGTCTAGTGAGAAGGAGACGAATTTTGAGGAAGGATGAGTTTTGGATTTCTGCGATTGAGAGACCCCACTTGTCTTTAAGATGGGCGTGGATGCTTGCGATATTAGCGTCTGGTAATTCATTTTCAAAATCCAAATCGATTTTTTTTTTATCATATCATTGCAGCAAAGTATAGCTGTAAATAACTTAAAAAGATCGTCAACGCCTATATTCTCTCTAGCCCATTCTTTTTTTACTTCAGTAACAGCGTCCCTATACTCGGGTTCAGCAGGAACTTCTATATTTTTTTTCCAGAAAATAAGTTTTGCAATCCTGTTTTGAAATATAATTTTTTTACGATACTCCAATAACGCTATCAATTTTATTTCGATTTCAGGTGAAAAATCCTTACCAGTTATCTCGACCCGAAGATATCTAAAAAATATATCTTCAACCAGATCACGTATAACCTTAGCTCTCAATGCAATTGAAGACAGTAATGCCCACTGCTGGAAATTGTCGGACTCAGCCAGCTCTTTCATATCTTCAGGTAATTGAAGGTTATCAGCACCGAGAGACATTATCTGAAATAATTCAGCACATTTTATTGAATATCGCTCGAATTGTCCATAAGCAGGAATACGGACTAAAACATCTGTATCACCAAAACGCACACAAAGACGTAACAACTCATTACCTGATTCGTCAGTATCCAATATCACTTGATCACTGAGATTTAATCTAACAATTCTTTTTTCAGGATTATTGGTAGCCGTTCCAGAAGTGCTAGATTTATTTAGCTCTTCATATCGTTTGACAGAATCAGCCAAGATTTCCTTCGTGGTCATCAGTTACAACCACCTATTTTTTCTTTTTCTTTTTTTGTGGAATGGAGCCATTCTCATCAACAAATACAGCAGTCCCAGCGACAACAGTTTCGTTTGCCTCAGCAACAGCAACATCAGCAAGCCTAGCAGCAGCAACCTCAGCAACCTTAGCAGCTTCAGCAGTTCCGATTTTCATCTTAATAATATCGTCTTCAAGCTTTTCCAATATCTTTTTATAAATATCATAGCCACCAGATTGGATATAAGACCAAGTGACATTTTCAAAAATATCATATTGACTTTCTATTTTAACCAATGTATCAGGAATAAAGACGAGTATAGCCTTGCCAAGAAAAGCAGCTAAATATGAAAGTTCTGATTCACCAGTGGAAACAATATAGGTTGCATTATTTATTAATTCGATTTCTTTGTCTAAATCTTTCGAAACGCCCGATTCCAAAATACGTATATTAATTTTTAATTCCTTTTCAAGATATACACCCAAACCTCCGAAAGTCCTGTCTTCAGTTTGACCTTTTTTTATTATTAATAAATAAGGAATAACAACGCTATTTTTCTTCAACTCTAATTTAAAATGTTTTTCTTTGGAATCTTGCTTAGGATCGAACAAACCAGCACATCTCAGGGCCAACTGTTCATAACTGTTAACCTTTACATGCATACCTGTATAATGTTGAGCATTAGATTTAGGACAAAGATCGAATATTCTGTAATATAATAAAGCATTTGGTGTGATATAATTTACAAACGATATAAAAGAAAACGCTGAAAATAACACCTTATACTTACCTGCTGCAGACAAAACGATAGAGCACTTTGGAAACAACTTTCTAATCAGCAAGATAGTCCTGATAGCAGCCAAAACATGAGTCATAGCCAACGGCAATTTCACAAGTATAGGAGGTGCAATTATGGGAGTCTCTTTTTCTTTTTTTACATATTTTGTAAAATATCGATTACCAAGGACAAACTTTTCCAACTCTCCAGTTACGAAGGTGGGAATACCTTGATCAAACCTCACACCTTTATAATTGATTCTGTTTAAGGAACCATTATAAACTACGATCATAAGTTCCCTACCTCAGCAGCAAAATATTCCAACATATCTGCCTTATTTAATAATTGCGATTCATGCTCAATAGAAACAAACTTAGTTATGTTATTTTGAACTTCAACAAAATATGGAGTCGTCAAATTACCTGGTCCAGTTTTATCAGGATTTACCGGAGCAACTGTACAGAGAGCCTCAACCTCATTAGCATCTAGATAATATTCATCAGGGTTTGTACCACCGTATTTCCTGACCCCTCTTAATACTTTATATGGATCAAACGGAAATTGCTTTGAGGACTGAGTTGCAGCAACCGTGACATCAGCCTTGCGATAAACAACGTCATCGGGAAAAAACTTATCTTTAGAATTAGCCGTGGTAGTAGTCGCCGACAGACCGTGACCACTTTCAAACTTTGCATCAGACATGCTCATAATAAAACTCCTAAGTATTTATTTCAAATCAAAATATTATTTTATGTACGGTTCAACCACCACAAACCCAGTGATCGCTTCTGACCGTCTTGAGTGTCAGGAAAATCAGGATGAGGAGTAGCCTCAATCTTTACAGGCATCACCACGTGAGTATCTCCATACTCCAAAGACACATCTTCAGCTGTTTGTATCCCCGCGTAAACTCCGATTCCAAACGGAGTACAATCAACCAACTGGCCAATGATCATATAGCCGTTGAACACATCCCCACAGCTCTCCTCTTCTGTGCCATGAAGAATCAAGTCACCGAGAAAATCAGCTGCAACATTCACATAATCAGCTTCGGTAAATGAATTAGTTGCAAGATTCATCGTTTCGGCGTTAAATTGTTGCAACATGGCTTCAATAATCATTTGCTTACGAGTAAGGTCTTTCCTCACAAGCTTCTTAGGATTTCCAGAAAGAACTTCAGCGAACTCTCTCAAAATACTATTTTTAAAACTACCGTTCTGGATATACCCCAAACTACCACCGCTTGTGAAAAGTGTGGCTGGATCACCAACTACACCATCTCCCATGGTTATTGGGTTATTCCAAATACCAGAAAGTACTTCTGCTTGGCGTATTTGCATTTGCGATTTTTGCTGACCTGGAAAAGGCATAATTTACTCCTATTATACTGACCTTGTTATTCCGTCTTCTTGCGGATTCGCAGTACCAATCCATTCAACGAACTGATCTATGCGAACATCCAAATCTCTCGCCACGGCATAACCTTGAGGAAAGATTTTATTGTAATCATCATAATCAGTTGATCGAAACGAAAGTTGTGTCCTGTCTGCCGTTTCGCCCAACATTTTGTCTTTAACAATCAGATCAATGATCCGATATGAAACCTTAAATATATTCTTCTTGCCTGTCCTTGCTTGGTTCAACTCGGCATAAGTCATTTTGATCTTGAACCTAATCTCGAAAGTCTTTGTAGCCATCTCAGCCGAAGGACCAGGTGACCAATCCTCTCCCATTGGCTCAATCAAAACGCATGGGAACTGATCTACCATCAGCCTTCCGAGCTGATGTTCTTCAAACTCAGACATTATCTCAACACGCTGAATATTTAAATCTTTCAAATTATCAACTAATAAGTTCTTCAAATATTCAAGTACTTCATCCACTTGCTAAGTGCCTTTCAAAAATAGCATTTATCAAAACTCTATCCGCTTTCGTCATAAAATGAGATCGTCTCGGCGGAACAAAGCGACGACCTTGACCAAAATTAATCCAGGCTCCAGGTTCATGTACACCAGCTTTAGCTGGCAAATCGCTACCGAGAAGCATCTCCATAACGCGACCAGGACCATTGGGGTCGAAATCAAGCATCTTATGTGACTTCATCAACCTGTCAGTATCTCTCAGAGTAGGGGAACCCCTCTCACTCCTGGATGCCACTAATCTTTTTTTCAAAGCAATAGGCGTTGTATCAGGCCACTTAAAGCCTTCACCATCTCTTCGCCCCTGAACAGAACCAGTAAACACCTTTTGCATTCGTCCAGGCATTTCTTGGGCGATCTCCGAGAATGCTGAGACCATGCGCTTTCTCACATCACGTTCTATGAGATGTTCAATTTTGCCAGTAGGTTTCTCAGAAACGCGGACGGTCAACATAAACACTCTCCAGAGCCTTAGTAATTGGAACCAATTTTGTATAAGGCCCGTTCTTTGTTTTAATAGGTATATCGTTTTTTAATAATATTCCTTTTGCTATCATACTTAAAAAATCAGCCTCCTGCTTATGCAAGAGCTTTATGTGGTCAGCATTATTACTAGCCAACCCTAAGAATCCAGTCATCAAAAACTTAGCAGCTCTAAGAGCTGTCAAGTCTCTCACAGTTCGAGGTGGATCAGCCTCGTTAATATCTGCCAGGTCATACCTGGGTATTAAATCGGTCTTAGTTTCGTTAGTAGCTGTATCGATTGCAAACTCGACAGCCTCCTGAGGAAACTTCTGATCCTGCACGGTAGGACTAAACATAACAGCGTACTTCTGAACATCATCGATACTACAATATCCCATATTATTTAGCCAAAGGATTATTAGTTATTATAACATGAGTCCGGGGCTTTTCAGCCTTACCCTTTTTAATCATTACCTCAGCAACTTCTTCACGATATTTCTTTTTCTTACCAGTACCAGCCTCATAGACCTCAACCCACGCTTGATTATTATGCTTTTCTAAAATCTCCTCAGCATTACGCTGTATTTGGCCGTTAGATTTTAACCATAACTCTCGTTTACGATCTATATCTCTCATTTACGGTTCGCCTTTTCACGTGCTTTTTCAGCATCGATTTTTTTCTGCTTTTCAAGAGCATCATAATATTCTTCTTTATTCATAATTCCTTCAACCCTTGTTCGAGGTTGTGACATTTTTTGGTAATACCGAGCAGCAAGTCTATAATTTAAATTCTTGGCAAAGGTACCATTTTTAAACTTGACATAGTATGTCTCGCCTTCTGGAAAATCTTTTAAATCTTTCTCTGTTAATTCCTTTTTAGACTTAACAGAGGAAGACTGTTTCATCAGTTCTTTACAATAATTTTCAACAGCAAGCATCTGTTCAGAACTGAGAACATCGGGTATCGTCTTCTGTTTAATTTGTTCGTTAGTCAAACTTTCAATATCCAATCTTTCGGAAATACCTGACTTCTCTGAACCTATAATTTCCGTTAAATCCTCCAAATCAGGAGCAACCACTTGGTCTTTTTTCTTAGATGACATAATAAACCTCTTTTATTATTAATGCTTCAGTTAAGCCACTACAGATTTAATCATTAAATATGGGTGAGATGGCCAAATCCGTTCCCAAGTTTCACCTTCCCAAACTAATTCATCTCTATATTTTTGCGGATCATCGATGAAAATTATTTTCATTGGAGCATCGGTATCATGCATCAACCAAATAAAGGGTTTAACGCCTGTAGTCGAATCATTTGCAAACACAAACCAATCATTCTGATCAGTTAATTTCACATTCTTTTTGAAATCCATGATTCCTTGCATTACATTTGTGGAACCGCTTGAAGTTTCAATTATCCATAACGTATTCAATATCTCACGAGCAGTTTTATCCAAGCCAGGAGGAACTTCTAAATTAGTAGGATTTATACCAAGAGGTTGATTAGCACCTTCATCAGAAGGAAATAAGTTCATTTGAACAATAGCAGCTTGTAAATTATCTGGAGTCAAAGGTAATGCTAATAAATTATCGTAAGTAGTGCCACCCTTGGGATGAGCATTAGCAAACTGATCCTCACCATCATAACTAGGATAAGCACTAGAATCTCCATTATTAAATATGTCGGAAATATCATCCCGAGGAATCCACGCCCCGAGTATACCAAGTTGCTCGATCTTTGCCATAAGGCCAACGTCTTTCTGAGCTTGCCAATCCTTTCGTCTAACTCTAATTCCGTTACCGCGCTTCGCTAGTTTCAAGATAAAATCTTGAGCTAACATGTTCCGCAATGGAGGAGGCTGATACTCAGGAACGAATGGTAATGCAAAAACATCCTCATAGAGAACTTCAATCAATTCTGTACCAGCAACCTTTCTAACTACGCAATAACCAGGATATGGATTCTCCTGACTTGCGAGAAGGTTTTTGTACATTACGTTCATCGCATCATCTAGCGGTGCGAGAAGATTAGTTATATTAATTAACGATCCTAATGGCATTTTTTCAACCTTTTATATTTTAATATTTAAAATCAACTATATGAATCAGGCCCTGACAATTTCGCAGTGAAACTACTAGCATCAATTCGTTCCATTATCTGACCCATTAATTGACTCTGTGGCATTGCCCCAGGTACTGACAAAGTGATAACCGAATCATCAGATGGATATATATTTTTACCGACATCCCCATTTCCAATTGTCTGATAAAACGTTTCAATCTGATCAAACTCAACAGACAGAGGTTTATCAATCGATGCTGAAGCTGAAGGGTTTGTATAATCGTGCATAGCAATTCCAAGAAACACATCACCAATTACAAAAGGCCTAGAGAAACCAGACGATTTATTAAGACCAATTATAGCACCTTCAAATATAATCACACTTGGATCACAATCATAATTTCGGCGTGTTGAAGCTCCAAAAGCAACAACTCTTCTTTGTTTAGATGCAGTTAATGCCATTACGCACCCTCCAACATTTGTTTATCTTCTCGATTCTTTTTCATAGCTGCTAATTTTATAGGATCGTTAGTAAGAAACCTGGCACCGACATCATAATCTACATCTTCGCCACCAGTATTTATAACTTTAAGAGCAGGCGTAGTAGGAGGAGTCTTAACATCGTTCTTATCAAACATATCAACTGCAGCCTGAAGACCACCAACTCCGACAACACCTTTAAACAAATCAACTTGATTTGGTTTTAATTTACCAGCAGCTATCATTTCATCAACTTTCTTTAGTGTTTCAACCTCAGATATTTTAAATAATTCAGCTTCACGCTTTTCAATAGAAGCTTTCAGCTCAGCATCCTTTTTTTCTAAATCAGTTAAACCAGCCTTAGCAGCAGCAGCCTTAACAGCAGCAGCCTTTGTTTTAGCAGCAGCATCTACTTCTTCCTCAGTTGGAGGATCAGCAGTATCTTCAACTGATAAAACCTCATCAATAGACGTAACCATTGCTTCAGCACTGGCCATAATGCCAGCTAAATATTCCTTAACTTCTTCAAGTTTTTCTTTTACCTTTGGCATAATATTTTCCTTATTATTATTTCTATCGTCGGTTTGACCTGACATTTTTTTGCCAACCCAAGTCTTCAGCGACTTAATACTGGCCTCAACCCTTTCACCCCAGTATAGCCACGGCATAGCGGGATTTTGAGCACCTAAAAGACTTATGTGCGCTAGGTGATATGTATACTCGTTTCCATCATGAGTCATTCCCAACCGATTAATCTCAGGACTAAGGTTTGGATATTTACCCTCTTCATATTCCTTAGCGGTTTCTTCAAATAAAAAGAATCTAGACCAGAGAGATTTCTGCCCGAAACCATTTAATTTCATTTCAACAGTTTGTATATAACCCTTCATGTCTCCAGACCGTTCATGGTCTAAAACTATAGGTATGATTAATTTTTTATCTAAGAACTCCGCTTTCGTATTTTTATACGTCTCTTCTAACTCTTCTTTTTGGAACGAACGTTGATCACTCCAAAAACCATAAGTGATAATTTCCCTAAAGTAACTTGTCCCTGGTTTTCCTTCTACTAAACTAAGCGGCTGAGGCATCTGATTCCTCCACATCTTCCACTGGCTTAGGTGGATATTTATGCTTAGTTCTCAAAAATGGCTCATCAGCATCTATTATTTTATTGGTGATAGCAATATTATCAGCTTGCATAGATGAAAGAGAAACCTCACCTTCAAACTGCTGAAAAACCCAACCGGGATTTTTATATTCAGCTGGTAAATTAGAATAATTCCATTTTATTATCTCATTTACAATCTGTCTATTTGCGACAGCAATGACCCATTCCTCACCATCCTCAACACGACTTGTAAAGAAATTAAAGGTCCGATCAGCCTTAGATTGAGAACCAAACTTTGCTGTAGAAAATCCCATATCATCAGAGATGCCAACAATCCTATCGACACGCTTTTCAATTTGATCTAGAACTTTACCTATATCTTCAAAAGCTTCCTCAGAAGCTAAATTATCAAGTACTTTTAAAGTATCATAATGCTCATAGCTGCCAGGTTTTTCACCAGGAATCATCCTCATAGGCAACTGCACGATAGCATTAGACTCGATTTGCTCAACCGCTATATTAGCCCCTTGGAAATCTTCTTCTGACCTGGAGACATCATCAGAGTAATGTATCACAACCCTGACCATAACCTTAGCTATACCGTTAGCTCTAAGCTCTTCAAGCTTTTCAAGCAATTCGATATCATGCACTATCGAAAGCCATTCACTTTCACCATACCAATTATTATGTTTGAGTTCAGGCCAGGTCCCGATTATCAATCGGTCAGGTTGCAGTTGCTTTCCGCTAGGGTAATGATAAATGTAATCGAGACCGTCTGCAGTGATAGGATAAAAGAAAGTAAAATTATAAGGGGGTTTAACCTGGATGTCATCCAAAACCCAGCGACCCTTCTTAACCTTCCATAACGGCTGAGAAATGGACCAACCAAAATTAAACGCATCAACAAATATAGATTTTAGGATGTTAGACCAACTCTCAGTTTTCAAATTATTAAGTTGATCAGTAATAAAAGGAATAATATCTTTATCAATTTGCTCAAACTCTGGATGCTCCTCGTAATTATTCTGAGGTGACAGCTCCAAAGATGGAGTGAAAACGCCAGCTTTCATAATGTTCGTAGCTTTTTTAACTACAGGATGGTTTATCACATTCAATAATCTAGAAAGACCTAAACCAATCACGCGACCTTTTACTCGCTGAGAATGAATATTCAGACTTGCAATAACCGAAAGCAAAGAACTGATATCAGTTTTAGGTTTAGCCATAATAAAAACCAAATGTTCGTTTAATATACGAACATTGAAAGCGTATAAGTTTTATTAATCAGATTACAACATAATAAAACAATATTATAAAAAAGACAAACACTTTTTACACTTTTATTAATATTTTTTTTGCTTCTAATTAGATTCTTTTTTCTTTTTTTAGTTTCAATAATGATATCATAATCTCTCAATTTTTCCTTTTCCATACCACCAATACTTATTTAAAAGATTATAAACTAATGTATAAAGGAGATAGCGAATTGCATCGAGACCATGATCGTCAACTTTCCTCGGAGCTTCTTTAATAGGTTTACCATCAGGCGACTTCTCCCATTCGTAGGATTCAACCTCTCTCATAAAGTTTGAACAAGAGCTATGAACAATCAAACCAGGAATACCGTCAGGATCACATTTTAAATAATCCTTTACTCGCCAAATGCCAGGCATAACACTTTTATTAGGATATTTTACTGGTATACGCAACAGCTTTTCCAAACTTCTCAGAGAGATAGCATCACCATAATCAGCGATCATCAACTTAGGACGGTGTTTCATAAAGTTAGCATTTATATACCTAGCCCAGTCCTCTGGAAGCTGACCTGTCACATACAATTCTTTGCAAATATAAAATCGACCGCCGCTCTCTCCTACCAATAAACAAACGAACGGGGCTCTGTAGCCAAAATCCACAGCAAGATAATACGTCCAGTCAGATTTCATTTCAAAATCGGCAGAATGAGTACCTCTCTCAAACTCATGATAAACAGAATCTTCCATTGACCCCCACTCTCCCAACATGAATCTTTTTTTCCAGTCCTCACCCCTAGTTTCCAAATCAGCTATATAAGTTTTAGGCAAATTAGCTACATTATCATAGATAGAAGATTTTACCGAAAGCCGATCCTCCTTTTCCTCATCAGAACAATCGTTCCAGAACCGGTAAGCAAAGTGAGTTTTAGTACCCGGGTTTGTAGTACCAGTAAAAAACTGCCTGCCTCCCTCTCGCAATCTACCACAAAGCATATTAAAAGTATCTTCTTTAACACCTACCGTAAACTCGTCAACCCAAGCGGATTGATAACCTGGACCCCGCGTCTTCCCTTCCTCTTCAAGTTGACGCAGTCTAATTTCTGAGTCGAAAACATCAATCACCCTGTCACCCTTGCGATATTCCCATTTCCTCCTAGGAAACCTATCTGATAACCATTTAATAAACTCAGGGACGATAAAGTCCTTAATCATCGGCATAGTAAAGGCTCCTACAAAATGAATACCAGGAACCATAGTAGCAAGATTTAACGTTCTCCAAACGCCAGTAGCTGTTTTAGCAGCCCCTAATCCACCAGAATATAAAGTATACCTATATGACGAGAATACACACTGTTCCTGAGCCCTATGAAACTTAGGCATAGTGATATTATATTCTTCAAAAACTTTATTCTTTTGAGAAAATTTCAATTTGTTCTGATTTATCTTGAACATCATATCCGATCTTTGTATTAGCCTCCTCCACAGCTTGACTAAAACTGACAAGTTGCTTTCCAGTCAAATCAGAATTAGGATCAACATTGAACTTGACCGCACGTTTAATCTTGCCCTCATCGTCATGATTTTTAATATTTTCTAAAAAAGCAACACAATTAAAATATAATTTTTGACCAGTTAGCAAATCAAAAGAACTTGAATCTTTCTCCTGAAGTATATAGAGTGCCCTACATGCCATTAGATAAACAACCTGGTCACAATCTAGCACATCCATACCAGTGTCACCTACAGGCCTCTCAGCAGTTCCAAAATCCCTTTTTATTTTTGCAAGAAAATCATTAGTAGGAATTGAATTTTTAATAATATTAGATATCTCTGCTGTAGGAGGTGCCTTTTTTATATCAACCATTTCTTCTTTCATTTTAGCTCGCACAGCCTTCTGAGTAGCTCTAATCTCAGGTTGTTTATTTATCCAAGCTCGCACAGCCTCATAACCAAACTTTTTATCACCATCCAACAAATCTTTATTTAAGTGTTTTGTGATATCAGCAATTGAAAAACCTTGTTTGCACAGATCAAATATAGTATCTACGTGCTTATCCAAAGCAGAACTTCGAATTATATTAGCAGGACCTACTATCTCACTCACAACCATGTAACCTCATACCATTTCGATAATAAAATAGTATATCACATTTGTTCGCATTTGGTAATATTACGAACAATTAAATATTTATTTCCCTCTTTTTTCCCTATTTAACAAGAAAGCGAACCAAAAACTGCTTTATATGTTCGTCTTCTGTTTATTATGCGAACATATAAACATAAACCCAATAAACAGCTTCAGCAGACAGATATAAGACAAACACGCCTGTATTACTATCTTTTTGCAAAAAAGAACATTTTATGTGCGTATAAAGAATCGAAGCCAAAGATATTAGTATTATAACAAAAAAATAGTACTTTATCAAGCAAAAAAAGATTTTATTACTATTTAATTATTTTATATTTATGAAAGAAGTGAAGGTAATAATAAAAAAAAATAAAAATCACGCGGGCGCACGGGTGGGCGCATGCGATCCGTCCGATTTATAGCCTTCAGTTCCTTCACTTCCTTCACTATAACCCTTTATATCTTGTTCAGAAGAAAAAGACGCGGAATTATCAGAATCAAAACAACCGAAATTATCATTCACATCAACTTCACTGTATTCATTTTTTAAACTCAAACCCAAATAACCATTACCGGTGTTTTTACGATGACCTTTATAGCGACGAGAGGTCATCAAACCCCTAAGCGATTGAGGGTTCAATCTTATACCTTTATAACCTTCACGCTTCGCCCAAGCCTTATAAGCCTTGATAACGTGCATAGAATAAACAAAGTTTTCTTCATCGAAATCAAAACAACTTTTCAAAAAGAGTTCCATAGGGTCGTAATCTTGTTTATATTCTTGAACGGAAAGAAAAACGCTCTCAGGAGTAGTGAGCTCACCCAAGTCCCATTTCATAAAACCCTCGACGAGCCAATTTAATATACCAGATGCCTCACTCATTAATATTTCATCAATATTTGGTTTTGCTTTTATATCCTTTTCAGTTATTTCAGCCAAAAACGGAATCATTTTAACCCTACTCCAAAAAGCTGAACCACCAGCAGTAACCTCAGGAGCAAAGTTCGTGTCAAAAACTACCTTACATTCTGGCTGAAAATCAAAATACTCTCCATAAAGAAATCTAGCAGCAAGTTTACCCTTGCCTCCTGAAATATTTTTCATCAACGACTCTGCAAACTTCCCTCCCCTCTCCACTTCAGAAGCGCACGCCAACCTGACTTTGTCCAGACACGCTAAATCGTTACGAATGGCCTTATCATTGTTTTTTAGAAAGGTCTCGATTGCTATTTGTTTACCATAGTCACCCACAATATTAAGGATAGTATTGATAAATGTAGACTTGCCATTATTACCTGTCCCATGCATAATAAAAAAAGATTTCTCTCGAACATTGCCTGAAAGACAATATCCAAGTATCATTTGCAAATAAGCAATCTCATCGGGCTTTTGGATCATATCTAGGAAATTAAACCACTCTTTACAATCAGCTCTATTGTCGTAGACAGCATTAAAACGACGAGTTATATACTCTTCAGGGTCAGAGTCAACCAACAACCCACTTTTAAGGTCTAACACACCATTTTGGACACCACATAAATAAATATTTTTATCTAACTCAGAATGCTCTACTGTACATTCTGTCTGTGAGAGACGTATCACCCCATTCACATGGTTCGCATTAGAAGACCCTTTTATAAAGTTAACAAAACTATACTTCTTATCATCTTCAACACTATCAACAACCTCCCATAAAGACTCTATCGATGACATTGCCAATTTGACAACATAACTGATTTGATCAGCTCTCCACCAGTGCTTATCCCAAAAGAACCAAGTTTTTATCTTTTCACAATAGAAAAACTTTTTACCATGTTGCGCTAAAAACCTCTTTGAGTTTCCAAACTGAGTCTCCCTAAATCCATCAGCTGTAAAATAACCTGCTCCAGAAATAGTATTAGAAATCTCAGTAGTATCAATTCCAGATTTTAATAAAACAGGAGAAGACAACATATCCCTCAAACCACTTATACCTTTATCACGCAACACATCAGTCTCGTCATAACCATCATTCCTTTCAGGGTCTGGATCACAGTATAAAACAGTTTCAGCTCCAGCAGTTTTAAGCCTTTTACCCATATCCATAGCGCTTTTGCGCTCGGATGGTTTACAATCAGTAACAATAATAAACTTTTTTGTTTTTGTCAGCAAAAAATCAGCATGATATGCAGCAAGTTTACCATCACCAGGCAAGCCACATACAAACTTGGCTCCAGCTAGCAAAAAAACAAGAGCACCCTTAGGTGAATCACAGATAACGCACTCATCACCATTTTTAAAATCGTCAGTCGTAAAGTTCCAAGGTGAAAACGATTTATACGGTCGTCTATCACCAGAACCATTCATCGTTATAGATTTACCGTTACCATCCTTACAATCCGGATAGTAAATATATGATTTCTTATTAGGATAATTAAAATAAGTAGCGCCACATTTAAATTTCTTCGAATAACCCCGAGAGATTACATTAACAAGACCAGGGAACGAATCAATCAGGCTATAAAGATGAGAAGACCTTTGCCTCATCCAAGTTTTCAGCTCTTCAATCTTATCGTCAGACTTATATTCAGCTAAAATATTATCTAAATTAATACCAAGTTTATCACATAGATCGGCTAGAGTGTACCTTGCATCACCTATAAGTATAGCGTCAGTAGTAGGTTTATTCGCATGTAAAAGAATTGACTGGGCGTTATGATCAGGAGCGTGGCCAAATGCCTCAGCTATACCAGAGTCTGAACGAGGTTTTACATATTTTCCGTCTTCTCTGAATTTACCAGATAGCATTGCAATTTTAAAAGATATTGATTTATCCATGTTAAAAACTCCTATTCACGTGTGTCATTCTTCAGATTAGAATTTGCATCATTAAACCACCATCCAAGCAATCCAACAGGAGATCCCCACAACTTAATATATTTTATAAAAATAATATCAACTATTTTTTTCTTGGAAATCCCAGAAACTGTACAAAGATTTCTTAAATATTCACCAACATCTTTATCAACAGCTATATTTTTTGTTTCACTCAAATCCTGACTATGCCATTCTTGTGAAGAATACCATAACCTAAGGTTCTCAGCATCAGAAATAGTACAGCACTCAACATCTATCATTCTCGAATAAACAGGTGATTGCTTCAAACCAGTACCATCTATAATATTTTTCATAGCCTCAGCTAGAGTAGCAGATACAGTTAATGTTAGGTATTCATTATTTACCATATTTTAAAATCTCCTTTTAAAAAAAATAACATTTTCATAATTAATTATAGTTAAAATTTTAAAAAAAATAAACAATTTATTGTTTTTTTTTAAATAAAATGTTATTATAAAAATAAACTCAAGGAGAATTACATGATTACAAATTTATTTAACATACCTCAACAAGTATTAGATTCGATTGTTGAAGACAAATATGACGGAAGAGGAGAGGACATCTTTTGCTCAGTGACTGACCTGCTAAACCCCCCCCACCAATGGAACTTGTTAAAAAAAACTCCAAAACATGAACAGATAATAGATGCAAAAGATTTATTAAAAGCTTGGATAAGAACTGCTATACACAAATCACTTTACGAAACTCATAGAGATAATTTTAAAGATGAAATGGCTTTAGAACTCAGAATAAATGAAAAATTCTCAGGTAAAACAATAACCGGACAGTTTGATTATTACCAAGACGGAGTGATTATTGATTACAAAACAACATCAACGTCAAACTTACAGCATTACAATAAATTTGGTAACACGATCCCCACAAAGTGGGAAGTACAATTAAATTGTTATGCTTTACTGTTAAAAAAAAGCAAAGGAACTCCACTCACAACAGAGCTAAGAGTAATAGTGATTTGCACAGATTGGGATGAAAAGAAAATATTCGAAGATCACTACCCACAAGGACCAGTAATAGAATATAATATCGAATTAAATAACTATGATAAAACCGAACGCTGGATCATCGAACGCATAGAGCTATTCAATAAAGCACTAATCGGAGAAACTAAAGAATGTGAAGCAAAAGAAGTATGGATAAACAAACATGGAGTACGAACAAGATGCGGAAATTATTGCTCAGTCAGCCATAAATGCGAAGGATATCAAATCCATAAATCCGTATTAAAAAAAGAGCTCCGCACTCACATAGACCAAACCCCCAAAATAATTGATTAATTCTTTTTACGTTCTATAAAACTCAGTAATAAAGCCCAGCTTCAACCCTCCTAACACCATAATAATTATTCAAATACCGTAGCGTTTTATTAAACTCAGCTTTGTTTTTAAAACAAAGAACCAGCTCGTAACCTACAAATAGCTGCAATTCAATTTGAGCTATACAGTAACTCGTGCGACTTGGATTAAAAACTTTATAAAATACAACCTGTTCAAGATTTACATATATATCACTAGCAGATATAACTTGTTTTTTATCATTGTCATCAACAGGATAAGCATACAAATATAGCGGAATCAAAAGAAGAGCTATAGGCACGATTAGAATGATATTTTTTTTCATAAAAAAAACCCACTTTTTATTTATTTTATTATTTTTTACTTGACATAAAACCGTAACGGTGTTAAAATATATTCATAAGGATTATCAAAATGGAAAAAGGCAGACCAGACCACCCCAATCGTGAAAAGACAAAATCATGTTCGATTCATCTTACACCATCAGAGTGGGCTAGATTCGACAATCTAAAAGATAACATAGGTTTGCGTTCCCGTTCAGAATTAATTCGAATTTTATTAAAAAAATACGAAAAGGAACTAGCAAATGAACAAAATAGCACCCAAGGAAATTGCTGATAAATTATTAGAAATAATCAGTGACAAAGAAATAAGCTATGACGATCTAAGAATGGCTTTCCAACTGATACGCAAAGCCAAAGGCTTAACAAATCCCAACAAAGGAACACGCCATCCAGACATGCCAACACAAGACGAGATGAAACGCTTTTTCAAAGCTGTTCTTAGCTCAAAAAAACCGCAACATATAATATTATTAAAACTACTTCTAACAACGGGAGTTCGGGTTTCAGAATTAACAAATATCCGCGTCTCAAACATAGATATAGACGGCAGGAAGATCCGTATTGAACAAGGGAAAGGGGCGAAAGACAGATATATACCAATTCCTGAAGCATTCATAAGTGAGTTTTCTCAATTCTATTGGACAAAAACAAAGCAAACATATCTTTTCGAAATAAAATATAGAGGTAAACAAAAAAAATACACAACTCGCGCTGTAGAAAAAATGGTAAAAAAATATGCAGAAAAATCTAAACAAGAAAAAAGATTTTATCCCCACCTATTTAGACATTATTGCCTGACAAACCTGACAAATCAGGACATGTCAACTGAAAAAATACAGCTAATTAGCGGACATTCAAACCCAAAATCATTAGCCGTATACCAGCACCTGTCCCTAGCAAATATAAAAGATGCTTTCGACAAGGCCAGCAAACAACTATTTTGTTTCTGTTAAAAAAAGGAGCGAAAAAAATGACAAATTTTACCAAAATGCACGTGATAAAAGATGGAATTTCGGTGAAGTTATGTAATATTTATAATATTACATTGCATGATAATAGCATTTATTTATTCATAACAGGAGGAAATATCTGCTCGTGGCAATACAACAACAGCAAAGCTGCAAATAAAAATTATTATAAAATTGCAGCTGAATTAGAAAAAATAAAAATAGGATAATCAATCATGCAAATATTAGGTGCAGGATTCGGGGCTGCAGATAATGAATAATAAAAAGATAATACTTGAGATAGATTATACTGAGCTAATCAAAGCCGGACCTAAAAAAATTGCACCAAGTAGATATCATTTATCTTTTATAGATGTAATGATAGAAGCTGTGGAAAGCGAGTTTGCAGCCGTCGCCCTATATGGAGCTGAAAGCCAATACGTTAAAGCTCGTCAAGAAATAAAAGACGTTATGAAAATCGTCTTATTAGAAAAGGGAATAAAGATAAACTTTGAATAAAGTGGGTAAACAATGGCTAAACAAATAGACATATTCAATAAGACCATTGATGATAAAATACGAAAGCCCCTATTCGTAGGCCAGCTTATCGAATACCATGAAAACAAGTATATGATAAAAAAACTTGTTAACGTTTACGGGTTGGTTTTATGTGATTCCATTTACCCTCACAAAAAATTTGAAGTAATGTTAATGGAAAAAGTAATCTATAGATACATCGAAGAAATCAAAAATAAAGAAACACTCAGGACATACGACGAATGGCCTGTCATAAAGGAGAAAATCTAAATGATAACCGATGCCAACATAGGCAATTTCATATACGAACATAGCGAACTGATCTCAAAATTATCAGCTTCAATAATCGTCAGCAATCTCGACTTGGATACAAACGACTTTGAACTAATGTCCAAAATATTGGGCATTTTATCACACTCAATCAAAGCGATAGTCACCGAAAATCTGCTACAAAGCGACGATTCAAATTATACAAAGACTCGTCGAAAAATAGAACAGCACGCAAAAGATAAATTACAAAAAATAGGAGTAAAAATAAATGAGTAAAATAATCGCAGTAACTTTTCAGAAAGGTGGCGTAGGTAAGACTACAACAGCCTTTCATCTTGCCCATAATGGATTACCGACAACCGTTATAGACTTTGATCCACAGGCAAGCATTACAGAATTGTTCGATGCAACAAAAACAGATAATAAAATGACGGTCCAGGATATTGCGAGATCAAGATTTCCAGACCGAAAAACATTTGAATTATTAGAATGTCACCAACGTGATTTAATAAAAATAATTCCTAATGATTTTATACATTTCGATCTTGACATAAAAATCACTTCTCAAGACAGAGAATACATAATAAAAGTATTCAAAAATAACTTGAGCCTGATAAGCGATGACATAATTATTATAGACTGCTCGCCAGCACAAAACACATTGACACTAGCAGCGCAACTAGCAGCTGATACAATAATTATTCCCGTCGAGCTTAGCGATAGTTCCACAAAGGGCCTTCTGGAAATGCTTCATTTATTTTCAAAACTTAAAATGACCAATGATATTTATATATTACCAACAAAAATAGCCCGCGATATATACGGAAAGAAATATCTTGGCCGTTTAAAAGACGAGTTCGGCGCGAGGGTTTTATCACCAATCCCTTTGTATACTGAGATCAAAGAAGTATTCCATACAAAGAAACCTTGCTTCAGCAATACGAAGGCTGGACAAGCTATGAAACAATTATTAAAAGAGGTTTTATAAAATGATAAAGGATGAAATCAAGGGGCTATCAGGCCTTTCAAGTTTCCAAAAAGATAAAAGCAACCTAACTATGACAACCAGTTGGTCAGCATTAAGCCCCGCACCCCAAATACTCGTTCGTGAAATAATAGAATTATCCGAACAATCAAGAATTCAAGCGTGGCTTATAGGTATGAGACTGAAAAAACTCAAAGAGTTATTTCAGGATGATATAAAATGCAAAGCAAATCCTAACTGGAAAGACTGGGTAGATGATACTTTTAATTATTCCCATACCTGGACAGATAAGTTAATAAATCTTTTCGAAAGATTTAATCATGAAGACCTTAAAAGCCTTCCTGAAGATCGATCCAAGCAACTTGAAATTGCTAGAATCAGCGATAATAAAAAACGACATGAAATTATTGAAATGATAGCAGGCAAGGATTACACATTATCGAAACTTAAAAAAATGATAAGTGATAAAATTGAGGATAGCAAACCGATACAGAAGGCAACTCAAGTTGCCTCGAAAGAAATAGACACTGACGAGTTATTATCCCATTTTTCTTATTTATGTATAGAGATAAAACAAAAATATATAGACAAGAATTTAAAAGTAAAACATACCTCTGAACTAATCAGCCTCCTTGCTGATATGCTCTCAGAAATAAAGGAAAAACAATAATGAAAAATAAAACAAAACAAATCAGAGATATGAATGATGACGAAATATATACATATATTTGCAGTCGTGGATTTAATCCAAACGATCTTTTCAAAACCAGTCGCCGGGATCTAGCCTATGCCCTGATTTTACAAAAGCCAAATCAGGTTAAAAATAATGACAACAGGATATAGCCACAAATATTATCGATCATTAAAAAATGACAATACAGAAGCTATAGCGATGTTTAAAAAAAACATCGATGGCAAAAACAAACTTGAGTTGATTTGTATCCAGGATGATAAGAACCATCATTATTATTCAATCAATATTTATGAAATAGACTACTTTAAGAAATGGATTTTAGGCCAACTCTACGATACAAAACCAAGCTTTGTATCTATCACAGGCGAATACCCACACCTCAAAGTTGAATATTATCCAAGCTGGAATGACTACCTAAAGCATAGACCAACAAAGCCAACGATAGGTTGGCAATATTATTCAGCAGAACAAGAAGACAAATTCTGCAAGGGACATAAAAAAGTCCATGCTTAAAAATCTACATTTTTTATTTTTTGTGGAAAAAACGCTTGACGCTAAAACGCTAAAGCGTTATGTTTATTTTAT
>SDBT01002229.1_pt1 | contig 34494 bp, 51 predicted proteins | sample 2277101 | NCBI WGS metagenome assembly SDBT01 (sample SAMN10404973, study PRJNA504765) | marine sediment metagenome | isolation source: marine sediment core GS10_PC15, 103 cmbsf | place: Arctic Ocean: Southern Knipovich Ridge | collected 2010
ACCTTACCGTGCATCGCCTTCAGTTTGGCGCCCTTGTTAAAGAACTTCGCAGCCGTGTCGCCCAGTGCCACAATAAGTTTAGGTTGCACCTCCAAAATCTCTGCCCATAAGGTGTTGGCACACAGTTTCATTTCTTTGGCAGTTGGCTTCCGATTTTTGGGGGGTCGACGTTTCAGAACATTTGTCCTGTAGACTGTGTCAATGTCCACGCCGGCGACCTGCATGACGGCCTTCAGCTTCAGCCCCGACTTGCCGCTGAACTCCCACGCCAGCGGGCGCCCAGTTCTGTCCTCAGTCTCACCGGGCGCCTCTGCCACCACCATGATGTCGGCGTGCTCGGGGCCGTAGCCAGGAACAAAGTTCGTGGTCAGGCCACAGTCGCCGTTACAGTGGCAGTCAGAAACCTGGAACATATTCGCTCGTTTGGTAGGCTTCTGGCGCGGAATTGAAGGCCTCTAGATGTTCAATCGCCCCTATGGCACCTTTAAGGTCGTCTGCCATGTGCGTAAACGCCACGCTGAAAGGGTGTGTCTTGAACTGGTCGGCGCCGAACACCACTACCGGCTTACCCTCAGCCCACGCCCGCCCAATTTCGAACGGGGAGCCAATGGAGCCGACGAAATCCTCAAGGTTGACAAGCAGGACATCAGAATTAGTAATATCACTCATGTCGCGCTCGAAAGTCTCCTCGGGGGACAAGCCGAGCGAGTCACCCTGGTCTATGGGGGTGTCCTGACCACCAGCAGGGGGTTGCTTGCCGTACATAGGGTCGAGGGTCTGGATATCCATTTCGTTCAGGAGCCGGGTCGCCTCATCGCGCCATTCGGTGGCTTGGCGAAAGGTTACACGACTGATGGGGCCTGCTAGGTACACGTTCATAGTCCCACCTTTCGTTCTGCTGTACAATACATGCAGTCACAATCAATCTTATATGTCCAGGTGGACGGGCGCCAATCCTCGTCTCCAGGCACTAAGGGCTTATTCGCTTTTGCATCTGTAATAGGCCGGTCGTCGTCGCCAATCTCCCGCTTACTGTACGTGACTAGGAAGGCCAAACAGCACAGCGCGTGCTCGACATGCAACTGACCACTCTCAGGGTCAACATCTTCGCCGCCCCAGAACGCTGTCATGTGCCGCATCGCCGCGCCATACACCCGGCCCCAGTCCATGCCCTTTTCCCAGTTCCGTTCGGGATACTTGACTGCACCCTTGGTCAGCACATCAGCCAACGACAGGATGGCCTCGGGCGGCACCAAATCCATGCGCCGCTTGCCTTCATCTACTTTGTAGCCGGGTTTTGCGCCGGCTTGTGTGTCTACCATGTTACCTCCAAACCAGAGGGTAGTCAAAATCCAACTACCCCCTGAACTAAAAACTAAAGGTCGGATGTCGCAAGCTGGTCAGCGACTTCGGAACGGCCCACGTCGTAGTTCTTCGGGCGAATGTTCACGAACACGCGAGCGTCGTCTTCCTTCATCAACTCAGCGTCAATCTTCTTCTGCTCATCCTTGCTGATGCTGTGGGTAAGGGACGCGTAGTAATCCATACCCTCGGCCAGCGCCAGGATGTTCTGGAAGGCTGCGTCAACGAGTTCGAAGTTCTCCTCAGAATAATCGTCGATTTCCTTCAGCCCGCGCAGGCTAGAAATGATGCCGCCAGCGACCTCACCATCGGAGTCAGGGTTGTTGGCAATAGCCTTAATGAAGTCATACCAAAAACCGCTAGTTCGGCGCCGAGCATTGGCATTGTTCTTGTCGATTGCCTCAGCAACGAGTTTCTTGGTGGAAGCCTCAACATCCTGCTTGCCCCACCAACCGCCAAACTCCATGTGGCTCTTGCCGTCTGAGTCGCCAATACTGCTAGCTTCAACAGTGTTGACTACCTGCAGTCGTGGCTCGTTGGTCTTGGACTGACGCACTACCTTACTGGCCTCGCCAATGCGGAAGTGGTACATGTCGGCCGGCAGTGGCGTAAAGCCAAGGTTAAAGTCCGACTCTAGTTCTTTTAGTGATTCAAGGTCTTCTAAATCGAAAGACATTTTTCCTCCTGTGATATCTTTGATGATGTGTAAAAAGGTGGGTGGCAAGCCCGGCAACGCCTATCCTCCTCGTCTGCGTAGTTCTATTATATCATATTTTTGGGCGGGCGTCAAGCCTTTTTCTTGGGTCTATACGCCTGCGCTTTGTCCATTAGGTCTAGGATATCTTGGAACGTGGGGTTGTCAATATAGTTGGGCAGACCTGCCTCAAACCAACAGTGGTCGAACTGGTTCTTGACCAAATACTCACCCTCAGATTGCATATGTATACGTGCAACGACACGGGATGTTGACTTACCCTTAACCACCTCTTTAACCCTTTCCTTGGAGACATAGAAGACATACTCAAAAGCGTTCGGCAGGTGCTTGCGCGCCCAACCGTCAACCTCGGGTATCAGGCCCATGGCTTCCAGCCACTCAGGGTCACCGGCTTGGTCTTCACCACGAATGGTTTGGCCCTTTTTGGCCTCTCCAATACGCGCCGTTGATATAACATGACAGTCAAGACCTAATTCACCTGGGTCAAGTAGTTGTACAAGGTTCAGGTATGATTCTTTCCAGGCTTTGAAGGTGTCCCACTTGTTGCTCTCAGAACCTTCTCGCGCCGTGCGTTGAGCCGCGAGTTCGGTGAAGCCGTCGAACAGTAGGTGGGTGAGCTTGCCGTTCTTCTTCTCGAACTCCCCATTCTGCACACCTTTAGTCAGCGCGCCCAGGTACTCCTCGACCTTCTGGGTGATAAGGGCCGGGTTCTTTTCAGCCGGGATGTGCTTGATTTTATCTGCAGGAGGGGCGATGGCACTGTTGCGCTCGACGCCGACGCGGAGCCAGCGACCCACGGTGCCCTTAATAAGCTCCCGCTGTTTGAAATCCCAGAAGCCGGATAGGCCGGTGCCCGTCTTGCCGCCCCCACTGATGCCATACAGCATCATGCTGATGTTGTCCATTACTTATACACCTCTGCCAGGAGTGCGTAGGCTAGGGTGCGAGCCTTTTCACGCGAGATGTAAGCCTTTTGTGCCCAAGGATTTTTCCACTCAGGCACTCCATCAGGTACAATTGTGATACAAAGACCATCACACGTAAATTTGTCGTCCCCATTCACCATGATTCTTTCGGAGTCCCGAATCTCCATGTATCGTGTTTCCATTATTTCCCCTCATCCACAGCCGTCACTCGACTGCCACTCATAACATCTTTCTCAGTCAATGTTGCTTTCCTCCTCTGTGTTTCTTCTGGGTTAGGGTCGACCCACGGGTCACGCTTACGGGCGTCTGCGGTGCGGGCTTCCGTGTCCTCTTTTGGAATTTCTAGGATTGGGTCAGTACTCAGAATTGTTGTCTGAGGCGGAACCCTACCCAAAGATACTACCTTCGGTGCCACTGCCAATATACGCTGAATAATTTCCTCGGGCGTCATGTCCTCCAACAGCGGCACCACCGCATGTCCTCCACCAAAGCCATGGTCATCTACATACGTGCTTAAATCATCCACAATATAAAATACAAGATATTTCATGTGCGCCTCTTAAAGTTCATGTCGATGATAGGCTGTGGGTCTTGGCCCGCGCGGTACACAGCGCACGCATCCTGAAACTCACAATACCCACACAACACCCCAAAGTGTCGGTTGTTCTCTATTTTACCAATTTGGTCGGCGTTTGTCAAGACATCGTTGCGCCACTGTTGCATTGCCTTGGCGCCGATAAGTTTCTTCGGCCCTTCGAACAACTCGCCGCGCGTTGTGACCAGGACATGCTGGACGTAGGTTGTCAGGTGTTCAAGCTCGGGGTACGTGTCCTTGAGCATGAACGCGTAGGCGTAAGGCTGGACGGCCCAGTTGTAGCCGTCGATTTTCTGCTTGGCCTTAGACTTCGCAGCGCTGGTGGACTTGAACTCGACGACTAGAAGCGTGTCTTCGTTGGCGCTCCAGAGGTCGGGTCGGCCGACAAGTTTAATGTAGTCGTCACCCTCCGAAAATTCTGTCACCGAATGCCACTGACCGTCAGTATGGTCAGCATACACAGGCTCTAACTTATCTTCAGGAATGCCATACTTCATGTCCCAAATCCACTGCGGCACTGCCTTCAGGGCTTCCTTGGCCCCGCGCACAAACCGCTCGCCGTCATGCTCTAACAGCCACTCCTCAGCCCGGTGTTGGGCAATAGGCAACATGCCGCCGGCCAGGATACCAGCCTCCAGGCCCTCCGCAATGGCAATACCCGACATCAGCGCGGCGCCTTTTTTGCCTTCAGGTTGGTAGTACTTCTTGACATAACGTTGTTCCCACCTGTAGCGGCACTCCTCCCAAAATTCAATTTCTGTTACGCTGTATCGGCGCATGGCAACCTCTTTCGCTTGGGCCTCAGAATAATATCATCATGTATCACCATAACAAGTTCCATGTCTGCCGGTATTTGTGATATTGCTTTTTTGAGTTGCGCTGCAATTGTGTCGTCTTTCATTTACGTCCCCTTGTCACTGAGTAGCGTCTCATGTTACGAACTCCGATGCTGCATCAATATGTTGCTTCAAATTTTTCTGTAACTGAATCATCGCAGCATTAAAACTACCTATCAAGTCTAACGCCGACTCTTCAAATAGGTCGCAATCCGTACAATCACCTTCGTGCATAGTATCATAGAGGTCATTTATTTTGGGGGTATCCACGAAATTTTCCTCCTCTAATCTGTCGACCTGAGAGCACGCAGCCTCTCAACCACTGCTTTAGACTTGACCAGTCCATAAATTTCCTCCTCCGGCGCCTGGATAAAGCGCATAAAGTCACCTTTGTAAAAAGCCTCTAGGTCAGTGGCTCGCTTGGGGCCAATCCGCACCCCCAAACCTTGTACCGCAACAGAGAACGCCGAACCTGTTCTCTTAACCTTTGGCCTGCCTGTAATGATGGAATAGATATGTCCCCCGTGCCCAGTAAAGGTCGTTCGAAACCTCTGTACAGCGCCGAGGAGCGCCGCGTCCGAAGCGGGCAGTAGTATAAGGCCACCGAAGTTGACCCATTTTGCGATTTCTTGGACAAGTGTTGATTCCTCCTCCCCATAAAGCGTATAAATTGAGGTATTTTGTTCAAGACTATTTCGCCGCATTAGCCGCAAACCCAAAAGTGGGATATCCACAGATTCACGCAGCCTGCTGAGTTGGTCTTGGAGCCGCCGGTTGCGTTGGGAATTGCTCAGGTCGTGCGGCTTTTTTGACTCTATTCCCACAATCTTGTTTTCAGGCGTTGTCGCGAAGATGATGTCCCCCACGGGGAGTCGAAATACATCAGCCTTAAACTTCTTTTTGCTTTTAGCGAGCGCCGCCAACGACCCTTCGTTGTTGTCGATGAGGACTTTGTCCGCGGGGGCGAGTTTCTTGTCGCCGAACCAGATTTGACCGGCTTCAACTCTGTACATCCTTGGACTCCTCGACGGAATTCGGTGGCGGCGCCTCGACATATGCTGCCTCGTCATTGACCGAACTCTGAGGTTGTGTAGCCTCAGTCGGTGTTATATCATAAGACACTGGTGTACTGTGATATTCTCCCATGTGCTCAGCCATCTCATCACGTACCACCTGCAATTGTGCGTCCATGGCATCCACAAGGAAGTCATATTCACTACTACCGTCCTCGGGATTATAGTAATCTAATTCCCAGATATAAACCCAGGCCTTGTTTTTCCCAAACTGCCGCGTCGCCAAGAATCTAGAATTCTCAGGCGCCCGGAAGTTGTCAGACTGATTCATGACAAACCGTCGGGTAATATAATTATCGTGGTTAGTCACGTAGTCCACATCTTCGCATAGGATACTTAAAATAATTTTCCCATTGCGAGATGTGATGTCGACAACTTCCCCGGCTGGTAGGTCAGCTTCGTCTGCTAGAAATGCTTCAAATATTCTCATTTTTATGCCTTTCTTCTATCCTCGGGTTTTTTGAAACGAAGACTTTTAGGGGCTAAGAAATCTGTTTTGAGCCACACCATATATCCTAGCCCAGGAGCACCCTCTCCAATAATGCACGCCTCAGTGATATAAGTTAAGGCATCTCTGGCAATTTCTTCACTTTTGTCAGACAACACATCATTTTCCCAACTTGCTGCCTGAACAGATTGATAAATTAAATCGTGTAAATTCATTTCTTCCCTTTCCATTTCACTAAAAAGTGACGCTTATCGTTAGGGTCTTTGTTTATCTCGACTTTTCCACTCTGCACCAGGGCGTCCACCGCATCTTTCGCCGCCGGCAACCCACACTCCGCGCTCTTGCGAATGAGCCTGAACAAATCTTTGGAGTCAATGACCTTCTTATCCTCCATAATCTTGCTGGCCACAATCACAGGTGACAGGCCTGCAGGCACCAGGATACCATTCTTGAGCGTGGCCCACATTGGGTCGGGCTTGAGGCCATCGGCCGCGTTGCGCGCCTTGTCCCACTTAATTTCCGAGGTGTCCTTGACCTTGGGCAGTTTGGTGACGCGGATGATGGAATCGGCCCAGTCACCCAGGACAGAGGCGCCACGGGCTGAACTTGTTCCCTCGTCTATCGTCTGCCCAGTCATGCCGTCGCGCTTAGTCTTACCCATGTGGTGCACTATGCCAAACGACCCGCCCAACCCTTGCTCCGACACCATGTTCCACTGCACTGAGTCAAACATATCCGTAAAGTCAGTCATGTCGGCGTTGCTGTTCTCGTTACCAGGGTACACCGACCGGAGCGGGTCAATCATGACGAAGTCTGCTTGTGATTTAATGATGGCATTCTTCAAGGCCTTCCAGTGCTCGCCGCCAGTCATGCGAAAACCTCGGAGCCGTGCGTAGTGGACTTGCCCCTCCAATATTCCAAACTCCTCCACAAACTTCTCGGTACGGAGCTTGAAATAATACCGCGGCACCTCAATCTGGATGTAATAGGTCTTGACGGGCTGCGGCACTGAGATACCCAGGAAGTCGCGCCCCGCTGCCAGCGATACGCACAGTTGTTGCGCAAAGAATGACTTGCGGGATTCGGTTGGCCCCACAATTAGAGTCCGAGACTCCTTAGTGATGAGGCCGTCGCCCAGGTAGGACTGGATAGGGTCTAGTGTTTCGTCGAGAATGTCTTGTGAGGACATCACTTCGATTTCAACGTCCTTGGCCATTAATCAACGATTTTCCAGGTTCCACGAGTAACAAGACCCTGTGCCTTGTCAAACGGGTATTCTTCATAGAATCGAAAGGTTTCAAGCGAAAATACTCCCTCGTGGCCAATAAGATAAGGGGAGCCATACGCTGTTATTTTATCTCCCGGCTGAAGTTGATTAATCTCCACCTCCAACTCTTCAATCTCTGCCTGTAGCACACGAACACGGGCCTTCTTAGCTTCTCTGTTCATTAGTTTGTCCCCCTGATAACTTTCCAAATTGTAACCGCCAAGAAATCGACCATCTTTTAGATAAAGCAGCCCTTCTAAACCAACTCTATATTGATAGTGACTGCCGTCCTCTATCAAGTCTCCAAGTTCTACGATTGGTGATTCTACATCTACTTCTTTAGCCAATTGCCCGATAGTCTTATTGATTTGTTTTTTGGCTACTACCAGTTGGTCGATTAATTCTTGTTTACCCATTAGTTTAACTCCTCCAAATATGTTCTCATGGATTCGACAAGTTGCATCAATCGCTCATTATCGTTGCGCAGACGTAAATTTGAGTCAATCAAAGATTGCGCGTCGTCAAATCGGGGTAGATTCATTATAGCACCATTCGCGCCCGAAGTCAAGTGTAAACCGCTGTCCGAACACAAGTACATTCGGTTGCCACCCTCGGCCGTGTCGGATAGTGAGGCCCAACCCATGGGTGCTTGGAATACGGGGCCAATCATCCAGCCTTGGAAGCACTCTGCCTCTGCGATAACAGGCTCATCTGGCCAGAAGTAATTTAATGACGCTTTTACCCCTAAGAACATTGCAATAATGCTGCTTAACACTACAACTCCAATAATTACAGATACAAAACCGGCTAGTATTATTTCCTTCATTTTTCCTCTTCCCTCAACTTTCTCTCTTCGTCCAACAGTCGCTTGCCCTCTGCTGCTGACACCCGTGGGTAGATGGTGCCATGGTTGGGGCACACCCAGTCGTCGTAGTTCTTGAGGAGCCTAGACGGGCATCTAGGACATTGCCTCATGCTGTCCATTCTTGCCGTATAGTTATTTTGCCATAACAATCAACCCATACCGCTCTAATTCCAACTCCATGGATATAAACATAAATTCTGGTCATTCGAAACCTCCTAATATTTTTGGGTACTTGCATTATAACACGGGCTGTGCTAAAATGCAAACATGCCTATTTCGAATTTGGGTCGAATCAGTCGCCAATTCCCGTTCCACGGCTTCGTTGTGGGCTGGAAGGGGTCGGCGCAAAAGTCAAATCATTATATATATAGTGTACTAATATATATAACGGCCTCCGCAGCCGACATTAAAAAAAATCAATTCAAATCCAGGGCTTGACAGGGCGGCGCGGGCGTGTTATGATGTGTGGGAATCGAATTTTAGGAGGCGAACACGATATGGATGTTTCATTTAAGCGGACATTAACAAACGCGGAGGAGTGGAAGGATTTTCTGGAGGGCGCAGGTGATGATATACGGTCACTTAGAGAAGAGGTAACAACCTATCTGGAGTTTGATGGGTTTCATGATTTTGACAACGTAACGTGGGATGCGGAGATAGAGCGCATTTATCATGAAGTTAAGGGAGACAACTAATGGAAGCACTAGAACAACATTTAATGGTGCAACAGTTTGCCAGGGCGAATGGTCTGTGCGGCGCAGATTTTGAAGATGACCAGCATGATACTGGCCCGTATGCTGCAATGGGTATCTATTTTACCTGCAGTGAGGATGCGGGGCATGAGGGCATACACCGTGATGCAATGGGTGACTATGAAGAACGCGGCCCTCAACCGGAAGAGGTATAAAGTGCAGTATATACAAACCACACGCACAGGCACACAAGCATCCAACATCGCAGACATCCAAGTTCCTGATGTGCACAATTTGGCGGAGCATATTCGTGGCACCGGCGCGAGTGGCGACCAGGACGCGGCGGATATTGTCATGGATTTGTGGATGCTGGCCAACGATTTGACGCGGGCGTTGCAACATGCTGAGAAAATCATAGAACAAGCCATGAATGACGACGAACTATTTGAAATGTTCGACTACACTGAGGAGAATGAGGCGCTATGAGTTTTGGCAGCGAGCACCCTGAAAAACTGGACGCCATGACAGTCAACGCTATCACCCGACTGCTTGAGAGCCTGATGTTTGAGACATGGGGGCAGGAGGATGCAGACTATGACTATTTGCATAAGGTGGCAGAAGTGCTTTTCTTTGAGGCACCGGGTAAGGTAAGAGATGTGCTTGTGGATGTAACAGCCGGTGACATAGACTGGTCGGAGATGTACAACGTATGATACGAAGTCACGGGTACAAAAAAGTAGGCGTTGCATGGTGCACCGGGGGCGGACGTATTTGGCGTCAACAGTATGAGGCACGTTATGGCACCAAAGACACCATGCTTACGTTGGTCCTTGATGTATTGTGAGTTTCACCAAGAAGCACCGCTATGCCCCAACACAGCAACACAATACGCCTTTTTCCGCTCGGCAACATCAAGGCCGGGTAAGGTGTCAATACGCTATGTGTGTGCTGAATGTGCCGAGATTGCCAAAGGGTTCAGGAGCACGCGAGTTATTGTGAAACCACTATGACAGTCCTAAACGCCCGCCTTGCCTTCGCCCGAAGTAACGAATGCAAAATTGAATTCCACGCATGGATTGACACCCGACGCGAAATGTGGTATTGTGAATTAGACAAAGGGCATAGCGGTCTACACGCCGCGCCGTCCAGAAGGGTTAGCGAATGAAAGAGCAAGACGTGAAACGTGACCGGTGTATGACATCGTTTAGTCCAAACAAATCAGATTGGGGTAAATATGATTGTTTTCTAAAACAGGGACACGATGGGCCACATGGATGGTCTGCCGGGCCAAATGGTGTTGGCCCAGGAGTTTATGAATATGAGGAGGAGCAAGATATGATTAAGGCATCAAGAAGCAAGAGTCTAATTGAATTTAGACTAACCGATGGGAAGTATGATATATCAGTCATTAGAACGCTCATAAGACGTTTGCAGACAGCAATCAACTACCTTGAAAGCGGAGAGGATGAGAAAACTTTCTGATGTGCCAACACCAACTGCGCCGCCACCTACTTATGACCGTCGAAGGACCGCTCACACAATGCACCGTCTGCACAGTTTTGATACACCAAGACCGTGTGACTGAGCAGCGAGTGTTTTCGTTCAAGACTGAAGACCGCAAGAACTCAATGATTGTGGCGCACAAGCGTGTAGTGCCGCAGGAGCACGCAATCTTATGGCCGCTGACAGGGCAGGTGTGGCGTGTTTGAACTATTCTTTCGCTGTAATGAGTGTCGCGCTACACTATGGCAAACAGACCACAAATACCCACACAACCCAAAAAATCCACCTGTATGTCCTGGTACATGGGGCATAGAAGGTGAGGATGGGGGCTATGCTACTTATCCATGTGGAACACCAATGTTACTGGTGTATCAATTTGAGATTGTTAAAATAGACGACTATCAAGAAGCCTGGAGGTTGTTGGATGCCAATTTATGAATTCACCTGCGAACACGGCCACAAAACCGACCGCCGATACGCTATTGACAAACGCCCCACTGATACGGTATGCTGTGTGTGTGGTCAAGTGGCCAAACGTGCATTGGGGCCACGCAGCACTGGAATTGTGATGAAGTGAAAGACCCACGCACCTGCGAACACACAAACATAATCTGGGACGGCTACGACGATAAGCGCAACGACTACAGCAAGTGCAAAGACTGTGGGACGCGCTGGAAGTTAGGAAATAGGGGGAAATAATGCACATACTCGAAATGTATCAAGTATCTATTGGTAGGTCTAATCAAGAGGCCTTTACAAAATTACAGCAAGTTAAACAGAAATTTGTGCGAGCGGCTGGCGGCCTGACTATATCGCGTTCATTTTATGATGGGCTGTATGTCGATAGTCATGGTGATGTTGTTAAAGATAAACTCCTTATTACCGAAGTTATCTTTGATGATGCTGTTCAGCCTAAGATTTACGAATTGATTGATGAGTGGGCCGCGTTAAACTTTGCGGCAGGTCAAGAGTCTGTGCTTTACAAGCTCAACGGCCAACCATTTTTCAAATACGCCGCGGATTACAAGCCCGAGACTCCTGCAGATGATGAGTCCGAGACTCCATTATTTAGCCCCTGGCCACGACCCGATATTGACCGGGGGAACGGTTCGGGCGGATTCCCCCCAAATTCCTGAATAAAACTTCACTATTGACTCCCTGGCGGCGTTGTGGTCTACTAATATCAATCGCCCGTCAGCGGCGTACATTTTGGAGGTGCACATGCACAACTATGAAATATGGTTTACGGCGACCCCCGACCCCCAACAAGCAGAGGTGCTTCAAGAGCGTATCGAAGATATAGCGCACGGGTCGCCTTTTCAGAGTATCAACATTGGCCCCGCACACCTATTTGGTAAAGTCGAAATGGTGGCACACCTACAGACCCTCACACTCGAAACAGACGAACGGTTTGAGGGTTTGGAGAGACTACTGGCAGAGTGGGACATCCCCCACATTGCCACGCTGGACGGCCAACCTTGGCACGTACTCGACCCGGTGGTGAGCGTGCCGGACGATGGCGGCTAATATTATTGCTGGGGTTAATGCAGATGGCACCGTTTGCAGAGAGTGCATAATAGCGGATGCACCTTTTTCACAGTATCCACATGAGAAGTGCCACGGCTGGAACCATTGCGAACCCGCTTGCGGTTGTGGCCCGTGTCCTACCTGCGGCGAGTATGGAACATTAAAACGTGGCGAAGGGCAAGACGATGGCAGATAATCCACTCTACCGTGTTCATGTGGATGTTGGTATCATTAAAGCCAATCTCAAGAACAACACGGCGCTCGCTCCCATTCGCGTGGTGGACAGCGATGGCGACGAGGAACTTTATCAAGCCGTGTTATTCACCGGCCCTACGGCCATTATCCACCGGCCACTAACGCCCATCGACTCAGACCACAAGCAGGCCCGCGTTTGGGTCGCCACATTGGAGGAACCTGAATTATTCGACACGTTGCAAGATTGGCGCGAGTTATTTGGGATTTGATACCCGATTACCCACCTATAAAAATGGAGGATGAATTGCCAGAACACGACGAAGCCACAACGCTTGCGGAACACGTGCACAGTGCTGCACATCAATTGGACGACTTGCGCCCTCAGTGGGCCGGTTTGGTTAGTCTTAATGCGTTAGAAATGGACGCCCCCGACAAATGTATATTAGGACAGGTTTTTGCTCTTGATGCAGAAGCCGCAAATTACCCGAATGGTTGGGGTTGGGCTGACCACCAGAGCACCGATGATGATATACGCGCTATACCAACGCAGGGCGCGGAGTATATAAGTGATGAGGCACTACCGTTCTGGAAAACGGAAATCGCTCTACGCGTGTAAGCTACCCCTAATCAGAAACTAGGAGCAAACATGGCAAACGAAGTTAAAATCACAGGGTCGGCCCGAAACGCAGGCGGGACGAAGGGCGGCAAAACGAAGGTTGAGTGTGTGGCTGATGATGGCCAATGCGCAGGCACAATTTACTTGCCGAGGGAACCCGCAATCGGCACAGTGTTGACCTTCACAATTAAATAACTCCCGCCGGTGATTTTCTGAGGTAGTCTAGCACCGGCATTCATAGGCGCGCTTGACCTCGCATCGGGCGCGCCTAAACTCGTTAATATGGGGGAAACATGGAGGCAGGTTTTTACAGCCTATTGGTGGTGGTGGCCCTCGTTTTATACAAACTTTGGAGGAAAACACATAATGGACAGAAGCCAAAAAGATAAGATATTTGACATTCTCGATTCGTACAGTGGCGAGTTACTCGGCAATACGTTTTCGGACGACCTGGGTAATTATTGCACCATGGGCTTATTGTTAGTTCGTGGCGCAAATCTTGAACCAGATGCCCCGGCTATCGGCGTTTCCGGCTCCCAAATTGCCCGCGTCTTTCAACAACCCATACTCATGGAATACGGATTCGAACAGGGTCAGTGGGACGACATCGTAAGCATCAATGATGGCTGCGACGACGAAGAACGCAAACAGTGCGTCAAAGACTGGATTGAATCATTATGAACCGCTGGATTACTCTACCGACATGGAGTCAAAAACAGATTCTTGCCCTCGCCGCAAAGGGATACACCAATGGTGCCATTGCCCAAGCGCTACATTGCCAAAAGGGAACTATTGACCGCCACATGACACACATGTATGAATTGCTCGACATCAAACCCCATGAAAATCGCCGCGCAATATTGGTGTTAGAGGCCCTTGAACCTACCTTAATTTTGTGATACGTTCGACCCAAATCAAATTTGGGAGGGTATCATGCACACGGAAGCAATGGAAACAGCGCGACGTATGGCTAACTGGGAATACTGGTTTGTGAACAATGAAAGCCGCCCTAACATTTTACAATTTGGAGGATTGAGCAATGAACTGCAGTCAAATCGAGCAGATAGTAGCAATCAGACGAGCGGCGGACAAGATAATCAAGGAAACGTGTCGGGGGATGGCGGACGCGGTGAACTTTGATAAGGTGGGCGAATTTCAAGACAACATGAATCAAGCTATCGCCAATGCGCGTCAAGGCGCGGGTCTGCCACGATTGTGGCCTGCAGATGAACGCGTCGCCCAAATCAAGTACATTGGTGAACAGGCAGAGATTGCCACAGGACAAGGCCGCCCAATTCCGCCACAAGTGCGATATATTGGGCGGCTTTAAGTGCGTTCGGTGGGCGCATGTCTTTTGTGCTTGCGCCCATTGTAGCGCACAACGTCTTATCAACGCCGCTATGCGGCATTCAACCATTAAGCAGAAATGAGGCAATTGTGAATATATTCAAGTTAATGTGGAACAGGGTGCGCCGCGTCCCAGTAACAACACCGCTTCAGGCGTGGCAAAGGGCACGTCAAGATATTTGCGATTACATCGCATCTGGTAAGAGCCTACTTTATGGCGACCTGGACGGTATGAACGGCACGCATTGTGCATTTGGCGTGTGGCGCTCACATGATTATGCGCTTTCAAATCGCTATGATGGCATTGGTAAGGATATGGAGAATGTAATTCGTGTTAATGATAATCATGGTACGCTCATGTACGATACAGCCGCTCGTGAACAGCGCGTCATTGCATGGATTGACGCTCACATAGAAGCACTCAGCTAAATAGGGAGCGACATGATAGGCATTGACCGGCAACACTACGGCGCAATTGTGGACGGCATAACATACCCGCTTACGCCCGCCGAGTGGTATATCTGGGAAACACTTTGGGACGCGCGCGGTGATGTTGTTGGTCTGCCCTGTGAGTACAGATGGCACATTGCCAGAATGCGCAAGAAATTAGGTGCGGACGCAATACAAAACAGGCGTGGCTTCGGTTACAGCCTAAATGGGGGGATATATGATTAAAAAATGGTGGCCGTTATTGATAGTGTTCTTAATTACGGGCGTGATGCTGACGGCGCGCGCGGAAGCACAAAGTATTGATGTGGTGGCGTGGCATGAGGTTAGCGTGACCGCCGCACCCAACGGCGTAAGTGGTGTTATTGCAACCATTGTCGAAGCGCAAGACCTTGACCCGCAAGACGGCGCATTCACGTTTGTCCATGACAACCCAGGCATCACAATTGAACAAGTTACCCGGCGCGTGGTTTGGGAGTATAAGATTTCGTATACTGAATTTCCCTTGCTCCCAGGCGACGACGTGACATTATTTAGATTCACCGGGCCGGTGTCCGAACTTTCGGCAATACGAGTGGATGATAATACAGGCGAGACATTTATTGAGTTCTAATCGCGTGGCGATTAATAGGAGGGATTTATGACGACGGGAACTAAGGCGATGACACGTAAGCAGGGTCTTGACCTCATGATTGCAGACTTGGAAGAGTATTGCGCGGAGAACACGTTAGGTATGGGAAGTTATGAATACCATGATGGCTCGCCTAAATGTGGTTATGGGGTGTTGGCAGCAAAGGCAGGTTTTCGCCGCGACAGTATAGATGAAACAGGTTTTTGCACTCGCCAGTCAGCAATGGAATCACGCTATGATGGGGCAGTACATGGATTAAGCATCGAAAGCGTAAATGATGGAGCCCCCAGTAATGAACGCAACCAAGTGGTGATTGCGTATCTCAAGAGCAGGCGCGCTGGACTGGAATAATGCGCGTGGCGCACAATCACAGATTAGGAGTTTGACAATGACAATGGGCAATTCTGCTCTTACGGGTTGTTTTCATTCAAGGGCGGTTGGAAAGAATCGGTCGCGTTTGAAGACCTCAAGGATTATCGCACTCGTGAAGATTGTGTAGCATCACGATACGACGGGGCAATGCAACATATTCCACTCGTGGTGCGCATCAATGACCGTGGGTACGACAGCGCACGAGAGCAAGGCGAAGCCATATTGACCTATCTACAAACGCAGCGTGATGCCTTAAACTAGCACCGCCAGGGGCGGTCAATCACACAATAAAGAGGATGATAAATGACAACTGAAACTAAGCCACAAACAGCCGCCGAAGGGTTGGAGCTAATGATATCCGACCTCAAGACATATTTTGAAGAGGGAAACACCTTGGGGTATGGCGCTTATGAGAAGCTGAACGGCGCGCCAAATTGCGCCTATGGTGTACTCGCCGGGTTTGGTGGATGGAAGGGCTATTCTGAAAATGGCTTCCGTTCACGGTACGCAGCTATTGAAAGTAGATACGACGGGGCCGCGGAGTACATACAAAGCAATGTAGTGGTGAACGACAACGCCAGGGCAGGCCGACACGCCAAGGTGCTGTCATTCTTGGATACCAAGCACGCTAAAGCAGTGGACGGCGCCTTAAATACCTAACCCCCACCCAGTGATTGAAATATCTAGCCCAATTGAGTGATTATGTCGCTTGGTTGGGCTTTTTGGTGCCCGCGGGCCGCCGCGCGGCCGACAAGGGGCGGATTGGTGGTTCGGAGACTCTGAGGTTGGGTTTGTTAAGGGGTTATAAGGCCAGAAAAAGCGTTACCCAGTTCCGCTCTTTATCCTTTCCTGCCTATTCCCCCAGAATTTTTTGAATTATGTGGGGGGTTTCCGCCGCGTGGCGGCCTATGGGGAGGGAAAGGCTGTTTGAATTCCGAAATAAATCAAAAAGAGTCAAAGTATTCAAAGATTTGGGGGATTTCCGCTCGCTGCGCTCGCGGTGTGGGGGTCTGCCGGTGGTAGTATTACCTACATTTAACCAATTGGCACCGGCCTCGTTGGGAGCGGGCCTGGGAGTCGAACCCAGTACCGAAGGCTTATGAGGCCTACATGCAACCGTTACAATTGCCCGCATCATTAAACGGCCTACGGCCAGTGGGAGGAACACCAGCCGTGGCCTAGAAGGTACTCAAGGGGGACTCAAGCCTTCCCATTAATTATATCACACAACCTGCCCCTTGTCAAGCGGCACTTTATATGTTATAATAGATACATAAAGGAGAGTTTATGGCAGGCAAAGGTGGCGCCCGGTCTAATGCAGGCCGGCCGAAGAAACGCAAAACCGTCGCCCTCGCGACCGTCGAGGCCGCGCATGACATCGCCCAAACTCTCAAAGAATTCATGGACATCGGCCTTGCCGCACTTGGGCGCGAAGCGCCCGGGTTGATTCAGTTAGAGATTGACATGGCCAAGCAAGACCCCACCCGCACCGTTGTTAAGCAGGTGGGTGGCAAAGAAGTCAAGATTCAAGTTTATGATAAAGACATCGCACGTCTATCACAGGGGTCGCGGCAGTTCTTGCTCAAGACACTGTTCGATATGACCGCCAGCACGAATAGCGAGAAGCGCACACCGGCTGAAGAGGCCATGCGTGAACTGCTAGCAATAAACATACAAGTTAACGGGGGAGAGGTTATAATTGGCGAAACTCAGTTGGAGTCTTCAAGCGGCATTCTGGTTGGACAAGCTGGAGACACTGGACAACCTGCAGAGGGCGGAGCAAGGACTCAACCCGAGGAATTTGTCGAAGGAACAGCGAGAAGTATTTCTTGATGATGGTCACTTTAAGCTCCTATCCGGCGGCGAAGGCTCTGGTAAGTCTTATATGGGCGCCCTTTATGCTATTGTTTGTGCTATAATCGCCTATCGAGACGAGGGCGGTTCGCGCAAAATTCAGGTATGGATTGTGGGTAAGGACTATGAAGACGCCCGCAAAGAAGCCTCCTATATTAATGGCGAGAACTCAGACGGCGTGGACTGGCTGAATCTTCTGGGTATCTTTGATGTTGATGGCTCCAGTTGGCCTGCTGACCCATCCTCGCGTGTCTACATAAATACAACATGGGGCATTACGTTTGAAACAATATCCGCTTATGACGCCAAGAAAATCGGCCGCGACCAACCTGACGTTATCATTGGTGCTGAGGTATCCCGATGGGAAGGCGAAATCTATAGTCGTATCATGGGGCGATTTGTTCGTCGTCCGAACTGTAGGGTTTGGCTCTCGGGTTCGCCGGATGGCACTGAGGGTTGGTTTCCCGAGGTTTTTAACTTAGGACAGGTATCAGGTAATCCACAGGGCGTCACGTCGTACCCTCTTGCAGCCTGGGCCAACCCCGACATTTACGAGTTTGGTTTTGACGACCCGAAGGTCGCTTTCCTTATGGAGGCGTCGCCTGATATGGCCTACTTCTGGGAGCGTTACGGCGGCATCCCGCAGAAGCCAAAGGATGCGGTACTGCCAGAGTTTAAGACCATATTCCACGTCAATGCGGACTTGGAAGTCCATACGGAGTTGCCTGTTCATATCGCTATTGACCCTGGACACCGTATTTACTGTCTTCTTTTTGTTCAGTTTGTGGGCAACGAAATCTGGGTATTAGATGAATTATACGTCCCGCAGGCGTCACATGAAGCGGTGATTCAGCAGGCCACTACCAATAAGCTCTGGCAGTTCATAGACCCCTCAGACGTGCACGTGATGGATGTGGCGGGCAAGCAGTCCCACGGCGGGCGCAAGAATGCACACCCTATTGAGGCGTGGTTTGAGGATACTGGCATCCGATTTAAGGCCAAGAAGTGGGATGTCCGCGACCAGCTAGACCGGCTTCGTACTGTTCTAATGCCACAAGGCCCCGGTGAGCGGCCGTATTTGCAGATACATCCCCGTTGTAAGGGGTTGATTGCTGAGGCTGGCGGCGGGCCTTCACCAGTCGAAAATGGCGGGCGATGGCGGCTCATAAACGGCCTGCCGGACACCAGCCAGAAGGCGTTTGACCACGCCTGGAAAGCACTATCTTACTTGTTATTGACTATTATGGGCGCCAAGAAGCCCGGTTTTCGGAAAGATGATGGCGAACCTGTGACATATACAAGGGCACCTGAACCAGATGATGATTGGGACGCCTGGAATCCCGAGGGCGCGGGCGCCGATAATTATGTAGGTGTGATGTAATGGCCCATTTTAAGCCTGAATCACTCAAGGAACTATTTGAAGACCTTAAAGATTACTGGAATGCTGTTCGACTCATACAGCAGGATTCTAAAGAATGGTACTATCAGCAAAAGGATGTCAACATTGACCTGCCTGATGGTATCACCTCGCACCGGTCGGCTACACCCACGCTCATAATTGACGAAATTCGCGAACAGTTTAGAATGGATGAGCCGCGGGTTACTGCCAAAACCAAGGGCAAAGGTAAAAAAGACTTTGAACGTAAGGGTCTGCAGGAGATGTGGGGGCGAAATATATTGCGCCAGCTTTCAACTGACGCCTACATGAACCCGCTGTTGCAGCCACCGTTTGACTTCCCCCTCCTAGGACAGGCCGCTATCAAGTGGCTGCCCAAAACGTGGGTCTTGGACACTGACCCCCCTGTACGGCACAAGAGCGAAACCAAAAAACTCTATGATGAGCGCCTTGAAGACTGGGAATTTATGCGGGATGCTGAAGGTTATTTTGACCTGCGGGCACTTGACCCCGTCACCATCTTTCCCGAGCCTGGAACGCGTACCCCGACTTATGTATTGGAGGTGCAGACTCGTCGTTTTGTTGACATGATGCAGGGCGATTTCGACCATCCTTTTGATGTTGCGAAGTTTCAGGAGGAGACGGGTAGTGAGTCACCACTAGAGCAAGTTCAGTGGCTTGAGTATTGGTCTTGGATGTATGACCCCGAGGCAAAGGATTGGTACGGCCATTATATTGTAGAGGCCGGCGGGCAGATTGTTATTGATAAGGAAAACGTGCTCAAGCATGTGCCTTATTCAATTCGCTTCAGCGGTCTTGGGCGACGCGACGAAAGTAATGACCCTGTTATGATGGCCGTGGGTGTACTGCAGGCTATTAAGGGCGAGCTAGACGCTGAAATGACCATCAAAACAGCCATGGCTTCGCAGTGGTTGTTCCATGCGTTTCCGCAATTGCTGGCACCGGATACCAAAACTGCCGGCGCCTGGGCCAAAATATTCATGAAAGGCCCCGCTTCTGTTGTTGTGTATCCAAGTGATGACCCACAGGGCGCAAAAGCACTACAGTGGATGGACGCCCCTGCCCCCAACGCAGACATGCTCAACTTCCTCGACCGGATTGAGTCCAACATCGCGCGTGTTGCGCGTTCAGGTTTCCGCGGCGAGTCACAAGGCGCCTCCGGTGTGCAGGACGCCCTCCTACTGGGTCAGCAACAGAAACTATTAGGCCCCGTCAAGGAGCAAATTGACCTGATGGGCGCCGACATCTTGACCGGATTGGCCAAGATTATGGACGTTTTCGACCTCACCATGAATGTCTCTGGCATCGGTGATGAGGGCGAAGACCGTATGGTGTCAGGCGCCGACCTCCGGCATCCCCGTTTTGAGGTATCGTTTGAGGCTGTAGACGCTGCCGAGGACGACCGTTTGATGCTCACACTGGCCTCCATCTGGGAAAAGGGCGGCATTACGTGGCGCACCTTCGCAGAAAAGGGTCTGAAGAACGTCATTGAAAACGTGGACGAAGAAGAGATTCAGAAGAATGTCGAAGCCGTCATGGCCATCATGATGCAGACTGTTCTGCCTGACCTTGTTATTCAGGGCATTATCGCCAAGCAGGGTGAGCAACAGTTGGCCGAATCGCAGGAAGCAGCCGGCGAACAGGCAAATGAATCTATTACCGGCGCTCAAGAAGTCTTGGGCACAGCGGAACGTGGACTTGCGGGCCTTATGGGCGAAACCGGCACCGATGGCGGCGCTGATGCAACCGCAAATCCCACAAATACAGGTGAGGTATTTTAATGGCTACAATAACTAAGGGTGGTAAGTATGTCGCCCCACGACCAAAGAAGCGTAAGAAAAAGGCAAAGAAGTGAAGCAGGACATCTCTGGACACGTCCTTGACCGGGTCATAGAGCAGGCATTCAGCATTGTTGATGCAGTCGAGAAACTGTTGCCGCTCGGCCCCACGAACGTCAAGATGTCAAAAAGTGAAATGCTCAAAAAGGCAAGTGCCGAGGGCACTGTTGGGGTTTCGGCTTTCCGCGACCTTATGAATAACTCTGAAATAATGAAGGTGTTGAATAATGTCGCATCCAACAGCCGCCCAGAGGGTGAACAAAAGGCTCAACCCCGGCCGGAAGAAGCCACGCAAACGAGTCGGCTTCACAAGTCTAAGCAAGGGTCGGCGAAAAGTTGACAGGGCTGACCGCCGCCGACAGGGCGCCAAGCGCATCGTGCGCCGGCGGATGGGTAAGAGGTAAGTAATGGCGCGTCTCTCTAAAAAGGCCAAAGCTCAGGTAAAAGCCAGTAAAAAGGGCAAGAAAGTTTCGGCGGCTGATGCTAAGAAACAGGCGTCTGATTTTAAGAAAAATAAGAAAAAGCGTAATGCTGCACAAGCGGCGGCCCCGGCAGCACCTCAAGCGACACCTGTTGTTGAACCAGTACAGCCAGTTGTAGCGCCGGCAACTGCAGTATCCGCGCCTGTTGCCTCACCCACGGCCGGTGAATTATTCACTGAGACTACTACGCCCGAAACAGGCTTGGCTGAAACAGTTGAGCGTGATACGCAGGCGGTGGCGACTGGCGACCCCAATATCACGTTGGCGACGCAAGACCCTGAATTAACAGGAACAGGCGGAGGCGGTGCTGCTAAAATTGGTACTGGCGCGGGCACTGGTACTGGTGACCCGTCTATACTGCACCAACCCACCACACCTGTTGGTATTGAAATTAGCCAGAAGGCCGGCAATATTTACGGCGCCCTGGAGCTTTTCAACATTGAACTGCCTCCCAATTTCTTTGCCAAGCGTAACGCAACTGACCTTGCCTCTCCACAGCAAAAGATTGCAAATTGGCTCGCTCGCCAGCCCGACCTTATGCGAGACATGGAACTTGCCGCGGTCAGTGGTGACATGCCTGTTGCCCAGTTGGTGGCTCTTGTGGAATCTGTCAATGCTAACTCAGCCAATGGCTGGCAATTTGCCACAATAGAGGCGCAGCGGGCCGTGGCCCAGGCTGACCCCGAGAGCAAGGCAGTTACTTCTCAGTTTGCCGCCCCGGCGCCGGGTGCGGACGAAGTTCAGGCTGAAATCGTTGCGGCTGGTGGAACGCCTCGCGGCCAAGCCGGCCCACTAGGCACCGCCCCTGCGGTAGAAGATGTTCCGGCCACGACAGGTGCAGGTGAGTTTAAGACTATCGGCCTTAACCCCACACAACGGGCCGTCCTTAAAAATCCTAGCGACATAGGCACCATTGTCGGTGAGTTGCAGAGCGCCATCCACGGTGGCAATCCAAAGATGATTACGCAGGCGTTGAGTAGCTTTAATGTTTCTCTGCCGCCCGGCGTGTCTTGGGATACAAATTCGCGCACCTTTGATACCAGTCTCCTCGGCGACTTGGTGGGGTTTGATGCGGTTGACCCTGCCATTTCTGAATATCTGGCCCTTATCACGCCGGCTTTTATTCTAAAGGATATTGCCGGTCTTGTGCAGGGGCAGCAGCTTTCTGACGAACAGAATCAGGCCTTACTGGAATTTGAGGCTAAGGTGCAAGAAGGCCTGAATCTTCAGGCACATGAATTTGGTCTTATCGAGCAGTCACAGCAAATCAATGCCGAGATTGCCAGCCTGCAGGAGCAACTTGAGTTCCAACGCTCCGAAGGCACACTTGACCGTGAACAGGAAACCGAACTCGCCGAGCGAGAACGCGCCCTAACAGAGCGCCTGACGCAGCTACAGATTGGTAGCCAAGAGGCACAGCAGTTCCGACAGCAGCAATTTGAGGAGTCCTTTGCTAAACTGCAGCAGTCACTCGACCTTGACACACTCAAGCAGCAGCAAGACCTATTTCAGATTGATGCCCCAGTTAACCCCAAGGATGCGCGGCAGCAGGTTAGCGGTCTGATATCACAAGGTTCCGAGTTGTTTAAGGCGCCATATTCGCCCGCGAAGTTCGCAAAAATGCAGGAGTGGTCGGCGCAGGTCGGGTCGCTTCAGGTGCCGGCGGGCGTGACATGGAATCCTCAAACAGGTGACTTTGTACTGCGCGAAGGTTTCGGCGGGCGTAAGCTCACCCCCGAGGCTGTAGAGTACATGGCCTCCATCCGCGGCGCCTTCCAGATGCGCGACAATATAATGCAGGTGGCCGAGGTAGAGCAGCAGACACATCTTCAGATTCAGGCACAGGATACTATACGGCGCAACCAGGAGCAGGCATTTAACGATGCCATACAGTCGGGTAATATCAGTAGCGCCGAGCAGGCCTTAGCTGTCCAGCGCATCGCAGAGTCCGACAAGCTGAAGGCCGAACAGAAATTGCTGCCCATACAAATGGGTCTGCAGTTGTTTAGTAATCCAGTGATGTTGGGATTGGCGCAGTTCTACGGCTTCACAGCACAGCTTGAAGAGGCCCTGGGTATTCAGCTACCAACCAGCAACTTTGGCAAGGCAAACGGTGACGCTACCGCTTTCGGCCTAGAAGATTTCCTGAAGGCTGACCAAGCAACACGCGGTATTATGCAGGCCACATTCAGTTCACAAACTGGTGGGGGCCAAGACGAATTCTTTAAGTCAATCATGAGTGGCGCACCAGCGCAAGCGGCTGCAGGTGCGGAGGTGCAGAGAGTTTGACCATTGAAGTAGACAAGAGTAGATTACGTGATTATGACCGGCGCCTGCGCGAAGAACGGATTAGGCGTCGGTTAGATGTCGCGCGGCAGGCACCTAATGTTGTCGGCCGTGACACCGATGTCGCGGGTCAGTTTAAGAACTTGTCCAACATGCTGGAGGAAAACCAGAACGCGGAGAGCGGCGGGACTAGCAAGTTTTTGCAGGCTATGCAGCCCGTGTTCTCCTTCCTTGAGAAGGTTACGTTGCCTTTTGAGGCCACCAGCAGCGCCATTCAAGGTGGATTCGAGACGGCCATCAATGAGGCGCCGGGAATCAAGCAGGCGTATGCAGGCCTCGACACAGGCGTTCGTGCATTGTTCGGCCTTGACCCTCGCAAGGAGGGGGCGCCGGTTGGTTTAATCCCCGGCCTGGATGTCACACACGAAGGGCGTGAGAAGTCTATAGATGCCCTTCGTCTTTTGTTCTCCGGCGAAATAAACGGCGCCGAGGCTGCAGGGCTGTTGCGTGAGGCCAACCGCACGCGCCGCACGGCCGAACAGATTGTCGGCGGTATTCTATTCGACCCCACCACATGGTTCTCCCCGTTAGCCATTGTAAAGACCGGTGTGGGCGCCTCAGCGTTGAAACTGACGAAGATAAACAAGACCCCTATCAAACTGTCCAGTCTACCTGAACGCGCCTCTGTGCTGCCCATCAAGAGCGGTGAGTTCTTATTGCCGGTGGCCGGTGCATCTGATGCGTTGCCGCCTAAACTCACTGGCGCACGCCAACTAAGCGACTTCACCCCCGACCTCTATCGCGGCATGACATCCGGTGAACTCAGTGCGTGGCTCGGTTTTGGTAAGGCCAAACTGGGCAAGCAACTTACATTCTCCACTGACCCTGCCGAACTGGCAGCGCGACACGGCATTATTGCCGAGTTCGATGCCTCCCGTCTCATTGGCCGCGTGCGCACCGGCAAGAAGTTTGATGGGCGATGGGCCAACGGCATTGGAGATTTCACGGTTGCGACCGGTGACTTCCCTGTGCGTGAGGCGCTGCGCAAGGTTGAGATTGCTGGCAAGACTGCCAAGTTGGGTAAGTTCCGCAAGAACATGGATGAGCTTGTGGCCAACTCTACGGAGTGGCAGAAGTTGGTCGACGATGCTGATGGGTCGGTGACATATATCAAGCAGGCCCTAAAGGCCCTTGACCTTAATGACCCCGACGCCCTTAACATCATCACTGAAACGGGCAACCGCCTTCGTAACTTTGCTGACACCACACAGGTGTTCAAGGCCTTGGGCGCCATCGACACCACGATTCAGCAACTCGGCGCGCGGATGGCCAGCAAGACCAAGTCGGTGGCCGGTCAAGAGGTCAAGCTGCTTAATGTGGATGTGGCCGGTGATGCGCGCATGAAGGCTATCATGACCATCATGCGGCACACGGCTGTACGCCCCACGGACGCGGTTAACATGTCTTTCCAAGAGCTTGATGAGCTTGCCCAGAATATTATTTCTGACGGCACAAGTTCGTTTTGGTTGCCGCGTATCAAGCGGTTTAAGGGCAAGGCCACAGGTGGTGAAACCCCTTACACACGAGAGGTGACAATTACCGACTATCGTGGAGTGCGGGCCGCGATTGATGAGTTCATCAAGACTCGCCCCAGTTTAACTGGCTCGCGTGCAAAGCCCAAGGGTACTGACCTTGTGTTCGGTTGGAAGAATGCCGACCCCGAAAAGAATGTCACAGAGTTTCGTGACGCACTATCTGTGTTGCGGACTGAGACTGGTCTGCCACTACCACTGCCGGCGGAGATGCGGCCCCTGGTTGCCCAGGAGTGGGCTGCACAGGGATTAGGAATCGACGACTTACAGCAACGCCTTGGCCACGGCTCCCCACAGGTCACCATCAAAAGCTACATGCGGGACTACGGTACGGACATTGCTAAGGAGTACAACGCGGCGTCTGTGATGGCGGCAGTGTTGCCGGCCGGTGTTGCTGCTACTAAGGTAGCCGACGCGCGGGCATTCAAGGGTGCCAAGCCCGGTCGCGGTAACACGGCGGCGCTGGTACGTTGGGGTGACGACATCCTACACAACATTCAAGTAGGGCCACAGACCATCACTACTGAGGATTCGCTGGCGATTGTGGCCGGCAAGGCCTCTCTGGGCCTAACTCGCCGGTTGGCCATTAATGCCAAGCTCGACAATACCGAGCGCCGGCTCCTCGAAGAGGCCTACCAGCTTGACGAAATGCAGGACTTGATTGTCCGTATGCGTGAGGCGCGGGATGTTGCTGATATCAAGGTCAACAGCATCAATACCAAGGCCTTCCCCGGCTTCAAGGCTATGCAAGATAGATACAAGACGCAGCAGTCAGATTTGGCTGATGTCTCCAGACAGCTTGAACGCTACACTCGCCGTAAGGTCACGCAGATAGCATCTGAGGCGGGCGCGCATGGCACCTTCACTGGGGACATTGAGCGTGTGCTACGAACTATGCGTTTCGGCCGACTGGCTGAGGGGCTGATTCAGGAGGCCAAGGGCGCTGGTATTGCCATCGGCACGGCGAAGCTGGCCAAGACTCTGGCGCGCATTGTTGGCACCAAGCCTGAACTAGCCGCCTTCGAAACGACTGCCGAGTCTTCAGTTGATGCAGCCAAGTCAATTAAGGCATGGTTGAATGATAGCGCGGTTCGCGGTATACTTGAATCCAAAGGTCTGTATCACAATTCTGCCACGCGCGAAATTGAGAAAGCCCTGCGCAAGTCGGCGCGCACTGCCCCTGATATGTTCGGCGACGATTTCCGCGGTTTGGATGAGGCAGCGAAGATTGCCCGTATCAAACTAACCGTGTCGGCTATGACTGAAAATCGTTCCCTCATTGAGAAGCTGTCCCAGAAGAAGGGCGCGTCTCGGCGCGGGGGTGATGAGGATACACTGCCATCGGCTGGCGGTGCAGGCGGTGATGAGCCACCTATTAAGTTCCAACGTGATGTGCCTGACCCTGACCAGCCTTTTCATGACCAGTTTGGGTTTGACCCTAGCGACGTTGGCCGTGTGACTGACGTGCGTACCAGGGCCAACAACGTGCAGGCGTCAGAGTCTTTGAAGGCCAAGTCACAGGCCATCCGCCGTTACAGTAACTTCATCGGTGAGGGCTTCGAACGCACTATTGAGTGGGTTGGTGGCGGTTATGCACCGTTCACTGACCGGCTGGCGCAGATTGCCCTTGGTGTCCGTGACTCCTACAGCACAGCCAAGATTGAGGGCGAGCAGATTTCAAGCCGCATCTTCTCAGTCTTTAAGCAGTCCGGCATCCAGATTGGCCAATACAACTGGCCCGGTGCCGCCTCGGCCGGCGGCAAGGCTGGTGGTAAGGGCAATGAGTTCATCATGTCGGCCCCCGGTTTTAGTGTTAAAAAGACACATCCCGGTCTGCAGGAAACTCTGGCCGACATCCCAAAATGGGAAGGCAAGATTGAGGAGCGTATGAAGGACTTGAACTTCATCTTCGACCTGCCTGTTTCGCAGTGGGATGAGTTTTACCAGTTCGATAATCCCAAGGTCAGGAATGCACTGCTCTACGTGGTGCACAACATTGACGCGGCCGAGAAGCTGGCGGTTGATGCGGGCTTGGACATGGACAACCTTCTGGATGCCCGAGATGCCTTCCGGCTAAACGCCTACGTCCCTCGCGTGTCTATCGGCGCCGGCGGCGCCCGCCGAACATTCAAGCCACAAGGCTTGGTGGTCGAGCAGGCCCGAACTTCGTTCTTCAAAAAGCGTGGGCATCTGTACTACAGTGAGGCGCTGAAGGCTGAGGAGAACTACCTGCCCGTCAGTGAGTCTGTGGGTTTGTACATTCAGTCCATTCATCAACTCATTGCCGAGAAGCAGGGGCGCAAGTTGCTGGCTTCCGCCGGCGCGTTCACGCCGCAGAGTCTTGGTCGACAGGTCAACTCAGGTAAGGCGCTGTTGCGCTATGGCAAGGCCAAAGTTAACGGCAAGTTGTACCCTGAAATGGCTGACGACGAGGCGCTAGCACAACGGTGGGATGCTTCGGCCCGGCTACTGCAGCAGGTGCAGGACAACCCAACACCCGAGTTCATGGAGAAAATCACAAAGTTTGCCGACGACATCACCGAGGCGCAACTCGACACCAAGCTACCAAACTCCGGCGGGCCGGAAGCTGAATGGCTCAAGGGCTTCATCTTCACGGACAAAGACCGCCAGCAGTTAAAGCGTGTTACCGAGCAGGCCCAGTCAGGTCTAGCCAAGGTTGCCAACTTGACGCAGGGCGTGAACCAAATCGCCCGTGTCTTGAAGGCCGGTCTTGACGTTGGTGCCCCATTGATTTTCGGACTGCCTCTATTAGGGCGCCCGAGCACCACGAAGATTTGGGCGCAAGCCTACAAAGCTCACTTTGCTGCGCTGTTCAAGCCTGAGTCTCATAGACTGTGGCGTGCGTCGGACAACGTCTTGACCACCATGCGTGAGGCATCAGAACACGGCGTTATCTTTGGTCGACCGGAGCCTTTCGAGGCGTTGGGTCGTGTGGGCGGGGCTTCCATCGGCGGGCGCTCCTTGACCGAACTGCCCTTTGGCGTGGGCAACGCAATTGAGCGGGCCGAGTCAGCGTTCACCATGTTCCAAGAATATTCGCGTGTATCTTTGTGGGACGCCATGGCTCCTCAAATTGCCAAGCGTGGCGAAGACTTGAGTGACCTGGGCGCTGTTATCAACAAAATGACCGGCACCTATAATCAGTCTCTATCAGGCGTGACGCCGACTATGAGCATGATTCAATCTTCACTCTTAATGTTTGCGCCAGTGTACAGGCGGGCCAGTTATGGCCTATTGATGGACGTGGGTCGTGGTAAGATGCGGCGGCGCGAGGCGTTGAAGGCTCTGGGCGGCATGTTCACGGCCCTGGGTGCGTTCGCCGGTGTGTCACACATAGTCAACTCTATCCAAGATGGCAAAGACCCATTTGATATTTCCGAGGCACGCTTCGGGCCACTTGACCCGCGCAGCCCTGAGTTCCTAACAGTGCGAGTTCCCGGCTCCGAAATCAATGTTGGTATCGGCGCGGCCTACTACTCCTTAATCCGAATGCTCACCAATGTGGTGGTCGACTCGGTTGACCCTGAACGTCGTGAGAAATTGGTGTCTCTCAGCCCTCGTGACCAACCTCTATTACGTTGGATGCGTGGTCAGACTTCGCCCATGACCGGGCTGTCAATTGACTACATAACCGGCCGGACATATCTGGGTGACCCTCTGCGCGACGACAATGAGGCTAAGGCCATCTACAACCACGTTGTACAAGGTACGAGCCAGTTCATGCCGTTCTGGTTTACTGTGGAAGGGTTCTTGCCATCCTTCCCGTCGGACGCTATTCAGGGCTTCGGTGAGTTCTCGGGCGCGCGGGCATTCCCCAACCACATACAGGACAAGATACACCGTGTCCAGATATTCGAACTCAAGAACTCTGTCAACCCCGAGGTGAGTGAGTGGCGTGAGCAAGAATTGGCCCGCGGTCGAAAGCTCAACTGGCGTAATCTGCCAGTCTTACTTCAGCAGCAGTTGACCAGTTCGTCTGACCAGCTTACCGAACTACAGGAAGTGGCCAAAGAAAATGACCTCAACAGAGGCGACGCGCTCGACAAACGCTTCATCGAATTCCGCGAGGCATCCGCCCAGAATCGCCAGATGATTGATATGTTATTGGCGCAGGCCGGTGCTGCCTTCGAACGTGGTGATATCACCCCACGTGACTTCAACAAACGAGTGCGCGAGGCCAATGGTTCGTTGGGCCAACTTACACAGCGCACCCAGGTTGACTTCAGCGATGTCATTGGTATTCTTGAGGAGCGGCGCCGTGAGCTTGACTTCCCGCCCGAAGACGTGGGGGTTATGGGCGACTGGGCCTTCGACAAATATATGGAAACTATTTCCGGCGACCTATTTCACGACGACCTCGGTAACTTCGATGTGAAGCTGTGGCGGGCATTTGAGCAGAAGTTTAGGTTGGACGTGGGTGAGGATACGTGGGACTACGTGCAGCGCCGGTTGAAGTCCCGCCGCAACATGGCCCCCATAGTCACTGAACTAGATGTGGCCAAAGAAACTCTATCCCCATATTGGGGTTTGCAGGACAGCCTATTCACCAAAGACATGGCGGACTCCGTGTCGGCCTACTTAGGCATGGACAACTTTGATAAAGAAGTTGCGCGCGCGACTGTGCCGGGACTGCGCCTATCTCTCCGCCGGCTCGACCGGGCACGCCAGCAGTTCCGAGTCACCAACCCAGAAATTGACTGGCTCCTGGTGAAGTTCTATGATGCCTCACCACGCACACCGTTCGCCCGTCAGAAGCAGGCTGAGTGGAAAGACCATCAGCGCCGGGCACAGCTTGATGGCAGCATAAATGAGTCGCTACAGCTATTAACCAGACTTAATCCAATTGGTGGTTGACATAGCCCCCAGTATATGTTATAATGGTAGTATCAAGGGTTCAACTTATCATGTGGAACCCCTTCATTAGAAGGAGCTAACCGTGACAGACGAAGACAAGGTCAAAGACCTACAACGTGAACTGCAGAAACGAACGGACAGCAACAAAACAACTTTGCGTGCATTGATAGATTCGCGGACTGACAAAAGCCGCATCTCTAAGCTAACCAAAGTCATGGAGACAATCGCTGCTAAACTAGGCGATTATGACACAGACTTTGCTGATTTAGCGGAGACTATCAAGGACACGGACGCTGACACAGTTCGTACTGGAGAACAGTTAAAGGCAATTGACACCGTTCTCGCCGGAGATAAAGAACTGAATGACGAAGTTTTCCAGAAGGCTGTCGACCTCTTGCAGGCCGGCAAACTTGAGGAAGCCGCAACACTTGTACAAGGTGATGCCGGCGTTTCAGCGGATGATTTCGAAGATGCTGTTGAAAAACAGGTTCAGGCCGTTCTGGCCTCCAAGTTCAAAATCGACGCCGGTGAGGCAGTTGCAACCCCAAAGAAAGATTTCGACTTTAACGAGTGGCGTAAACTGTCACCCGAGAAGCGCCTTGAGATGCCTGTTGAAGAACTCATCAAGAATCTTGAGGGCTAACTTTGGAGTAACATGGCAAATATTGACATTGAGAGTGCCGGAGAATTCATCCCCGAAATTTGGGGAACATTAGTCCAGCACCCTCTACGAAAGAACACAGTGGCGATGCCGCTTACCGACCGTCGGTGGGAGAAATTCACATCCGACAACGGTGACCGGACATTCATCCCTAGCTACAGCGAGATAACGGCCAATGAAGAGGCCCGTAGCACCAACGCTGGTTTCGACAGCCGAGGCGCCGCGGACGGCGAGTGGTCTGAATCCGCACTAACCTTTACCGACCTCACTGCATCCCAGACAGTTCTCGAAATTGACAGGCGGGTTTACTCGGCCGTCATTATCGACGACCCTGTTAAGATGCAGGAAAACATCAGCGTTCTCCAGATTATGACGGCGGAAATGGGCCGGGCAATCGCGGAGACTGTTGATTCTCGTATTTGGGCTACCATCGGCGCCACGTCTAACAACAAGGGCGCACTGAATAAGGCCATTGACGAGGTTGATATTCTGGACTCTAAAGAAGTTCTGGATGTTAACAAGGCTGTAGACACCGACAGGTTCCTGGTTGTCAGCCCCGAAGGCTACATGGACTTGCTCAACATCGACCGGTATACGAACGCTCTCTATGAGGCGTCCTTTAAGTCGCTCGATTCTGACATGGGCCGTGGCTGGAAGGGTCGCATCATGGACTTTGACATCTACATGACCACCAACCTGCCGACCTCCGGCACGGGCACCCTGAACTACTTCTTCCAGCGCGAGGCAATTGCCTTTGCGATGCAGGCAGGCGTACAGGTTACCCGCCGAGAGCCGCACGACCAGTTCGCCTCTGCCGTCAGGGCAGTGACCTACTTCGGTGTGTTGCTCAACCGAGGGGCCGCGGCAGTCGAGATAAGCGGACGATAATTGGCTAAGCATACGGTTTTCTTTCGATGGCCCTACACAGACCACGAGCCAGAGCCGTATGTGTTAGAGCAGGCTTGGGCCGAGTTTATGAGGCGCAAAGAATCACAGGGCTTCAAGCTCGGCCAAGTCTATAGTATTAAGAAGATTCAGGAATTAGTTATCACCGAAAAGGGTGACCTAGTTCGTGAGTACGAAATGGAAATTGAACTCTTACGACGGCCCAGGCACCAAGTCTTTGACATTCCTGATGAGATGGTGGCGGACGTTTTGAAGAGTTTACCAGGAGCAAAATTAATTGAGTAGCAGTGTAATAGTCCCCCGTCCGACAGCCGGTCTAATCCGGCAGCGCATCCCGCAGACGGACTGGCGCCGCGACCTATGGGTGCCGGGTTCTTTCGATTACGATGTCGATGAGGACGCCTTCAAAGGCGATGCGTTAAACGTTCAATACCCTGGGTCAAAGACCAACGGTGCAGGCGCCGCAGTGACCTTCACGGAGCACTCAACTGGCGGCTTCCTTCTAATGGATGCTGGTTCAGCCGACGACGGCTATGCCGGCCAGGGCAAGGGCCTGCAGTATAACGGTGACATCGGGATACTGTTTGAGGCCATAGTTGAAATTCCTACCACACTGGGCAGCATTAAGTTTGAAGTCGGGCTTTCCGATGCAGACGACATTGCCGGCGCAGTGCTTGACAAGGCGGCTGTAACTAATACGGCCACCGATTATGCAGTGTTTGTGTACGACAGCGACGACAATACCAGCCTTGCTTTCCAAAGTGGAAAAGGCGGCACTGACGTACAGACAGATGGTGCAGAGAACCGAGCCATTGCCATAGACACCAAGTTCCTTGTCGCAATTCGCGTCGTGGGAGATAATGTCGAGGCATATTGGGGCATCGGCGGCGCGATTAGGCGCGTAGCTATTCACGGCGGTAACGCAGGGATTGAGGGTGGTACTGACTTGACCCCTTGGTTCTTCTGCCAAAACCGTGATGGCAACCAACACACAATGAGAGTTCACAAGTGGCGCGTAACGCAGCCGGCATACTAAGGAGTATAAATTGGCAGAACCTATAGTAGCATCCCCTACGCCTACAGCAAAGGCAACCGGGACTCTAGCTAACCCACGTACAAACGAAGTTCAGGAGCTTCTGGTTCCTGACTATTACCTTGAACTGGCCATGCAGGGCCGAATCTTCTCGGCTGGTGACGGCGTCGAATCCACTAAGAACGACGGCGTAGCTGCCCTTGTTGAAACTACACCTTCCTACATGTTGAAGGCTCCGTCAGGCAATGCCGGTGTGGCTATCGTTCCCCTAGAGTTTGTATTCGAACTCGACACTGAAGGTGGTGACGTTCCATTCATCCAGATGACCTATGTTCAGAAGGACATTTCCGTAACTACGGCGGGCACACCGCTAGTGGCTCTAAACCACTTCAATGACCCCAATGGGGCGCGGCCGTCCGTAGCTATTGCACAGCTAAACCCGGTGGTTGGCGCCATCGTCTCTACAGCCGGTATCACTGGCAATGAGAACGTGGTTATAGCCGGTGCGCTGAACTTGGTTGACAACCTAATCACCGTTGAAAGCATCGTGACTGGTACGGCCGCTGGTGGCGCGATAACGGGTGACTTGAGCAATTCCCTGACGCTCCGCTGGCGACCTGCAGCCCCCTATGCTATGGTCAACGGCTCCATGATTACTGTGTACATGTACACTGGCACCACGGATTCCAAGTGGCGCGTTAGCATGACTTGGGCCGAAGTTCCCACGACAGGCAGATAAGACATCTATAAAGAACTGGTATGGCACATAAACGGGTCGACTGCCCTTAAAACGGATGTCGGCCCGGCCTACCGTGTACGCGGGTCATACAGGCCGGTTGAGGTGTGGGTGAGGATGCGTGATGCGGGCATACTGTCTAAGTTGGTTATTGACATCAACGACGACGGCGCCAGCATATTCACAACCCCGCCCTCGCTGAACAACGACGGCGCGCAGGCGAGCCTGTTCCGCATATTCAAAACCACGGGCGCCGAAGTAATTGCTGATAGCTCACACGTCACTCTTGACGTTGACGCTAAAGGTGGGCATGATGTGACTGTGATTCTGTACCTGGAAGAAGTCACGCCGCCCGACCCTGATGAGGGTGTAGCTTAATGGCAACTTTTGTAAACGCAGGTCATCTCGGACAAGGCAAACGGGTGTCAGCCGACGGCGGCGACGCCCTTACCACATCCACGACCTATCACATATTTCCCGATAACATTCGATACTTTGACATTGAGGGCAACAACTTCAGTGCCGCAACTGTTGAAATCGAAATGGCCAAGCAGCCATATGCCGTTGTTCTGTTTACGCAGGACGACTTCGTTACGGCTCCATCTGAATTAAGCGTAGATTTACAGGGCGTTGCTGCCGGGGCCGTTGCTATTGATGCAATGGATACCGAGGCTAACGGCGATTTTATCTATGTTGGCTCGCATGTCAAGTTCAAGGGCATTCGTGTGCTGATGGTGGATGCGCAGGTTAACGCTAATGCTAGCGTCATGACTGTCAGGTATTGGGACGGCTCGTCTCTTACTGACATTTCTGACACAGATGGTACAATCTCCGGCGGTGCAACATTCGCGCAGGACGGCGACATTACTTGGACAGTCCCATCTGACTGGGTGAAGGGTCGACTGACTGACCTTGAGAGCTTTAGTCAGCCACAACAGAACGTTGTTCCTTTCGCCAACCACTACATGTATTGGACAAAAATTGAAGTGTCCGCAACGCTGAGTGCTTCGGTTGACCTTGAAAACTTCTTCCTGCTCAGCAATGAAACGCCCGTCCAATTCCGGTCGGCGCGCGAGATGGCAATACGAAAGACGTACAAGGGCTATAGCGGCTTGGCACTGGCCACCTCCTCGGGCACAGTGACGGTTGCCATAAATGCTCACGGACTAAATTCAAATTCAGAGTTGGAATAAATGGGCGTACATCTAAGCTCAACTTTTCAAGACCACCTTCTCGCCGACGACGAAAAGATTATACTTGGTGACGACGGGGATGTGCAACTTTACTGGGATGGCACGGACTTTGTGACACTTATTAGCGGCACTATACGGGTCAAGCAGCAAGCCGCACAGGTTGTTTATCAAGAAAATACCATCATTGACAGTACGGGCACTATC
>SDBT01002230.1_pt1 | contig 34488 bp, 60 predicted proteins | sample 2277101 | NCBI WGS metagenome assembly SDBT01 (sample SAMN10404973, study PRJNA504765) | marine sediment metagenome | isolation source: marine sediment core GS10_PC15, 103 cmbsf | place: Arctic Ocean: Southern Knipovich Ridge | collected 2010
CAATAGTTTTTATTATATTTGTATTAATATTTTAATATTGTTATGGAAAAAGAAAACATAATAGGCGCGAACCTTATAAAATTTCGCAAAGAAGCAGGATTTACTCAAGCTAGAACAGCTAACCTTATGGGAGCGACATACAGCACCTATTCAGGATGGGAGAGAAGCGTATGCAAACCTAGCATTAAATGGCTAATAAGAATAGCTAACTACTATAACATTCTAGTAGACGATTTAGTAGGCGCAGATAGCTGGAAAACAGTTAAAAAACAATTGCCTGAAGTTGTTGATACACCCGTAAAAGTCAGAGTATTTGCAGTAATGAAAGGCAACGAAATAAACGCAGAAGGAGAGTATTATGACGGTAAATTTACTGTTGATGGAACTGATATAACCAAATATGTAACACATTGGAGACCGATACCTAAATCTCCTAGCAAATAACGGTTTAAAAACCAAAGCTATGAAAGAACTAATTAAGATTTGTGCTGATTTGAATTATAATTTTTTTATTCAATATTGGGATGGGGAATTTAGTATTTCAATTAACGACAATAATGTGAAAATAGAAAAGGAAATAGCTAGTTTAGGCGGTTATGATTCTTTAGATGAAGCAATTAAATGGATTTTAAAACAGATAAGATGAGGCGTTTTATAAGATTTATTAATTGGTTAATTAAAGGGTGGTGCCGTTGGTGTGGTTCAAAAGATGTAATTCAACACGGAACGCCTGACGAATATGACAACAAAATGCACTGCTATATTGAATGTAATAATTGTAAAAAGACAAGCTAATGGATGTTTTAGACGAAAAAGGATATGTGTTTATAGATGGTAATAATAACCCTTTCCATGTAAAAATTTGGTGCGATGATCCTTGGTTATTTTATTGGCATCCTGATAAAAAATGGGTTTCGATTAGAAGACTAAATGGGCCGGATGTTATGATTATGGGTCAAAATAAAATATCTGAATCAGAAGCAAAAATTTACCACGATTTGAATGACAAAGATTTAACAAATAATGAAGTGTAAAGAACCCTGTATAACAAATAAAAAAAGTGATAGGTTTTGTTTAAAATGTGCTAACGAGATTGTGGAGCCTGAGGACTGGCTTGGTAAGTTTGTTAAATGTGATTTATGTTCACATCAATGGACTGCTGTTTATTTTGAAAATTGCTATAAATTAGAATGCCCTAATTGTAATAATATGGTTTATTTTAAGGTAATAAATTAAATGACTCATCAAGTAGAACATCATGACGAGACTAAAGCACAGCAGAGAAGTTTTTGGTTTCTTGCATTACCAATGATTCTACTAATATTAGTAGGTGGATATTACTTAACCAAAGACCAACCAATTGAAAGAGACACTAAAGAAATGTATGAAAAACAAAGATACAGATGGTTAGGAGAAAACGGATATATTGGTCAGGATTTTGTGAAAGACACTATATATAAATGGTAAGATTATGAAATTATCTAAAGGAAAATTTGTTAGAAAACGTGTTTACTCATTCACAGTACATTGGGGTAACGGATCTTGGGTAGAAAGTAGAGAGCTTATTAGAGATACACAAGGGTTAGGCACTACGAGTGATGAAAGACAATTTAGGGATAAAATTGGTTCAATGACCGGTTTTACTAAAAAGTTTTGGTTTAGTTATTATTATTGTCAAAAATATGGAGTAAAATTCTTTTATGAAAAAAAAATTTTTAACCAACCAAAAGAGTATTAAACAGAAATACCATTATGTTCAGTAAAAGAGTACCAGATTATAAACGAGAGGAAGCGGAAGATTTTCTAGCCTCTGAAAAAAATAGGATTATGAAAACCCCAATGCAAGAATTGATTGAATTGTTTGAGGCTCGAAAGTTATTAATTAAAGATATTGATAAAAAAGCTGTTGATTCAGAGGCTTATAATTTATTAGAGGAGTTGCAAGACACTTTAAAAGATGTATTTTTATCAAAAGAAAAGCAAGTTATTGTTGACGCCTATAACATGGCCACTAAAGACGGTTTATCTCCCAATCCCGATATAGCCTTTAAGATAGGCGAACAATACTACAACGAAACATTTAACCAATAAACAATGCAAGACTTTGACCCTATAAAGCCAAAGATTGAAAACCACGAAAAGGAGATTAAACAAACTGAATTGACTTTTATAGGTTCGTTGATAAAGCCATTTAAGAACGCCACGTTATGGGAATTTCATATAGATAACCAAATACTTATAAAAGCTGATATTAGCCATAAGATAGCAGTAAGTGAAAAGGGCGAGCCGATTAAAAAGCAAGAATTAACTAAGAATAAAGGATGCGTCTATTTTTGGGCTTTGCATGAAAGAAGTGCTAGGAAGAAACTAAAAAAGCACGGATTACTCCTTCAAAATGCGTAAATTTACAGTATGAAAAAGATATTAAAACCTATTTATTGGACTCTTGCGACTATATTTAAAATCCTTAGTTTTATTATAGCAGCACCCTTTGTAATATCGGGCGGAACATACAGAATTATTCAATATGCTTTTATGGCAGGATATAACGAAGTAGAGGACAAATTAGTCGATAAAGACGAAAACGAGTTGGATGAAGGCGATGAACCTGGTGCTATTTTAGATGATTAGGATTTCTAATCACGCTAGGCAAAGGATAATTGAAGAAAAGGCGATCTATCACCTTATACGTCAATTGTATGGGTTGGAACAAACTGCTGACAGTAAACACGAAAGAGAAAGAGCTAAAAGCTGTAAAATAGCATGGTTTCATAAAATAATACAAGCAAGATGAAATATAGAGATCATAGAGGTAGTTTAAAGCAAAGCATGAAAACAGTTATAGAGGTTTCAAGCATTGATGATATAATAAACCACCTAAACAGCGTGTCTTTTTATAAAAAGGTCGTTAAAATTAAATTTGAATACGCTTGTTATGATGAAAGAATAGGCTGGAACACTTATTACGTATTAGCAAAATATAAGGGTGAAAGAGGATTTAAAGTTGCAGGAATGGCTGATGGTAAACTTACAAAAAGAAGCTATATCTCGCAAAGTAAAGCAGATACCAAGCAAAGGATAGGTGAAAAGGATAGAATTGCGATAAAAAGCACCTCAGCATACCAATACCCTGTATAAGATGGAACTAAACGAAATAAAAAAAGCTCTTTACAAACAAAAGCCGATAGCGTCTAATATAGAGGTGAACGATAAAAATGCCGTTTATATAACACATATAAATACGACAGAATCTAATGAAAAAGAGATTAAATTTATTGTGCCTTTAAAAGAGACTGGAGATTTTGACTTAGAAATGCCCGCTCAATTATTAATTAGATGGCTTGTAAAAGAGTAAAATTATGGAAATAGGTGACACAGTAGTTTGTATAGAATCTAAAGATGTAACTGTTAAAGGTAAAACATACCCAGTTTTGGGCATTAAAACTAGTAAAAAGGCTGTTGATTTATTAGATTTAGGGTTCAAATCAATACGCAATGCTCCTGGTCAAGTGGATGATATTAATTGGCAATCAGCAAAGCGATTTATTAAAGAATAATTATGAAGTGGATAAGCGTTAAAGATAGATTACCAGAAGATAAACAAGTTGTTTTAGTTTATTCAATGAACACTTATTCAGTTACTTTTGAAAAGTTAGTAAAACCAGCAATATTTGAAATAAGACATTTTCATAAAGAGGGAGAGGGTGAATTTGGTAGATATTGGGATTCATTCAGAGGAGATAGGATTACTGCATTTAATTGGACACACATAACCCATTGGATGCCATTACCAGAACCACCAAAAGAATGAATACTAATAATTACTAAAACCTGCTAAATTAGTATTAAACCAAAAGAATATGGAAAATTTGAAATTATACTGGTTTTCGTTTGCAGGTAAAAATGGAAATTTAGGAATATGTATTGTAGAGGCAAAGAATAAGGAATTAGCGCATGAAAAAACGCACGAATTAAAAATTAATCCTGGAGGAGAAGCATTAATTGTTGAAATGAAAGGTGAAGAAGCTATGAAAGAAGCAAAGGAATTTGAAAAAAATAGACTTTATACTCCAAAAGAAATGCGTGCTAAAGATTATGAATCAATTAACCTCTAATAATGCTTAAATTAAACGATTGATTATGTATAAAACGTCCAATTTAGTTGCTGCACAAGGTAAATTAACACTTAAAAACTTTGACGTTGAAGGAGCTAAGGCGTATTTAAAGCATGAAAAAATAATGCAAAAAACCCGAAACCTGCACGGATATAGTTTAAAAGAATTTAAAAAAGCAGCCATTAGACTTGGAAAAGCAAGTAGCTATAATATACGTAGATCAGGCCGTTACTCATATTGGATAAACGGTAAGAAAATAACTAAGCACTTATAAACATGGTAAAGACAATTAGTTGGCCTAAGACAGAGGGAAAATACTATCTACACCTAATGTATCACGAATGGTTTGTAGAAGCAGATGACTTTAACCAGCTATTTGCTTGGATGATATACAAATACAGGACACATAAATATTGGGATTACGATTGTTTTTGCATATTTACAAACGTACCGAAAGATATTGGAGAGGTAAAGTCAATTGATTGGAAGGAAATGTTAACAGATGAGCAAAAAGCGGAATTAAAGAAATGGCAAGATTTTAACTATAAAATGGAGGACTAATGGCAGCACCTGAAGGAAATAAGAACGCAGAAAAGTGGACGTTAAAAGAATCTACTAAATTCCTAGAAAGAGCAATAGTCCTTTCAGAAGACAAAAAGTACGACTTTATCGGAGAAGTAGCTAGACACCAAAAGTCATATATTGAGATATATGAATACCTAGTTGATAAGTTCGAACAGCTAAGACCGCTTCTTAAACGTTTAAAACGCAACTGTGAGGCTAATTGTTTTTCTAACGCTAAAGCATCAAAGATAGTCCCAAGTATAGCGATAATGAACCTTAAATCAAACCACGGATGGACTGATAGAGTAGACAACACAACTAAAGGAGAAAAAATTAGTACAGGAGAGAAAGTAAAGATAGTATTCAAAGATAAAAGCAAAGACAAATGAAATTAGAACTAAAACACGTAATACCTTATTTGCCTTACGGGTTGAACTGTGAATTTTTAGCAATTTGGGGAAACGGCAATCACACAAGAATAGACACTCATACAAGAGAATTAACACCACAACTACTAAATGAATTTTCCCATAAATTAGATAAGTGTAAACCAATCCTAAGACCATTTAGTGATCTTAATAAAGGGATTCAAGTAAATGGAGAACAATTTGTGCCTCAGAACAAACTTGAATTAGTATATGATGAACTTTTCGGATTACACACAGGTAAGAAACATCAAGAACTTACTGATATAGTGCACATTTGCGAACCAGCAACTAAAACTTTACAATGGTATTTGATACTACACTTGCCAAAGTGGATAGTTGATAAACTTATTGAGTGGCACTTTGACTTATTTGAATTAATCCCACAAGGATTAGCAATTGATATTAATACCATAGACAAATGACAGCAAAAGAAAAAGCAAAAGACATTTATGATAAGATGAAAGGCTTCAGAGTTAAGAATATACACAGAAAGAAATGCGCTTTAATCTGTGTAGATGAGATATTAAAAGATTGTACAAATATAATCAGAGGGTTAGAATCACGCCCTGACATTAAGGCATGGATATTAGATAGAAAGAACTATTGGCAAGAAGTTAAACAAGAAATTGAGATACTATGACTCTGTACGACGACTTAGATATTGATAAAGACGCTACTCAGACAGATATTAAAAAAGCTTTTTATAATAAAGCTAAGACAGAGCACCCTGATAAAGGAGGAACAGAAGAGCGCTTTCAGATAGTTCAACACGCTTATTCAATACTAAAAGACGAAAAGAAAAGAAGCTTTTATGACAGCACAGGACAAGAGCAGAAGCAAATGCCGTTTAATACTAAGTTTAGCTTGTTTGTACAACAGTACCTACTTCAAATAATCTTTCAAGCACAGAGCGTAGAACACCAAGATATAGCCGATGGGTTTATACGTATAGCAAACAAATGTATCCAGGAAGTTAACCAAACCATTGAGAAGCTAAAAGGAGATAAAGATGCAATAGAGCGTATTGAAGAGGTTTTAAAGCGATTAAAAGCCAAAGATAAGGCTAAAGACCTACTAAATCTTACGCTAGAACAAGAGATAGATATGCGTACGACTAAGCACAACGCTGATATAACTCATTGGAATACTGAATTAGAGTTCTTTACAAAAGCTAAAGAATACCTGGATAACTATACGTATGACTTTACAAAGCAGCCTAAGGTTAAGATGCAAAAGAGGGAGTGGACTGTTTTAGATCCTGAAATAACAATTGAAGCGTTTTTTGGAAGTAGAATGCCGTAAAGAGTCTTCATCGGATGGATAAGGTAGACAAATCAGCACAAATGAACTATAAAAAAGCATCATATATTGTTTGGACAATCAACTTAATATTAGGTATTGTAATAGTTATTCAGTACTGCTTTTGTAATTAAAATAAATGAGAAGTCTTTGGTATTGGATAGCTGAACGAATAGTATTATTTTTACATTGGATATTAAAAATATAGAGGGTGCTGGAAGATAAACGGTGGTAATATCGAAACAGGGGGGATTAAGCCCAAAAGTTATTTATTATAACAGTCTTTGTAGGACGTTGTTTATTGGAAGGATTGGAACTGAAAAGCAATGGGGCAGGATTTATCATTAATTTGACAATAACAAATCTCCATCAATTCTAAGGCTACTAACTTAGACACTCTCTTTTTAAATTAAAAGTTATGTCAAGACACAGAAGAAGAACATCATCAAGCAGAAGCTCAGGAAGCAGGCGTAGAACGTCAAGCAGTAGCAGAGGGCGTAGAAGCTCAAGTCCTAAGTTGACTACTAGGAAGTCGTATTAAATGGAGTAAATATGAGAAAATGGATAGTAGATCATAGCAAGGATGGTACACGATTTGGAATCCATATTGAAGCAATCAGTTCTCAGGATGCTCTTTTTAAAGCTATACAAATGGGATTAAGTGATATTGAGGTGATGGGTAAATTAAGTATGATTGTTCCGATTAAAGGAGATGGATTCACCCCTGATTGGAGAAACAAAATTGATTACGATATTATTTATTTAAATTAAATAGAGGATAGTGGACGTTGAATTATCTCCTGCATATCAGCCTTTATTTGAGCTATTAGAGTGCTGGAATATAACGTCTAATAAAGACTTCAAAAAAATATACAGCGTACAAGAGCAAGCATATTGGATGTCTCTTAGAGGTGTAGACACAATAATCATAAAAGGAGGTAGGGATAGCGGTAAATCGTTTGCTGAGTCTGTATGGATACCGATAGCTGTTAAGGATTACAATCATAGAGTGTTGCATACGAGATACACAATGAACAGTACAGACCATTCTATTAGCGAAGCGTTAACTGAGCGTATGGATTTAATGAACATAACGCAAGACTTTGATTACGCATCTAACACTTACACCAGTAAAGGAAATGACGGTAAAATCTTTATAACAGGGCAAAAGACATCAAGTCTTAATCAGACAGCTAAATTAAAGTCGTTAGAAAACTTCTCTATATTTGTGACAGATGAAGCCGAGGAAGTAAAGACATATGAGGAATGGGATAAGATACGCAAATCCATACGTGCTAAAGATGTTCAATGTTTTAACGTTCTAATATTTAATCCGCCTACTCGTGAGCATTGGCTATTTACTGAGCTATATGAGGATATGGACGTAAAAGAAGCGTTTTGCGGCGTTAAAGAAAACATCTTGTATATCCATACTACTTATTTAGATAACATAGATCATATCGCAGAGCATAACTTAAGAGAGTACCAAAAGCTTAAGGCGTCCTATGACATATATGAGCCTATGACAATGATTCAGCGTGAAGGCATATCTCCAAAGACTAAAAAAGAGTGGAAGAAATATAAGCATATTGTACTGGGAGGATTCTTGGATGTGGCTGATGGAGTTATTTATGAGGATTGGGAGGATGGAGAATTTAACGAAAACTTACCGTCTTGTTATGGCTTGGACTTTGGGTTTAATGATCCAGACGCATTGACTAAGGTGGCATTGGATAAAAATGAGATGAAAATCTACATTAAAGAGCTATATTTTAAAAACAATACAGGTTCAAGTACGTTGCAAGAGATTCTTTTAAATATTGTAGGTAGGAAAGATTTAATAATAGGTGATGCAGCACAAAAGAGATTAATTAACGATCTATATTACGGTGGTTTAAACATCAAACGGTGTAAAAAAGGTGGCGGTAGTGTGCAAAGAGGTATTAAAACAATACAAGGCTATACTCTTATAATTGACCCTGCATCTGTTAACATACGCAAAGCTCTTAACAACTATGTATGGCACGATAGCCGCGCAGGAGTACCAAAACATGACTGGTCTGACATACCTGATAGCTTTAGATACGCTGCAATGGAGCTAATATCCTATTAATATTTAATAAAAAGTATTGTTTATTCATTTATTGTTTGTATATTTGTTACAACAAAGAGGGAATAATCCCTGAACAATTAAAAATTTAGCATTATGAATATTACATTTTGGAAAGACAACAAACTTGACGGAGAACATCAAGTGAATGTTGAAAAAATCATTAAAGAATTTTTAGAAACAGATGATAGTAAATTGGATATGCCTTTTCAAAGACTGTTATTGATTTTTATGGCTGATAAATACGGCTCTTATGATATTATTACAGATGCAGAGTGGATATATTTACATGAAGAATGGATGAACAAACGATAACATTATGATACATTTAAACCTAAGTGAAATGGTTGATCTTTGGGAAAACACTTTACGATTTGAGAAGTCAGGTAAAAACCAATACACGGTTATCAATAAACAAGGATCAGAAGTAGGGATTACGACAGGACAAAGTAGATATTGGTATTTAAGGTGTTATGATTTATTGCGTTTTCATCCAAAAAGTAATCCGTAGTTTTCGCTAAATTCTGCGGATCGAGGGTCGCACCCTTTGAAGTTAAAGCAAGTCGCACTTGATCGTTAACGGATAAGCACCGATTAAAAGCTACTAAGGCAATGACGTACACCCCTTAGACACCGCCTCACTATTAACGTAGTGGGGATTTGGTGGTAAAAAACGAGAAACTATGAAACACACACAAGAGAAATGGTATGAAAGAAATTACACAGGAACTACATCTAAAAGCAACCCACTAGAACCTGTTTATTATAGAAATGTTTGTGATAAAAGACAGCCAAACGGACGTATAATTGCAACGGTAATGGGAAAAGATAAAGATAGAATGGAGCGAACGCCAAACTAATAGCATCAGCACCAGAATTGTTGAAGGCATTGTGTGACATCAAAAAAATAATGGAATCAGATATGCACAACAGCGCAAAACGAATTAACGTTATTGGCGAATGTAGTTTAGCAATCAAAAAAGCAACGGAATAATATATGAGAGTTGAAAAGAAAGCAAAAGACTTAACTGATGCGGAAAAAATCCACGAGCTAATTAAGTTTATGAGTTATAAAGATGCTATAAAAACTATAAAAGAAGGACGAGATTTTATTATTGTACAACCCTAAACTATGAAACTATGAAACTAATATCAATGACAGATTTTGTATTTTCTCAACAAGAGAGATCAAAAAAGGATGAAATTCGTTTATGGGATTTCCAGAATGAAGTAGTTAAATATGCCGAACTTCTAAACAAACCTTTAGAACTTGGAATGTTTGTTCCTTGTGATGAAGAAGGGAATGTTTTGGAAGAGCCTCCATTTTATCAAAAATACACAACTACTGGACATGATAAAAGACATGAGCCATACCAACAAGCAAAAGAAAGGGCTTTGTTCGAAGGGTATGAGAGATACGAAAAACAGAGCAGGATTTGGGTTCATGGTGAAAACGTTGATCCAATATGTCTATACAAAGATTATACAGTAGAACATCTATTGTCGTTCAATCTAACGCTTACAAAAGCAGCACAAGAACAAATAGGACTATGAGTAAATGTAGTCATTGCCAATTAGAAAGAACCCCAGAAGACCATGATGGATGTTTAGGAGTGTTACACGGCTTAATGAACGCTTGTTGCGGTCATGGAGGAATACGAGAGCCCTACGTACAATTCATAGATGGTAGTTGTATTTGTGGAGAGGACGCTGCTATTATTCAAAACATCTTAATTAGAAACAGAAATAAAATTAAGGTCGATAGAAATATTTATTTTATGAAGAATGGTGAGCGTATGGGGATTCAGAAAGTCAATAAGCTTTTAAAACAAATAGGATTATAATAACAATTTTAACTTCTAGATATTTTGTTTATATTTGCGATGTATGGAATTCGCAGACGAACAGGAAGTCATTAATTACATCAAGAAGCATCTACAGGTTCCGGGCTGGATTACTAAAGCACGTAAAAACCATGAGGTGCTAAGTGCTCTAGTACTTGGAAAAGAATTTCACAAGGTTTTAATAAAGAAAATTGAGAAGCTAGAGTCAGAGGATAGGGCAATTGCTAGAAAGAAGTACTCCAAAGACATTAGGGATATGTTTGACAGGGTAATGCAGCCCAGGACGTCTATCTTTAGTGCAGCAGGCGGCTCTGTACGTAATGAAGTAGCGTCTGAGCAGAATAAGAAAAAGCTTATAGAAACTTTAGAGCAGTTTAAAGGGCAGAAGTCCATCAAAAAATACCTATCAGAGAACTTTTTTAGATTAGAAGATACTGACCCAAATGGCTTAATCTTTCTGGAGTACATAGATGACGTTAAAATCTTCCCTACATACAAATCAATTAACGATATTCGTGATTATCATTCAGACGGACAACTGTTAGGGGTATTGCTATTTGAGCCTATTGAAGTACACGTTGGAGGAGCTACTTGGCAAGAGTGGAGAGTTATAGATGATAAGAAGGATTGGCGTATAAGACAGCGTGGAAGTCAATGGAGCTTGGTAGAAGAATTAACGTTTGGGCACCCATTTGGAAAAGTGCCTGGTGCTATACTATCTGATATAAAAGTAACTGGCTCAGAACTAAGAGTTAGCCCGCTGTTTCCTGTAGAGGAGTTGTCTAAGGATTATGCAAGAGACAAATCTATCTTAACCATATACAAATTTCAACATGGATTCCCGCGTCATTGGAGATATGAAAGCTTATGTCGTGAGTGTCAGGGTACAGGTAAAGACGGTACTAAGCGTTGTAAGATATGTGATGGTAAAGGAAATTTAAGGACAAATGATGTCACAGATGTCAGCATTATCGATACGCCTAGAGAGGATGATCCGATAGTTACACCTAATATAGAAGGGTTTGTAAGTCCTGATTTGGAGACATGGAAGCAGTATAAAGATGACTTAAAGGACATGGAGGATTTAATTGAATCCACTATGTGGGGTACTCGTAGGTTACGTGAGGGAGGTAATGAAACAGCAACAGGTAGGTTTATCGATGTACAGCCTATTATGAATAAGCTGGGTAAATTTGCTGATAACGTGGAATGGTTTCATAATCAATTAGCAGATTGGACAGAGAATTGGGTTAATGGATCTCCTGTAGAGCAAAGTATGTATCATATTACGTATGGTAGACGCTTTATCATAGAAAGCCCGGATTTTATTTTGGATAAGTACAATGAAGCACGTGAAAAGGGTGCTAATAATACGATATTGGATAAGCTGCTAGATGAATATATTCTATCAGTCTACTCTAATAACCCTGTGTTGTTAGAGGAGATGCAAAAGAAAAGGGTAGTAGAGCCATTTGTACATTTATCCATTAGTGAAATTAATGAGATATTTGGTCGTAAAGAAGCTGATAGAAAAGTTTTATTTGTTGATTTTTGGGAACAAGCAGATAAGCAAGAAACAGTTGATAAATTACAAGCAGAGTTTAAAACATTTTTTGATGAAAACGCAACGGTGATTCCTCCAGAACCAGAACCTAATACTGGAGAGCCAACAACGTAACTAATAATTCGAAATATGAGTAAAGAGAAAAGCTACATGGTGGTAGCTAGTAAGTATCAGCTGGAGGTACCTATCGTAGGGAAAACAGCTTACAAAACTGACGGTCAGAAAATCCTTAAACAGAAGGATAAGATTGTTCCACGACATTATGTCGAAAATCGAAATAGCCATCCTAACAATGAGTTATGGGTTATTGATGAGGAAAAAACTGCTAAAATGGTTGTTCAGCGTGAAAAGAACATCATAGCAAACTTGGAGAAGGATAGACGAGAAAAGGTATCAACTGCTGATTTAGTAGATGCGATAGCGGGTAAGGTAGCTAAAGACGTTGTTCCTAAGGTTGTACCTATTGAAACAGTTAAAGAGCCTGTCAAGGAAACGTCATCAACAAATGACAGTGAACAACCTCTTGAAGGAGAACCTAATGAGGAGTGGACAATACCTCAGTTAAAAGAGTATTGTGATAGCAACAGTATAACTTACCACGCTGCAAGCGGAGTCAATAAATTAATGGAATTAATAACCTTAAATAAAGAGTCATGAAATTTAATATAGATGGAAACGAAGTAGAGATAGACAACGAAGTGCTATCTAAGGCTATTGAGGACAAAACTGAGTCTTTGGACTTAAAATTAGAGGGCGTAACTATCCGCACAACGGAAGATGATACTACCTTTAAAGAGAACATCAAGCAGGAGGGCATCTCTGCTGGAGCTGATATTGGGCGTAAAGAAGTTTTAAAGAGCTTTGGAATTGAAGGGGAAGGGATACATAGAAGTGATGAAACAGCTATCACAGCTCTTAAAAAATGGGGTGCTGATGCAGTTACTAAGGCATTGGCTGACTCAGATGTAGAGCCTAACGAGCAGATTGTTGGTTTAAAAACTGATGTCGAAAAGCTTCAAGGTACAATTCTTACGCTACAAGGTGAAAAGGATGCTACCGGTAAAGAATTTGGAGATTTCAAAAAGAACCAAAAGACAAGAGATGCGTTATCAGAGCATATTCCTGAGAAGTTAGCTATACCTAGGTCAGATGTATTAACTCTGATGCACGCTAAGATAAAGCTAGACATTAACGACGCTGGAGCTATATTTGGTGTAGGTACTGATGGTGAGCCAATGAAGGATGCTCAACGCTCATTATTACCTGTCAAGGATGTAGTAAACGGATTTTTTAATGAAAACCCACATCTTACAGTAAATTCATCAGGTGGTGGCGGAGGAGGAGATTCAGACGGAGGTGATGCAAAGCAGACTACAGATGAATTTATAAAGGAGATGCAAGAGGCTGGAAATTACCCTAATGGAGAGAAGTTTATCGAGATAATGATGGAGCGTAAAAAGGCAGGGACATTGGAAATTTAGTCTTATATTTGTACCACCCCACTTATAGCAGTAATGTTATAAGCACCCTCTTGATTACGGTTTAGAGGGTTTTTTTATACTTCTTAGAAAAGGAATTAGAGAAATAATTTATATTGTTTGTAGATTAGACGAATCTTTTTTGTAGATTTGTTTCATCGGGTTGTACCTGAAAGTCTTATGAGATTGTATCTCAACTGAAAATCTTATTTTTTATTAATTAAAATCAATTGTAATGGCAAATTTCGCTACTGCCGCATTAGTAAAGGCTCAGGCTATACTAACAGGCAAGTTTCAGGCGGGTGAGTTGAGATTCAGAGACCCCGCCGTCCACAAATTATTTATTAGAGAACGTTTAATTATGACACCCGATTATGAAGGGCTTCGTACTAGAGACGACCGAGTCGTTGAAACGAACTTTATTACTAGAACATCTCGTTCGCTAGGTACTGGTAGAACTCACAACCATACTGGCGCACAAGGTGACTCATCTACTTTAACTCCGGCATGGACTACACATACTGATAAGTTTGTGTCTACGCTGAAAGAGGCTGACAACAAGGTCTATACAGAGGTAGAGTTACATATGAGTAAAGTTGAAAATGTGATAGCTAACTTTATGGAAGGGTTGGAGTCTGTCGCGGCTGCTTTCTTATTTGCAAGTCGTTCCGGTGTAAATATCGCAACTGCAGAGGGTTCATTCGATGCTACGGATGACACTTTTGAAATTACTGATTCCACAAATGGACAAAGAGCTATACAGATTACACGTATGGTGATGGACATTAACAAATGGCAAGGCATTGATTATACAGTCGTTTGTGATTCTATTGCATTTAACAGGTTTATGTTTGATGCAGCTCAAGGAGTATCTAATGCAACTAACACATCATTCCAGTTTCAAGGTATTGAATTTTTGCATGACCCAAGCCTTACGGCTGCGGCTGCAGGTTTGGTATCTGCATATAGTAAAGGGTATTGGATTGTAGTACCTAGAGGATGTGTTGCTGGATTGCCTTGGATCCCAATTCAAAATAGAATGGGTAAAGAAACTAAAGAATCAACTTACGGGTCTATGATTAACCCTGTTGATGGACTTCAGTATGCTATGCACACTTATCAAGAAAGAGTAGATGGTACGTCTTTGGGTGGTTTTACTCAGGACAACAAAATTGAAACGGAAATTTCAATTGACATGGCTTATGAGACTGCTCCTTTAAGCGTCTCTACTGAGTCTTCATTGTTTGCTTTTGCTTTAGTATAAACTAAAAACCTTTTAGATTATGTCTAAGATAAATGTATATGACCTTAAACAGGCTGAAAAAGAGAACGGAAAATGGAACAAGAAGGATTCTCAAACTCAGCGTGAGGGCATGAAGGTATCTAAAAAAGATGCTGATGATTATAATAAAAACTTCAAAAATTCAGGGCGATATTACCAACTTAATAGACGTGCGACTACTCGATATGATAAGATGGTTGCAGTTAAAAAAGCCGGTGAATCCTTTGAAGAAGAATAGGTTTTGATTTGTTAGTAAACCGTTGGAATGTTTGACGTCTCAAAAATACAAGCAAATCTTTATGGGGTTGTCGGTTGGCGGCAACCCTTTAACCCCACTTTTGCGATCGTGGATGCCGCAAACTTAATCTCTAGAAGCAGTGAGTTTGTGACAAATAACCCTTATTGCAAAATAGAGTACTTGTATGATAACCAAGATTTCTCAGGGTTAAGTGATGCTCAGTTTAATACTGTGTTAAGACAGATGCAGGAAGACAGCATAGCCAACATCTGTCACCGGATATTTAATAAGACGGATTATATTGATAGGCAAGTGTTGTTTCCGTATGCACAAAACAGGATAGAGACGGAGACGCTTCAAGCCGGATTAGTAACTTTTAAGATACTAGTCGCAACTAAAAAGAATGTAGCATTTGAGATTACTCGAATACTATTGGATTTTGAAGGAGCAGGAGATATTAAAATAATGCTTTTTAATACTTCACAGAGCGCACCGTTGTTTGACACGACTGTCACAATTACATCTACACACCAGGTAGTAGAAGTAAATTGGAAGGTTGATAATAGTGGTGATACGTATAAAGGAGAGTATTATTTAGGGTATAGAACAAACGCTGCGGCATTTGGTACCTTAAAGCCCTTTAAAAGAGATTATGAGAACAGTGATATATTGGCTAACATAACTCACTTACTCATAGAGGAGATGGAGTTTATAGGTCATGCAACTGATACGCTGCCTGATTTAGACGACGAGGAAAGCATGGATGAAGCTATCGGGTTAAATCCTGATATTACTGTTTATGATGACTTTACAGATTTGATAACTCAAAATGAGCAATTGTTAGCTCGTGTTATCGTTTTGGATTTACAGATCAAATGTATTGAAGTCTATTTAGCGTCTTTACGTGACAATATTAACCACAGCAAGACACAGCTTCAGATAGCTAGATTAATACAGGAAGTAGAAGGAGTAAACGAAACTACCTCTAGTGTTAAGATAACAGGGTTAAAGCCAGAATTAAGCAGGGCGATAACCGCTGTACAAAAAGAAATTAATAAACTCAGCAAAGGATATCAAGGAGGAAGGATAGCCGTTGTTACAATGCAATAGATTATGACAGAATTATTTACAAAAGTAATTGATATAAACCCACTAAGCAGCGGGGCTGTTATTGAATTAGGTTCAGCAAATGGCTCGATATTATATTTAGACGTGACTGGTGTTGGATTTATTAACGAAGATTCAACATGGTTTTTGGTTCAATCAAATGATAGAACAAATTGGATAGGAATTACAGGCACTGATTTTACAGGAGAAAACGCCTCTGATACTAAAAATCCAGGAGCGGTATTTAATGCAGTTTATTTAGGTGTTCAATTGATTAATAAATTTACTGAGACAGACGGGGTAGTAACCGTCATCGCCTCTGTTAAAGAATAATGGCAATAGTAAGTAAGACAGATAGGGATGGGATTGATATTGTAATTGAAGAATTGCAACAATCTACTTTTCCAAAGCTTTTAGGCTTTTGGGATCCATTGACTACCTATACGTCTTTTCCTAGAGCCAATAAAAATCTTGTCGACGGTAGTGTTGTTCCGCAAGTATCTGCAGACCAAAAGGATTATGAGCAGGTATTAACTAATGATAAGGTATTCATTAACAGCTTTTTCTTAATAGATGATGTACGTAATTACGATGAAGAATTGCGTCAGATTAAGCAGAACATTTCTATTATATTTCAAGCAGATTTAAAGAAGTTATATGGACAGACAAATAGAGCTGATGAACAGTTCAACATGGATGTCTTACGAGTATTTCAAAAAGAAAACGTTTTTATAGTAGGTGATATTGAGTTGACGGAGGGTATTGATAATGTTTACAGCGATTTATCTATTACAGGTAAGCTAAAAGAAATTGTTGATTTACATGACATGAGTCAATTGCACGTATTAAAACTGTCTTTTGATGTGCTATACCGACCTGATTGCCCTCCGAATATCAAACTTGTTTGTAGCCCCTGCTCAGAAACTTTTAATGGAGCAGCGATAACACCTGCTGCTTCAGGCGGCACTAAATCAATAATAGTACAAAATGATTTACCCTCTCCTGTCCAAGTAGGTGTCGCTTTAATCGATACAGCAGGCAATTTACTTATATCAGTACCCGCCGGAGCAGGGGCAGCGGTATCAACAAGCCCATTATCTACAGGACAAGAAAATACATTTTTACCTGGTGATGATGGAGATAGGTTTTTAAACGGAGATTACGCTACTGTAAATGTAGCTGATATATCAGATTTCTATACGTTGGTTGAGGATAATGAATGGGGTCATAAACATAGAATATCAAGCGATAACGGTGGTTTTATGGATGAGGCAACCGGTAACTTTTTTGATAAAGACGGTATTGCAACAACAAAAGCCCTAGCCTTTCCCAACGATATAATGAGGGATTACGCATGGAGACGTAGATGGTTCTTAAATAGATCGGGAAGTAGAAATTGGGATGATTCGGTTACGCTTGCACAAACAGATAGTAGAGGCGGTGAGGTAGGATGGTTTTTACCTAATAGAGCAGAGTATGAAAGCCTGTCAAGTGAAAACATAAACTCACCTACATACATAGATTCACGGTTATTTAATTGGTCTGCATTTAATATGTGGTGCAGTACAACCCGAAAAACCGGAACAACGAGCGCACACAGATATACTTCATCTGTGGATTTTTGGAATACCGCAACAAAAACACAAGCCAATGGCGGTGCATATATAAAACTATTTTAATGAATTACAATATAGAAGGCACAATATTAACCAACCCAGTCATTACATTACACGATGCCCTGACTAAATATGATGAAAACGAAAACGAAGAAGGCACATCGGTTAGTTTTAATATAGCAGATGAAAATGATGGAGTTTCAATGACATTAAGTGACAATAATATACCAGCAACCCACAAAAAAGCAGCGATTAAGGCTTGGGTTAATAATAGATTAAAAGAATTTGAAATATAATCCACTATATAACTTAAAACTATTAAAATGAGTAGAGAGGAGCAGATGTATCAAGATGTTGCAGATATTAAGGAATGCTTGGTTGGAAATCCGCTTAAAAATAACCCGGGTTTAGTTAATACTGTTAATGGATTGGATGATAAAGTAGGGATTATAGAAAATAGGATTATTACTTTAGAAGAAAAAAAGAAAAGTAAAAGAACGATAAAATTACCTAGTTGGATAATAAAATTATTCAGCCTTTAAAATAGTTAAGCCCTAAGTATTCGGGGGTTTTTACGGATACGCAATTAAATTATATGTTATGTCTTTATGTTCATGTAACGACCCAGTAAAGAATTTCGGGCAACCCGGTTGCGTAGGTATCCTCGAAAGACCTGAAAAACTGGCGTTCATTCAAACGACTGCTGATGATGGAACAGTAAATTCAATTCTATCAACCGATACGATAAATCAAGCTTTCGTAGAGGGTAAAATAAATGAAGCTGATATATCTAAAAGATGGTTGCCATCTCCTGTCCTTAACAAGGTCAATGATACCAGAGGAGAGAATAATGTCTTTGAAATAGATGGATTTTCTATTAATGTTTCGCAAGGCGTTAGAACGGTTGTTTTTACGGTTATCGATGGAGCTTCTCCTGAGTTATCCGAGTCTTTTAATGCGCTAGGATGTAGAGATATATCTTACTGGTCTTGGTCTGTAACGGGTCAAATAGGTGGTAATGATAGAATCGCTGATGAATTGCGCCCTATTAGGATTAAAAAGAAAACAATGCAATCTATTTTCCAACCGCCTAACAAAGAGAATGAGACTCCTGCAATGATTTTAGTGCAGTTTGCTATTTCAGACTTGGAGGATGACAAAAACATCGCGTTCATTGATGCTGGTACCGGAGCGAATGATGTTCAGGTTGATATTAGCTCTTTTACAGGGTTGATTGATGTGGAAATGACTATTGATCCTTTAGTTGTTACTACGACGACCACGTTCACGTTTGATGCTGCATATATTTATGGAGCTGTATTTGATAAAGAGGAATTCAAAGGAGGAGTTTTAGCGGACTTTACACTAGTTGAGCTTTTACCTACACCAGCCGCCGCTCCAATGACTTCAATTACGGAAGTATCGGACGGAAAATACGAAGCTGTAATTACAGCTCCGCAGACATCAGGAGACACAATGCAGTTAAGCTTTAGCAAAACTGGATTTGACCAAGTTGCACCATTAGTCTTTGTTATACCATAGGCTGTATGATTGTATTTGGAAAAACAACTCTTGACGATGATGTAAAAAATTGGTCTTATGCAAAGCTGAAAAAAGTCTTTGAAGGCAAAATAGATTACATCGGATTAGCCAAGCAGTTGGGTATCAAAGAATCCTCTAAAGGTGGGAGTGCCGAAAAAGAGGGTAAGAAGAAAAAATAGTTTAACGCCCCTGCTCAAATCGGGTGGGGGCTTTTCTTTAATCCTATGTCTTTATTTGATAAAACACCTATAATTGAATACGCAGATAGATTAATTGCTTTAAAAGGCAAGGAAAATCAGGTGTTCCAATTGGCGTTAAGTAATAAAGTCATTAAGGATTTCATTATATTTTTAAATACCGAAACACAGCTTAAACAAGAACACGTAGATAGTCTTGGACAAGAACTATTTAATACATTAACAGGAAGGTCGGTATATGCACAATCAGACCCTTTAGGAAGAGGTGGCCAACCATATGAGGTTCGACGTAGTGGAGATTATTATCTAACTTTTAACGTTAAAGTTGGGCAAGGCTCTATTATGATTGAATCAAACCCTTTTAAGGCAAACAATACTATTAATCTTTTTGATGTATATAATGAAAATATTGAGGGGCTAACTGAAGAAAGCATACAGAAACTAATTTTAAAGGCGCATGAGTTTTTCATCAAATGGTACATACAGAATATCTTACCTAGGTAGGTTTCTTAGGTTTTTAAGGATATGCAAATGGACATTTTTAATATTCATTAGCAAAGTTAGGCGTAAAAAGTTTATTAATAACCTGTATTATGAAAGGCTCTGGACGTCGATTGAAACTATGCCCATATGGTATTGGAAAGAAATAATAGATACGGGTGATTTAACTTATTTGTTTAGGAATGGTGAGGGTGTCTTTTCTACAAAACTTGCTGATGTGTGGATGGAGTTACAAGAACAGCATATAAAAGAATTTGGTATAGATGAATTGTTGCGTCAACGTATTAAAACGATGATAAAGTTGATGAAATTAAATCTACAATACATAAGAACTAGAGATAGAGTATTGTTAAACTTTATAGAAATGGCTGAGAAGCAGCTTGAAGGCTCGAAGGAAGCTTACACTATGAGGTTTTATAAAGTGCTAGATATAGTTTCATCTAGCAAAGGATTTAGGATTGACCCAAAAGTCTTTCCAACAGTAGAATGGTATTATGCACTAAAAAACATGAATAGCCATGCCAAATCCGATTAAAGGTGAAGAAATAATTGTAAAAAAGCACCTAAGAGAGCCTATAAGTCAGGTTAAATTGATAAAAAAGGCTTATAAGGAACTTAATGATATTATTATTGAGCTTGGTAAAAATATGGAGAAAACCTTCAAAGGGAATCTCGGTAAAACTGCTGCTGATATTAATAAACTAAATAAAGGACTAAAAGAATCTACACAACTTCGCAAAAAGGCTATTACAATTGACAATGAAAAGCTAAAAATAGACGAGCAAATAAAGAAAAACCAAGTAAAATTAGCGGCGTTAGATAAAAACCGCTCAAAACAATTAGCTGAATTAAGTCTTAGAAAACAAAGAGCTAATAAATTAGCAAAAGAGGAGGCTATACTAGCGTCAAGAACATCGACAGAATACGAAAAGCAGTCTATTCGTTTAAACCGTCTAAGGAAAAGTCTTAAAGATAATATACTCACCCAGGGTAAAGGCGCTAAATCAACCAGAAGACTGGCGAGAGAAGTTAAAAACTTAGATAGAAGACTAAAAGGTGTTGACGCGGCGGCAGGACAATTCCAAAGAAACGTCGGTAATTACAAAACCGCAGTAAACGGATTGACAAGTTCTTTAGCTAGATTAGGATTAGGCTTTGGAGTATTTACGTTAATTAGAGGTTCTTTTAATATTATTAAAAAATTCGATCAAGCTCAAGCGGATTTAGCTTCAGTTTTAGGGGTTACTCGTAAAGAAATGACCGCCCTTACAGAGCAAGCAAAAGAATTAGGAGCAACTACAGAATTTACGGCTACGCAGGTCGCAGAACTTCAAAAAGAGTATGCTAAATTAGGATTTACCCAAAAGGAAATCGAAGACGTCACAGAGGCTACGCTTCAATTAGCTTCGGCGGCTGGAACGGATTTGGCAAATGCTGCTACTATAACGGGTTCGACTTTAAGAGCGTTTGGTTTAGATACTTCCGAAACTCAGCGAGTAGTTGACGTAATGGCTAAATCATTTAGTTCATCTTCTTTAGATATAGAAAAATTCCAGGTTGCTATGCGTTCAGTTGCACCAGTGGCTAAGAACGCAGGCTTATCTATTGAAAGAACTACTGCTCTATTGGGCACTTTAACTGATAGAGGTATAGATGCAAGTACAGCCGGAACAGGGCTAAGGAATGTATTTTTAGAATTGTCTAAACGTGGTATAACGTTCGAAGAGGCAATGGCGAAGATAAATAGTGCGACAGATAAAAATGCTGCTGCATTAGAATTGTTTGGGAAAAGAGGAGCAGTTGTCGGAACTATTCTAGCAGAAACGGGCGCAGATGTTACGATATTAGAAGAAAAGTTATTGAACGCTGGCGGTGCTGCTGAAGAAATGGCAGACAAGCAACTAGACACATTAGGAGGCGCAATCAAACTTCTACAATCAGCATGGGAAGGGCTTATTTTAAGACTTAACGAAGGGTCGGGTGCGGGAGAAACTCTAAAAGATATTATCGTATTCTTGGCCAAGAATTTAGAGACAGTCGTTAACGTTGTGATATTAGCAGTTAAAGTATTCTTTGCTTATAAGGTTTCCGTACAAGCAGCAGCGATAGCCACAAAGATATTCGGAAAAGCAGTATCAAAAATTCCATTTTTTGCTGTTATAACGGCACTTATAACTATTGTTCCTCTTATTGTAAAATGGGTTAAGGGACTCGGAGCGGCAAATGATAAATTAAGTTTAAATGAGGAAATATTAAGCAGAATTAATAAGGAATTTGCCACTCAAATAACGTCAGTTGTAAAACTTGCTAATCGAATAAGAACAGCTAAAGAAGGCACTGAAGAATTTACCAATGCAATAGAGGATTGGAATAAGAAAACTGGAAAATCAATTGAAATAGGAAAAGGAAAAGCCGATGTGTTAAGACAGTTAAAGGTGGCTTATGCCGATGTAGTAAAAGAAATTCGCAAAAAAATTAAGTTACAAGTTGTAGAAAATATATTGACAGAACAAGTTACCCGTGTTGAACAGTTGAAGTTAGAAAGAAAAGAGCTTCAAAAAAATATAAAGGATGGTGAGGCGAATATTGATACATTGTTTAGATTAAAAGAAATACAAAAGGAAATATCCACTCTCGTAGAAAGGAATAGAAGGCTCGGTCTTCAATTGGGTGCAGCTCAAATAGGACAAAATGAAGAACTAATAGAGACAGAAGAGGAGATAATTAAAATTAGCAAAAAAGGAACCGTTGAAAAAATTGACCAATTAGCTGAACTAAGAAAATTGCAGGAATTACAAGCAATAAAACTTGAAAATATATTAATAGATCAAGGAAAGAATGAGCAGGAGATACGTGAGGAATTACGTTTACAACAAATCGACTTCTTATTAGACCAGCTTATATTAATTAGAAAACTATATGGTGATGAATCGTTAGAATTTCAAAAGACTTTATTAGAGTTCAATAGACTTTCTAAAAAAGCAGTTGAAGAGGCTGTTGAAGATATTGAAGGCACTCTTGCTGGGTTAGGCGGCGCATTATCTAAAGGCGGTAAAGTTGTTAGCGATATAGAGAAAGCAAATGACGAGATAATTGAATCATTTGCTAAACTTCGAGACGAATCAATTGCTATTTTTAAAGAGATAGCAGATGGTAGGATAGCGCAATTTGATAGACAAATACAGGCTAAAGAAGGAGAGATAAGAGCAAGTGAAAACGAGATAGCCAGGTTATCTGCAATAGGTACAGCGGATGCGGCTGAGGCTATTAAGGCTGAAAAGGTAAAGCAGGCTCAGGATAAGCTTGACATTGAAAGATTAGAAAAAAAGAAAACTAATTTATTGATAAAAGTTACTGCATTAGAAAGAGCAAGTCAATTGATAGGTAGTGGAGACCAGAATCCGTTTAAAACAGCAGGGGCGGGAATTAAAGCATTTCTTGCGAGTCTTGAAGGATTGTATGGTGGTACGGATACTACGGTTGCAGATGCGCTAGGTTCTCCACATTTAAATACAGCAAAAGACCAGTATATAGCTAGGTTGGATGGAAAAGAAGGTGTATTTACGGGCGATAAAATGGATAGGCTTAGAAGGGCTGGTTTAAGAACTACTAATGATATTACAAATGCAGCTATAATTGGTAATGATTTAGGCATGAAAAGAAATGCTTTAAATTATAAAGTTGACAAGGGCTTTAAAGATACCGAGATTATTAAGCATATGAAAGAGCACACTAAAGCAATTGAAAATATTCAAATAAACGAAACTCATATAGACGTTGAAAAATTAATGGCAACTTTTAAAAAAGGAAATCATATAAATAAGGTTGATTACGGACGACCTGATATAGATGTATAATGGCAAGTACGACAGTAGTAAATCATAAAATTAATGGGCAGCCATTTATCCCAATAAGGGAGCAAAGAAATTTAACTATTTCAGCTATTTTTGGGTTGGAGATACAGCCCGTGCTTAATATTGAAACCGGCAGTTTTACTGATACAGAGGATTCTTTGTCATCAAAAAAGGTGCTTGAACTATTTGCTAATAAACCTTATGAGGGTGCTGATTACTCGTTTGAGATTACTGATGGAACGCTGACGTTTCCTTTTGAGTTTTACTTTGATTATGAAAGGCTAAGAAAGATAAGTGCAGTAGAGACTCATGTAGGTTTAGTGAAGGACAGAGCAATTACTTCGCTTATTAATTTTGAAGGTGCTGATATAACGATGACTTTGCTGGAATCTAAAAATGTAATTCTAGGAAATGATTATACCAACGTACCGTATGTCGTACACAACAGAAAAACATTATTGGAGAGAGCTCAATTAGTTGCACAATTTTACATATTATTAAAAACGGCTGTTGACGAAGTATTTAAGTTAATTAATATAACAGCAGATATCACAACTTTAGGAGCTGTTCAAGCAGCATTAAACTTAACAACAACTTTAATATCTCTCGCAGCCTTATTCCAAGCTTTATCAACGTTAATCAATGAGTTAAGAGAGTCGTTTTTCCCTCCTATTAGGTTTCACTCAGGAATTAAGTTAAAATTATGGTTTGAAAGAGCCTTGGGTTACCTTGGGTATGATGTTGAATTTGGGGACGTTTGGGAGGAGTTACCGTTTTTAGTTTTAGTACCATCTAAGAATGATGAAATAGGGCTAGAGGCTGATATTCCTTTTCCATTGCATCCGGGTATATTAAAACCTCAGGATTTTGGGCATAATTTAAAGGATGCTTTTGAATTAGCTCGCAGGTTAGCAAATGTAGATTTGGGTATAATAGGAGAGACTGTTCATATTAGACCAAAGAAAGACCCGTTTTGGATATTAAACTCTGGCTTTGTAATGGACTCCACTTTAATTGAAGAATCAATATTTGGAAATAATGGTACTAGCAGATTTAATTTTGAGGAGCTTTTCTCGTCAACTACCATAGAATTTATAACTGACGATAGCGACTATTGGACAATTCAAGCAATAGCTGACGGAGATTCAAATGGAGATCGTATAAGCGTAACAACTTTAACGCCTATTGATACAGCAGCTAATCAAAGAAAAGTCAATCTTGGAGGATTACGCAATATAAATATACCCTATGCTCTTTGTGTACGTAAAGACGTAATAGATGATCTAATTGATTTTATGTTGAGTATGACAAATCAAACTGAGGAGATGAAGCAACTAATAGAGGCTAAGTTTAACGAACTAGTCAGTTTCTTTTCAGAAAGTTTCCCAATAATAGACGATATTTTAAATTTTGATTTTAATCGTAACGGTGCGATGAAGGTTGAAAACCACTTCTTTTCTAAGCCTAAATTAGTTTATTTAGGAGAGGATGGAAAAATACCTGCAGATTTTAACGAAAGAATAGGTGCAAAAGCTATTTATAATAAATACTTTGCATATGATAGTTTTATTCCTGGAGTGCGTAATCCTGCTGAGCCAAACGATACAAATGGAAAGGAAATATTTGAAGGAGTGACAATTCCTTTTACCATAGTGGATTTTAACAATATCCAAAATAGTTCGTACTTTAGCAGTACAGATTTTGGCACTGGGAAGTTCTTAAAGTTAGATTGGAATCAGGAAAAGGATACTGCTTTGGTAGATTTCTGGATACAAAAAAATTGGATGAATGGTGTTGAAGAAAACCAAGTATAATGAGTGAGATAAAATATAAGGACATAAAAAGTGATTATACTGCATTCTCAAAGCACTTGGATACTAATACGGAAAACGTCATGCAGACTCTAAAGGAAAAAATGGGTGATGAGTTGTATGCAAAATGGTTACAGTTTAGTTTAAAATATGGTGAGTTAATAAAACAAAGTCGGGTCACAGAAGCTAATTCATTAAAAGCAAAATTCGAGAAAGAAAATGGCTAATAATCATAACATCATATCAGATAAGTTTTACAATCAGTACAGAAATGGCTTGCTGTTTACTGATAATTTAACCGAGTTTACAAACAAACTTCAAGGAAACTCAGGTGATATTATACAATTAATTGAGGTTATTGAGATTAATACGATAGTAAACGAGACAATATCTATTCCTATAACTTTTCATCAGTTGCCTTTAGCTACATACGGTAAATTTTCAGCACCAGGAATTAACTTTCAACAAGAGGGATTATACCCTGGAGCAACTGTTCAGTTAGATTTTGATGGTATCGTTCTAACTAATGTGCAAGTACAACAAATAACGGGAATAGGCAATAGTGAATGGACGTTTGATGCGGCTGATAGAACGGCTATTTTAGCCCTTCTTACTAATGTAGTGGGCGGTACCGAAACTCGTACAGATTTTGTAATGAAAGTAACTACCGTGCCGTCGTTTTTAGTATATGATTATGGTATAAATCCAAATTCATTAACAGCACAAAGTTATCAAAGCCCATTGGATAACAATTTACAAAGCTATACAACGGATGTGATAGCAACCTCCCCGAGTACGACGGCAATGCCTTTTACGGGTGCTCAGATAAGTGCTGATTTAGGTACGGTTTTAGTATCGTTTGATCTTACTCTAGAAAACTATAAACACCAATTTACGATAATACATACGTTTAAAATACCTTATTACTTAGAAGGTCAGCAAAACAATTTATCAAACGTAGATGGAGATGTCGTAAATCCTGCTAATTTGATATCATCTAACTCACTTAGATATGATAACAGGTACCAATTTGGGGCTAATCCACTAACGGCAGGAATATTTCCAATAACAGGGCTGCCTGGAAACGTAGGGTATTATGATGAAAACTTTAACGGAGGAGTCAGTAAATATACGATTCAAAATGTAGTTATATCCAATACAAGCGTGACGGGTACGCTAGAGTCTACTGAAGTGAATACAGTTACCTTTGAGATAATAAGCGCAGGCGGTGATTGGACATTGGCTACGGATAGAGTTATCTTAACACACTCTAAATTGCCTAAAGCTGTTGAATACCAAAATAAAACAACTGCTTTTGACACTATTTGGATAAGACAAAATATATTAGCAGTTGAAGGAGCGGCAGCTGGTGCATCTGGTATCTTTACAGCTTTTACAGTTGCAAGAGATGGTGCAGATTTTACTAAGCTAAATTGCTCAGTCGTTATAACTTATACAGCAGAACAGAAGGCTATTATATTTGGAGATTCAGAATACTTGCTCAATGTCACAGTAGCTCACAACAATTTATCTAATCCTGATTTAGTAGATAGGGTTAATCCCGTTGTTAAAACAGCTAATTTTTCAGCTAATACTGACGTAAGCGGATTAGTTACTTTACCGATATTGGAATTTTACCCAGCCTGGTCTGCATTTTCAGGGCTTATAAAATATACTGATTTCAGCGGAGGCGATGGGGATTTTTGGGGTCTTAAATTTGCGTTTACAACTCAAATTAGTTTAGGTGCTTTAGTGGAATCAATTAGGTTTGTTATCTTTATGGATGATGATGCGGGTACACGGTTTGAAATGCTATCGATACCAATCCCAATAGGTAAAATAACAACGCTTTTTGATGGGACATTTACTCATCAACTACACGGCGCTAATGTCCAAGCAGGGTTTAACCTACCCATATTAGATGTTCTTAATATAATTGTTTTGACAGCAAGTTCGCCTCCAGCAGCATCGCCCACCCAAGATTGGGCTGGGAATATTGGATTTCAAGTGCCTCATAGAGATTGGATAGAAAATTTGAATGTAGATAATGTATTTTTTGATCCAGCAAAACCGCAAAATAACCAAAACGAAAAGTCATCAAATTATGCAGGAGTAGAAGGATTTGTATGTTATGGGGTAATTGAATTAAGCGTTAAAAACGATGTTCAATCAGTACCTACTTTATATAGGCTGTATTCAGGCCCTACGACAGTACTTGATTTTGATGCTGCTGGATGGACTGGATTTACAGGTGTAACAAAATACTTTGATGCTGATGGTGATGAAGTCATAAACATAGAGGAAACTCAAGATATTCAAGTTAAAATAGATTTTGACCATAGTTCAGGAGTCTTGTCTTTAGCTAATTTAAGAGGGTTTGTATGGATTGAAAGAGACGGATCTACAATTAAGCCTACATTTTTATCAACTTCAAGAAATTGGACTAATCCGACAAATTTATTAAAGCCCACGGATACCCTAGCGACTGGAAATAATACGCTGGTTGAGGTTATCAGCATATCAAATAAAGTAACATTTATATTCCAGACGGAAAAAGATAATATCCAAAAAGGAGTTAATCACAACGTGATGGGTAAATTATGGAACGCAACTTAATAAGAAATGGCAATTAGAATAGACCCTATATCGAGCACACCTGCACCGCTAGAGTTCTTGCATACGAAAGATACTGTTTTATCTATTGAGGGATTAATTCTCTCTGCGGCTGGATGCTGTTTTTGTAAATGTGATTTATGTTTACCTATTTTGGTAGATTTAGCAGATGACGACCCTTTTAAAAACGATTTCAGCTCCTTTATAATATCAGCAACAACAAACGCAACTGTAACGCCGACAATTATTAAGCTTAACCAAGATGGTACAGAAACAAATATTCCTGTTGACGACCAGACTTTTGGAGATTTATTTGATTTTGGAGTATTGCGTTCAGATGTTTGGGCTTTTAAACTAATATGGAGACAACTCGCTGCCGTTCACGGTTATGGGAGATTTAAGTTTAATCTAGACGTAAAGAAATTCTCTAAAAAGATATTTAATGAGGATAGCGTCTGTTTTGAGATAACGCCTTGGAGCTGTGAAGCACAGCATGAGACAGTTCGTATAGAGGTTGCTCAAAAAGGTAGTATTGAAGATGGTTTTGACTTTAGAGGTTTAATCGACCCGACGTCAAATGCTGAAATATCGTGGTTACAACAAATACGCACTTACGGTATGTTGACACGTACAGGGTACACTACTGAAACTGAAAGCATTCCAGACGGTTCTCGTAGGGAGAGACAAATACAGACAAGAAACTTTAAAAACTGGAATTTAAAGCTTAATTGGATTCGCGGCGTAACGTCTGATTTTATTATAGATGAAATGATGTTAGCTAACCCGATAAAGGTATCTGATTTCAACGCTTTTAATACGCTAGAATATAGAGACATTGAGCTTAAATATTTAAGTACTGAAGACCCTGAAAAACCGGAGCGTGACCAACACGAGTTTTTTAATATTAAATTAGAGGATTATCGTAAAGCTAAAATAAAACGACATGGCTAATAGAACAACACAAAGATTGGCATTAAGAGATGCGGTAGACGTTGATATCAGCGATACGCCTGCGACTACTGACGTTATCAGCCAGTTATTAAGAATACCTAATAACAAAAAATGGTCGTTAAACGTCTCGTTTGATAGTTTAGCCGTAACAGGATTAGCCCCGACACTAACCATATACGTGTCAAATGCTAATGATGAGGATTCTATTATTCCTTTACATGGTGCGAATTTGGTTATAGTGCCGGAGTTTTTCCACAAAATTGATTTTCCAGGTGAGTTTATGGTAGTTGAGTATAATTCAAATGGAGCGACCGCGGGTACAAAATTTATTGATTTATTTGTAGACACATGAGCAGAGATTTAGATAATTTTAAACGAGACGAATATGCAGAAAGAAAGCAACTAGGACAAATTAGACCTCTTGTTGCAAATACGCCGGTTGAAATATATTCACCGAGACTTGGAGTTGAAACAACTGCTTTTATGCTTACAATAACCAATGATTCAAATCAAGACGCAGTGGCGACGGCTTATCATGACGATAACGGTACAACCTATGACCGAGACACTAGAATAGGACAGAAAACAGTATCAAAAGGCGCAGAAGATGCTAAAATCGGGCTTTATTTAGCTGCTAATAATAGCGCTGGTAGTGTGGCGGTAGAAAGTAGTGCGGCAGGCGATTTAACGTTTACTCTTTGGGGTATAGAAAGACCGAAGAAATAATTAAAAAATGAGAGAAGTATATAATCAAAAACAGACTACGCTTGATACAAATGATACGGATTCAAAAACAACTTCATTAGAGATTGAGTCTTGCAGTGAATTTACTTTTTTTGTTTTTGCAATTACAGGAGATCATGCCGTTCATATAATTGAGGCATTTGGAGCGGGTATAAAAGAAGACGATTCGGCATCGGATTTTATTTTAATTGCTGGTTCTGATTTGATTGGACTTGGATGCAAAACAATAGATGTCAAGGAATTTTCTTTTATAGAATTAAGAGTAACAACACCAGAGGGGTTGGTTAGTACTTCAAGTATATTAGCTAATCCTTATAGGACGATATAATTATTATGGAAAATGTAAAAGATGCTAGTTCAAGTTCAGGTAAAATTGGAGCAAAAGCTCAGCCGATACCAAAGGAAGATATTAAGGAAATGATTGAAAACCCTAAAAAGGATTATCCAATGTGGTTATTTGATCCTGGGCATGGGGGTATTATTGATGAAGAATATCAAACGAGCGGCAAGCGTTCTCCTAAATGGGAGGATGGAAGGCAGTTATTTGAGGGCGAATTCAATAGAGCTATCGTCAGCAGGGTTATAAAGTTGATGGATAAAGCAGAGTATCCTTGTATGAATACGATGGATATGGTTGTTGAAAGAAGCAACAAATATAAAGATACTAGAGAGGACATTCCTCTTAAAGAGCGAACTTATGCTGCTAACGACTATTATACAAATGTAAGTGAGAACTGTATTCTCGCTTCTTTTCATGCCAATGCAGGTGGGGGTACAGGGCATGAGACATATACTTCACCTGGCTGGACTGAAGCAGACCCGTTCGCAACAGAGGTTATAAACGAATTAATATCTGAATTTCCTGAATTACGTCTTAGAAAAGATGATAAAGATGGTGATAATGATAAAGAAGCTAAATTCTGGATGGTTATGCAGACGTATATGCCTTCATTTTTAATGGAGTTTGCATTTATGGATACATTAAATCCGGATTGTTTACTGCTATTATCTCCTATAGGCAGAGATAGGTTTGCATCAGCAGTATTTAGAGCAATAACAACTATTAACGAAGCAGCATAATTATGGCAAAAGGAAAATTAAAAAAGTGGTTAAAGGAAAAGGGTAAAAACGCATTGGGTGAAACTTTAAATGTGTTAGGTGAAAAGACTTCTATTCCAATATTAAGTAGTTTAATTGAGGGTATAGGTGAGAGGCTTATGGACGATCCTGATTTAACAGAGAATGAAAAGCAAGAAGTAGCATCTATAATTAAGGAGGAATTAGAGTTGTTGAAAGTAGAGCAGCAAGAGGTTACTAAACGTTGGAAAAGCGATATGTTATCTGACAGCTGGTTATCCAAAAACATTAGACCGCTTGTCGTGTTAAATGTCATACTTTTATTTAATTCCTTTATAATCTGCGGTTATTTTGATATCCTGCTAGAAGGGGCATATATCTCGCTGTTTACAACTGTTTTAGTTACAGTATTGGGCGGATACTTTGCGTTAAGGACTATTGAGAAGCGTAATAAAAAGAAGTATTTGTAAATGTTGATAACTATTGTATCGTTCCTCATAGTTTATTTATAGCTTTACAATGATTTCATTTTTTAAATGGAACTTTGCTTTCAACTAGGGCGTTCCTGCAAAAATCGTCCTAGTTTTTTTAAATTTTGTATTTTTCATTGTTTAATTTTTATTTGGTTAAAGGGTTTATCTAACGGTAAGCCCTTTATTTGTATGCGTTTGAGCGTAATTTTATTATTTGTAATGAATATAAATAACTATTATATTAATAAAATATATTGTTGTTTAATAAATAGTATGTATATTGCAGTATAATTAACATTTAAAAAACGAGAAAAGATGAATAGAGAAGCACAAGATAAAATTCAAGAAGCAATTGATTTAATCGAAGAAGCACAAGATTTAGTTCGAAGTGCTATTAATGGAACAGACAAACAAAGTCATTTTGACGCTTATGGTGGTTACGGATTTGACCAACTACTTGGAAACGGCAATCCTTATGATAGCAGCCTGTCAGGTTTGCTTGATGAATAAAATAATTAATAGTTTTCTCGCCCCAATGCTGTAAAAGCGGAGGGGGTGAGATAAACCAAAAACAAGAAACATGAAATTTGAATATACTAAAAATTGTAGGGAAATATCTGGATTCGGTAGTGGTTATGAATCGTCTTGTAGAGATATGGTTATTGCAGGAATGAAATGGCTTGATGAAAATAAAAAGGCAAAAATTGATTTTGCACAATATAAAAATATTTATGGGCTAACATTTGATGAATCAGAGGATTGTAAGAAAATGCAAGAGAAGATGTTAGCTGTTAATGATGGCTGCTCTGGAGCGCAAATGCAGGCGTGCTTAAATCATATAATATATGCTTACACTAATGGTTGGGGAAAGTATATTAAAGAAATGGAACAAAATAAAAACGAGAAAAGATGAAAGAAGTAGAGCAACTAATGTCAGACCTTATTTTAAACGTAATTAAGAATAAGGATAAAGGAGCCTTTGCGGAGCTAACAACTACGGGGGAATTAAGTTATCATTGTGAGCGTGCAAAGACTGGTGAATGGGTAACTTTAGAATTTGACTTTAGCCGTAATTCAGAGCAGCTATATGATATTCAATTTGCAGGAGGAATGATTTACTTACTAGACGAAGAGTATAAAATACATAGTGTTGACGTTGGTGATTTTAAGATTCCTGATGTGGTTGTGCATAAGTTAAATGAATATTATTATCAAGAGATATTTGATGAAAACGAGTATGAAATCTCAATGCAATACGATTGGGACGAAAGAATATAATAAATTAGCATTATGAAAGTAAGAGATAAAGTAGTTTGCATAAACGCAAAAGGTTGGTATGATGACGATACAGGAGAGGGAGATTTAAGTTACGACCCTAAAAAAGACGATATATTAACTGTATCTGGTTTTCAGTATAAGTCGGGTGAATGTTTTTTAGAATTTAAAGAAATTCCATTTTTTAATAAAGACGGTTTAAGACAGTCTTATAGTATTGAACAATTTAGGAAAATAGAACCAAATGCAGCTAAAGAATTGGTTGAGGAATTAATGGATAATCCTGAATGGGTTGAAAAGGTGCCGGAACCTATGCAAAAAATATTTAGTTTAACAGAGGATTTTTAAAAACAAATAAATTGAGAAATTATGGATGCAACAACAATGCAAAATATGGCGGTTATGATGGCTGCTTCAATGTCAAGGGAACAATTAATAGATCAGTTATGTAAGTCAATTGATGACTATAAGGCAGACTCTTGTGATAATAATTGGCATAAATTATGTTTTCATTCTTCATTAATGATGATGAAAGCAACCTTAAAGGAAGACGGAATGGAAGGTGCGATGGAAATGATGAAGGATTTAGAAAAAGTTCATAAGGCAAATATGTTTTTTGATACTGATGAGCAAAAGAATTAAACTACGAGAAAATGGAAGAGAAAGAACAACAACCAAATAAGTACATTAAGCTGCCTGACCATATCCAGGGTATTGTATTAGAAACTGCAAGAGAAAGCTTGGATGAAGTTATAAAGCAAGCGGAGGGGTTTACTATACCAGAGCAAAATGAAATGCTCAGAACAGCTTATCTAGAGTTGTTTAAATCACAAGAAGCTCGTATTTGGTTTTCAGAACAAAAAGTCAAAAATTTAACAGAAACGATACACCGGAAAGCTAGTTTAAATCAAAAGAATTAGTATATTTACAATCCCATGAAAGCAGGAATAAAATGGATATCAAACAATTAAAAAAGGCTATAATCAAGGTAGCTGAGTCAAAGAGCTTTACTTTTGAAGAAGTTTAAAGTTTAATTGACGATTACCGATACGGTAAATTAAATGAAGATTTCTTGCTTGTTTGTAGATGTGCTGCAAAATCATGCGGCATAAGATTACGTGAAATGCTTGAAAAAAATAGAAGGCTTGAACCTGTTAGAGCTAGGAGATTAGTTTTTATTTATTATAAAGCTAAAGATAATACTTTTGCTGAAATAGGTCAAAAATTTGGGCAAGATTATGTAACTATAATGCACGGAGTAAAGGTTATGAACTCGGATATTGAAAATAACCATCCAGCAACACTCAAAGCAGTAAAAAAATTTAATAAATTAATAGAAGAATATGAAAGCAATATTTAAAAAGATTACGTTTGATAAGGATGTTGAAACTAGGTTTGGGACAAGGTATCGTTTCAAAGTAAAGTATGATGATAAGACGGGCACTTTTTTATCTTCTAAAATGGAGCAAGATATGTTTGTGGAGGGTGAAGAAAATGAGTTTGTGGAAACGGAAAATGATTATATGGGTATTATTTATTATAATCTAGCTCCAATTAAAAAGCACGGCTCATCTAATTTTAGCAGAAAGATGAAGGCTGAGCAATCCAAGTACTCAGGGTTTGCTATGTCTTATTCAAAAGATTTAGTAGTTGCTGGTAAAATCGACCACAAAGTTATATTTGAGGAAGCGAAAAAAATGATGGATTGGATGGTTGAACAAGATAAAAACTTAGAGCATGGAAAATAGAATAATTCACGATGTTGAACAGGGTAGTGAGGCTTGGCACAATTTAAGGTGCGGTCG
>SDBT01002231.1_pt1:0-7500 | contig 34481 bp, 28 predicted proteins | sample 2277101 | NCBI WGS metagenome assembly SDBT01 (sample SAMN10404973, study PRJNA504765) | marine sediment metagenome | isolation source: marine sediment core GS10_PC15, 103 cmbsf | place: Arctic Ocean: Southern Knipovich Ridge | collected 2010
CCAGAATTTACTATATATAGTACAAAATATACTATATATAGTACATTTATTACTATTTATAGTAAATTTATTACTAAGTTTATACAACTATATATGTAGTATATTTGTCATATATATAGTACAAAATATACTATATATAGTAAATTTATTACTAAGTTTATAAATATGTATATATATAGTAATAAATATACTATATTTATATGTATATAATATAAATGCAGAATGATTTGTCTGGATCATCAGGAACAAACAAAAAAAAAATTGCTAATTTTATTACTAAAAAAAAAATTATATTCTCCTCTTCCATATTTTTTTTTTCACATTCCCATCCCTTTAACGACATGCTTTCTAGCTCCACTATTTGCAATTGGTTTTTGCTTGATTTCTATTTTGGACGATTTTGCCTTTTCCAAGTCCTCGTTTACCACTATGCAACTTTCCTTTTTTTGAATATTTTCGCATTACAACAGCAAACTTTCTTTCATAACAAGGTTTTCGGGTGGTGCTTTTTTTGGCGCCTGTTTAACTATTTTTCTTTTTTCTTGTTTATCTAAACTTTTTAGAAAAAAAAAATAGCTATAATAATCGAAGTTATTTTTTTTTCTTTCATAGAGAAGAGAAGAGAAGAGAAGAGAAGAGAAGAATGAAAAAAAAAATATGCATTGTTCATCAATCTTCAATACTACTCTTATTAGTGAATTGTACAAACATAATAAACTTTCAGTTCCTCAAATTGAGGCATTCTATTCGTTCTGTCCTAGTCCTAGTCCTGATGTTGATGAATTGATAAGATCATTACCTTTTTATCAAGATTATGTTTCAAGAGGCGGAATACCTTTACCCATAAAGTCAATTCCAATACCGCCTCTACAACCACCACCATCCGAACCACCATCAGTACCACCATCCGAACCACCATCAGCACCACCATCAGCACCACCATCAGCGCTACCATCCGCACCACCACCCGCACTTAAAACACATCTCTTCATGCAACAATCATTGAATATATTAAATCCAATGTTTGATCAACCCACCTTAGAGTATGGACAAATTAATTTGTCAAATTGGGCTGAAAAAGTAATGGAATTAATGGAACAAATATCTACAAGTGAAAATTTACGAAATTTCGTAATAGATAAATTCGAAGAGATCTATAGAAAAACAACCGGTAGTCAGGATGTACCTACTAAACCAAAAACACTACTGAATATTTTTAAAGATACATTGACTGCGGTAATCACAAGTGATAGAATAGCCTTTATGAATCCACAGTATATTAATATGAAATCAATTCCGATAACAATACCAAATAAAGCTCCAAAAAACGAGGCTAATAGCTGTTTTATGAATGCTGTTTTTGTTCCGATGTTTTTGTTCATAGATAATTTTTCTCAGATCGTTACAGAGAAAATTGATAAGAGTTACTATCCCTGTCCAAATGAAAATTACACAAAAGGTAAGTGGGATCCAAAAGAAGGTCAATGGGACGTGAAAAAAGCACTTTCTCATATTGAATCACTACAAAGAAGTTTGCTTAATACTTATGTAAATGGTATACGTACTGGAGATACTAATCCAATTAACAAATGTACAGTCGGACTTAGAAGACAATTGATAAAATGTGCGGGTGATATCGATGAATCGATTGCTTTACAGAAGTATACTGCATGGATCGAAGGTGGAAAAAGGGGGAAAGAACCAACTGATCCAGCTGGTACACAAGGAGATCCAGATATTTATAGGAAATTGATTAGTACTGTAGGTATGGAAGATCGTTTTAGCGTGTGGTACTACACTAAACCAGAGTTTCAGGTGGTAGTAGGAACAGAAGAAAAAGGAGTACAAGACTTAAAAAGCAGTTGGTATGAACTTCCGGACGAATATCCGGAATTAAGATTTGAACCATTAATAATATTTAATAGTGGATCAAGTTCAAGAGATTCTTTTCCAAAATATGATTCTAAAGGAATAAGCTATGCGGACAGATTACCATCCAGTACCATATTACGCGATGCAGGTTTAGTGAATGGTGATATAAATCGTTTAAAAGACGAGTTAGATGCGAGAAAAAAAGCGAAAAAAGGTGGGATAAATTCTGAAAAATTCGGGATAAAGAACAATCATCTAGCATTTCAAAGAAGAGCAAGACGAGACGTGATAATAAAACCTGATTTTGTAGCAATATTTGCTATTCATCGTTTTCCCCACGAAGCACCGGGAGTGCCTGTTGTGAAAAAATATGATCCTATTATACCAGAAAAAACTCTGTCACTACCCACTGACCTCACCAAAGATAATGATACACATACACTTTTTGCAATCGTTTGTCATTTAGGTACAGATGCAGCAGGACACTATGTTGTGTTTTTCAACACACCATTTGGTTGGCTTTATTATGACGATACCAAAGCAAAATATATACAGGCTTCATTTTCAGACAAAACAAACCTTCCATATACATTTATAGCACCTTCTGGTGCTAGCAAAGGTGATGAAAATTCATGGAAAAATTTTATCATCAGTAACTCTCGTTTTTTTTTGTATGAAAGAATGTGAAATAAAAAAAAAATTGGTTTTTTTTGTTTTTTTTATTGTTAAACAATATCATCGTTATTTTTTTGTTGTTGTTGTCGTGAATAGAAACACAGATGATTTAATTTACAGTTAACGCTCTGCCAATCTATGAGTAGTACAATTAGAACTAGCAACCATCCGCCTATCACATCTACAAAAAAATGATGCTTCAAATATAGTGCTGCCCATCCAACCCATAAACTATGAAAAATCCCCCATCGAAAAGCTCCAGCAGGCTTGAATAATGCAATAGTGAGAGGCCATGAAGCGTGTAGTGATGGAAAAGCACCGAAAACCATTTTCGATTCGGAATACAATTTCGTAAAAATACTAATATGTAATAGTTGATCAACTCGTTCTAGACCAGCTGGATTTCCTTTTGTCATTTTCATTGTGAATTCATCCTGCTGCTGCTGACAATCATACCACGGAGGTGCGGTTGGATGTAGAATTTGTATAATGACGGCAACAAGATTAACAATACCAAATTGCCATGCAAATCTATTTACTGAACTAACACCGTACATAAGATATAGATAGATTGTAAACAGGAACGGTATAGTGAAATGCAAAATGTAAACAATTGCTGCTAGAATGTCTAGAATTGTATTCGGTGTTGTAGATGAAATTGTTTCCGTCATAAACGGAAACAGTATTCCATCTATCTTTGGAAGTGTTTCACAATCAATGTGTTTTACAATACGTGGTTGTGTTGAATACAAAAGTAACCATGCGAATATAGGTATAAAACACATAAGATAAACGACTCCTCCTCCTCCTCCTCCTCCTTTAGATACCATAAGGGGAAAAGAGGGGAGGGTTTTTTTCCCATCTCTTGTAAAAAGAAGAAAAAAATATTTCTCGATATAGTGATAGACATAAAATAAAAAAAGTGGGGTGGGAGAAATAATTGTGAGAAGCGAGCTGCAACCGAAACACAGTCTGGAGACCATCATCATGTTTCTTACGCAAAACCTTGAATGTTTCTGTCTACGCTTTCAAAAAAAAAAATAAAAAAAGGATCAATAAATAAACAGGATATTTTTTTTTTCGAGAAAAAAAAATTATGGGATGGAGATACTTTTTTTTTCCCGGTTGACAAGATGAGAAAATGCATGTTCTGATAATATCGTTTAGGATAATCCATCGATATATATGCCCTCTTTCTTTCGTTATCTTAAAGTGAAAAAAAAAATTGAGTATAATAGATTATTTTATAATCTATTTTTGGTAAACAAAAAAACAAAAAAAAAATACTATTACTTTATTTAGTAAAAAAAAAATACCCCCTCCCCCCAAAAAAAAATACAAAAGGCGGATTGTATTTTTTTTTAACACCCAGCAGAAAAAAAAACCCCCCTTTAAATGGAAGTTTTTGATAATGATAAGTTGCGTACAGAGTTTGAAACTCTTCTTAAAGTTACACCGAAAAATAGCAATTATAGGCAAGTCCTTTATAATGATATACACCGTATGATTGAAACAATTTCTCAAAAAGAAAAGCAACGTAATCACCCTTCTCCTCTAAACGACGACGTGACAAAAAATGAATATGATGTACATTTGTGTAGTCATCCTAAAACATTGTCTGTTCGAGAGTTAACGATAATGAAAAAATTTTTTACATCTAAGTACAGTTGTACTTTTGAGTACATCAAATTAATGAATCCAAGTAATGATCTATATGAATTTCCGGATGAAATTATAACAGTAAATGACACCTTTCCGATAGTTGTTCCTAAAGGAATAATGGTTGATAAAGAAAATTTAAGGTGGATTAATCCTCACGTTGAATTACACTCAATGGTTAAAAATTTGAGATTCTCTAAAATTTTGCTTGAATCCGTGCGTGATGAAGTGTTTAAATATCTATTATCGAGGCATGATGTCAATATTAATCAAAAAAGTATCAATAAGCTTAGTAATACACTGTTGTATGGAATAAATCTTGCATCACAGACTATGGAAATGACTATGAACAAAGTTTTTTGTTCGTTCATTGGTGAGGTAAAAAACCGTATTCCAGTCACATTTCGTACATTTGTTAATGATTTATGGATACCAATACTTAAAAACCCGTTACATCACTGTATTAGTAGTAAATCTATTGATGATCAACAGCAGCGGAACGATTGTATAGTATGTTTTAAGAACGAAACATCGTGCTTTTTCACATCTTGTCAGCATGAATTCTGTTTAGAATGTGCTTGTCGTATATTTTGGAACTCCAGCTTTGGATTAAATAAAAAACACGGTGTTTGCCCACTATGTAAAAATGAATGTAAATTATCAGATTTAAGAGTTAATACAACAGCGAACAAAGTTGTTGATTGGAACAAATACATCACACAATATTATGTAGAGAGAAAAAAAGTAAAAGAAGAAGAGAAAGAAGAGCAAGAAGCAGCAGAAGAAGAAGGGGAAGAAGAAGAAGAAGAAGAACTTTCAAATAGTTCTTTAACAACTATTTTATCAAATTTTGGAAATCGTGACACATTCCAAATAAACTGTGTTGAAACAATTAATTTAGGTGGAATGTTTGACCAAATGCAAGAATAATAAAAAAAAATTTTTTTTATTTATTTTTTTTCAGAACGAATACGTCTAGCTAATTGCATGTCTTTTGGCATGATAGTGACGCGTTTTGCGTGAATAGCACACAAATTACAATCCTCAAACAATCCTACCAAATACGATTCGGTAGCTTCTTGAATTGCACAAATAGCATCAGCTTGAAAACGAAATGAATGTCCTCCTAACGAGACTTCAGTTGTTATCTCGCGTACAAGACGTTGAAATGGAAGTTTACACATAAGAAGTTGTGAACTCTTTTGATATCTTCTAATTTCTCTTAAAGCAACTGTTCCTGGACGGAAACGATGTGGTTTTTTAACTCCTCCACTACTAACAATACGTAATTTGCCTGTTACCGCCATCACCTTCCTTTTTTTTACTCCTCCTTTATATGTTAATAAAGGTTTTCGACGAGAACGTTTCTTCTTCTTCTTTTCATCGGCGGTGGCGGTGGCGGTAACCAATTTCTTACCGCCAAAAATGTTATCCAATTCAGTTTTTTCGTCAACGGTCAAGACGGTCATATTTTTTTTTTAAAACCCTCCTTTGACGAATTGTGTGTTTTCTTTTTTTTATGATAACAGGTCAGAGTTTTGGTTTTTTTTTCAAAAAAAAAAAAGAAAAAACAATTTTATAAGGGGGGGGGGTGATGGGGTTTTTTTTTCTTTATTTAGTAGTTTTTTTTTTCTTCCTCAAATTCCAATACTGTGTCGCTGTCCTGAATCGCTTTTCATGGATAGATGAAGATTCTGTTTCCAGTTGAAGGTATTTATGACATGCAAAGACTGGATCCTTTTTTGCTATTGAATGAATTTGATTTTTATCTTCTGGTTTTAGGTTGCTATTCATTAACTTATCGAGATCGTTTTCCCTTAATTGATAAAATGGACAACGATACTTTACACCTTTATCTTTTACGATGTTGTAGCACGAAATCTCATAGTGTTCTTTACGCATCTTCGACTCTAATGATTTGTAACTTGCTTTATGTTGTTTTTCATCACCACCATTCCATTCATGTGGAGCAAACCAACGATTCATTACTTGGTCGAAAGAACAATTAACACTTAACGCGGTGATCATGTATTGTTGTCTATCGTTGAATTTCAAATGTCTATCTTTTCGTCTTAGGTTATCTAGATAGCGTATACAGAGAGGCCCATTCGTTACTAGATCTTCAATATCTGTTATTGTTGTTACACAATCATTTTTTTTCTTTCTAAGTTGTGTTAATCTCCAAGAACCAAATGCTCTTAAGTATCCAATGCGTTGATCGAGTTTGAATTCAGCGACAGCTTTGGGGTTCCAAACTCCATCTTGAAACCTTGAAATTCTTTTTCTCGAAAAAAGTTTAAACAATTCAACAGAATAGCAATCACGAAGTTGTAGTTCCGTTAGGTAAGCTTTTCCATTGAATAAAAATACTTCTCTACTTGAAATTAGTTTTAGAACGTTTTCAAATGATGTTGAAAACCAACGATGTGGAAATTTTTCTTTTCTATTTGATCTATTGGAGTAAAATGTTTGTTCCAATAAAGGTCTTATTGTGGAAATGAATTCACAGTCGTCGTCGTCGTCATTTGTTAACACAATCTCTTCTACGAAAACAGATTTAATATCATCGTCCGAAATTCCGAAATTTTCTTTCCACTGATTATAAGAAAAATTTTTGTTGTAAACAATAACTCCAATACTTCGTAACACATCAACAATATCATGCTTCTCATTTTTTAATCGTTGAATAAATATTTCTGCTTCTGCATTTATAATTCGCTTAAGTTCTTGTTCATTTTTTATCAGGGAATACATGAATAATTCAGCCACATGAAACGAATGAAGATAGTCTTCCGCATTCATTTTAAGTAAACTAGATACAGCGGTTCTTAGTTGTATGTCTCTTTCGAACCGGTTTGAATTAGATCCGATTTTCAATACCTCTAAAACTACGGAAGATCTCGTCCGCATCCAATCTTCCATCACGTCTATCATCATTTCGCCATTAATTCTTGCAACAATTGAAAAATATGGTATTATCTTCGTCTTCTTATCATGGTGTTCTTCTACTGTAACAATTTCTTCATCTTCCGCCGCCGCCGCTGCCTCTTTATCTGCTGGATAATGTTTCAACTTTGATATTATAATACGGTACATATTCTCTGGTACAACACCACCTAACAGAGAAACAAATTCATCTTTTTTAATAAATGAAACAATTGATTTATCGGATTTTGGAATGAATCCAAGTTGAACAATACATTCCCCGTTCAATATTTCTTTGTAAAGAACACGAATTTCTTTTTGTTTCTTTATCAATTCTCCGTACTCATTTTCTTTTAGCCATAAGTACCG
>SDBT01002231.1_pt1:12500-34481 | contig 34481 bp, 28 predicted proteins | sample 2277101 | NCBI WGS metagenome assembly SDBT01 (sample SAMN10404973, study PRJNA504765) | marine sediment metagenome | isolation source: marine sediment core GS10_PC15, 103 cmbsf | place: Arctic Ocean: Southern Knipovich Ridge | collected 2010
CATCATCGATTCATCAACAACCACAACAACACCAACACCAGAGAATCATAATCTACCACCTGTATTGCCTGGTGTAACCTGTACAAAATGTTATGAACAACGTAATGGAAAGAATTTTACGTTAGTAGATTCTATGTATAGTTACCATCCGTTCATAAAAATATCCGAAAATATACCAGAGACTGGATTAGTTACAAGTCCAATGGATTATCATCGCAATGAAGTGAAACCAAAACTAAAAAAATCGAAGCGTACTAAAGCTAGTCAAAAAAAAAAATAAAAAAAACACAAAAAAAAACAATCTCTTGTTTTTCTTTTTTTTTTAAAAAAACTTTTTTAATAATAAACCTATAATGTTTGAGGTTTGTCTAGGGGGTTTTTTTTTATTTTTTTTTGGATCAGAAAAAAAGCTATTGTTTTTTTTAGGGAAAACAAAAAATAGGATCCCTTTCTTCACAAAAGAAATTAAGTAACCTACTATTTAATTTTTTTTTACGACAAAGAGTCAAAAAAAAAAAGAATAATAAAAAAAAGAGAGAAAGAGATAGAGAAAAAGACAAAAAAAAAATGGCTACTAATGTTGCGTATAGTCAGCAACATTCTGGCCAAATGGGGGTATCAGACGCAGGAGTAAAAGGCAATCCGTATGAACAATATTTCGGTAGACCAACCGGAGAAATTAAAACTGGAGCATATGATCGTTTAGCAATTGCAACTGAAACACTTCCAGATGCATACAAAGGAAAAAGTCTTTATTTGAGAGATACAATAGAAGGTTACATTCTAGAGGCCAATGAATGGTACACCACATTGGCGCTCCCATGGGCCTACACAGATCAACTCACTGTCACATTCAGTTCATGGCGATTTAATAAGACGCTTGCTGGTTACGTACCACATGAAGGTGTCGCACGTATGATCACGCATTCTCAAGAATCAAAAACTCGACATATCACACGTCGTGGTCTTGCATTCATGATTGAACATGCATTCTGGAAAACAGCAATAGGAAGAGAAACCTATGCACGTAATGTATTGGGTATCAAACAGTCTGTTCAAGAGACATTGAACTACGACGTTTTGAATGAGATTCTCTCCGCTAAGAATTACAATCGAAAATGGAAAGATGATCATGGTGGTATTACACTCGAGAAAGTAAAGCGTTATCTCTTCGAAGAGACTGAAACCTATGCTGCGGTTCAAAAACCTATCGTTGGATTTGAAGTTCTTTTAGGAAAATATCGCCAAGCTGCATCTAAGTTCGGCGTGAGGCCAAACATGCTTATAGCACCACCGATGTTCCGTATGTACTACTCAAAAATTCCAAGAGAACGTACACAGTACTGGCTGTACGGTCCGGACGGAACTCTTAACTTAAAAGAAGGACCAGCTGCTGTTGCTCAAGTAGAAGATGCATGGGTTTTTGAGACTCGTCTTCTTGACGTTTACGCTGACAAAGATGGTAGTGGTGTTGATATGTTGAAACGTGAACGTACCGTTGGAGAATACTATATTTTGGGTGATCCATTCGTCGGTCAAAATCACTCGAGATATTCTTCACAGTGGTTACACACTTATATTTACGATGAGGAGAGCGATGATTTTGTAATGTTGCGATTTTCTGATGCGTTCGACCACGTCAGAAGATTTCAGGCAGATGGATCCCTTTCTCATGCTCATACGGATCTTGCACGAATTGATCCATTTGTAACAGTCTCCAACGGTATGGAAGACATTCAAGGACCTTATTTATCGGCACAACGCAGCGCTGCCATGAACCTGACACAGAATGCAAACGTCGGTGAAATGTTGTCGAGTAGTAAGGAAACGTACTTCGGTGGAAGGGTACCTGTGTATGGAAAATATACATATCAAGAACAAACATTCGATAAAAATCGTGATATGTTTTTATTTGTAGATAGTAATAACACGTTTCAGGTTGTTCATTACATGGGACAGATGGAGACTCAATACTTTGAGATTGCAGATCAAAAGAATCACGCAGTTACCGCCGAGAAACTCATGTGTGAAGCTAAGATTACTCAGGCGGAATATGAGGAGATAACCGAGTTTGTACGTGCTTTGGAAGAAGTTCCATACAACTCTGCATTTGTTACAGGATTGATTCAGGAAAACGTTAAAGTTAGTGTTGATGAAGACAGTGAATTAAGAAAATTCAATATTAGACGAACTGATGCCAAACTAGCAGCGTTGTTTGGTGTAACTTCAATAGATGAATTAGAACCAAACGTCTACGGAGGGTTGAATCTTCCTAGACGTGATCCATCTACAATGGGTGATTATCCACCACTTTCCTCTTCTTGGCCACAAATTAAAACACTTGCAGCTCAAGGTGCAAGACTCGGATGGACAGAAGCAGCAGCAGCAGCAAAAAAAGCCGTCTCATTTACTCGTCGTTTTGGTGGTATTCTTGCCAAAGTTTATCGCACCAGTCCATTTGTAAATCCAGATTATCGTGCTCCATGGTTCCAATATGCAGACTATTTGACTACTGTATGGGAGAATCTTGTCACTACACCTCGTCCTGCTATTTTTCTCAATGTTCTTCCGTCTTCTAATCTACCCGTTCAAAGTAACATAATTGCATCGAAAAGCAGCAGCAGTAGCACCGAGGATAAAATTTCACAAATTGCCTCATGTATTCCACACAAAAAAGCAATAATAGAAGCAATAAGTGGAACGAAGACAAATCAGGAGATAAAACAGATCATTAATACACTTTATAATGATGTTCCACAAGTGGCAAAAATAAACGCACGGCACTATGAAGAAGACATGAACGACGCTTTGTTACTCGCCGCAAACTATCGTTTGAGTAAATCAAATGATACAGATCTAAGAGAACAATGTCGAGAAGCAAGAAAAAACATCCGCAGCATTTTAAGACTTTTACATTCTGAGTTTAAATCCGATGCGAAATCTGCGAAGAAAGTGCATAGTATGATTAAAACAACACTAAATCTTGATCCGGAAGTTAAAGATGCAGATAAACGCAAACGCGCTGAAAAGATTCTCAAATTTAGTGATAAATTTATTGGTGGGCGAGAAGAAGAAGACGAAGCAATACAACAGTCTGCTACGCTTATGACGAATTGGGGCGGGTATGATGAAAATGAGAACGTTGACTTTAGAGCGTTAATTGAACGTAAAGATCAAATTGTTGCACTAGCACGTGAATTAAACCTCACACAACCCGGATCTTTAAATAAGGTTCTTACTGCAACGGGCAATGGTAATCCAGTTACTTTCGATTCCGAAACGAGTCAAGCTGATAGAAGTCTGATTGATCAGATCAATAATCTATGGACAGCATTAGTGTATGATTTGAACAATATTGGACAGGGGTCACTTAATCAACTTGAAAAAGTGTTACTTCCAAGCACAACTACTCGTAGTACTCCTACCCGAAAAACACGCGTCATTCCAACCCAAGATGCATACAGAAATGGTTACTGGGTTAGAGTACCACTTTCGGCATCGCCATCATTTGTAAAGTCACTTCAATCTGAGAAGTTTCCACTTGTACTACCATCTAACCCTGAAAAAGCTCACATGAAACCAGTAAAACACCAAAATATAGAATCCCATTTAACAAACAGTATTTATTCAACTATCATCTCAGCAGAATCCAATTCACAAAGCGGACGTTTAGCAGAACACACAACATGGTTAAGAACAATGTTAATACCAAAAAAAGTCGGAACCAGTCGTCGTCGTTCTTCTTCTTCTTCTTTTAATAATATTGGTAATAAATTTGGTGAATATAGTAACAGCAACAACAGTATAGGCGGAAAAAGATCAGCAGCGAACGTGTTAGTAGATAATTTACTTGGGGATGAAGACAGAGAATCTAGATATGATCCATATCCAGCAGAAAATATCGGTTATCACGCAGAAGATCCGTATCGTAGGGAACAAGCAGACGAATATGATAAATGGCATGATCCACACCTCTTAAAATTGTCAGGAGATGAAGACAAGAAATTCAGAAACCAATTCACAGAGCAATACTTTGGATTCATAAAATCTGCTGAGTTTAAACTCATGGAAGGAAATTTTATGTCTAGATGGTCAGAAGCAAATAAGTTTGAAAATCCAATACACCGTATGCTTTCACACGTTTTCCTCAGTTCTCGAAACGAGAAAGGTCAATGGGACGCGTTCTACGAGTATGGAGTACTTCCACCTGGAAAGATTATTGCATGGCGTCTATGGATTACACATCAAATGTACACAATGGTATATATGCTTGGAGGATATGAGACTGGAGCAACATTCTACGGAGGATCAAACGCAGAAACCGGTGATGATGTTGTTTCACAATTCCACTACGCTACATTTACGTTCTATGCAAAAGCAATGGTTTTTACTCCGGACAACATTTTCCTTGCAGAGGATGTTTTCGTTAAAGGCTATGTTCGAGGCTGTCATGTAAAATTTATTCGTGCACCGAGTGACCTTGATCCACAACATGGAAATCACGACGGTGATATTATTGCAACACTCGTTCCATATCGTGAAGGTATCGGTAGAAAACTGCCAAATCCAATGGATTTCACTGGAGTTTATCATTTCCCAGGATACGATTCTTCACAAGACTACGCTAATCCACACTACACATCTGCTCCCTACTACGAGTTGCATTACCAACTAGATAGCAGATCAAAGAAACAAGCGGAAATCACCACAGGTTTCCGTGGTAGAGCATCTCGTCAAAATACAACCGCTTTTCACGGTCATCAAATCACATATAATCCCTCTACAAGCTCATACAATCAAGTGTTCGTTGGAACAGGTCATTGGGGTGGAGATGCTACAGGACGTACTGCAGCTAAAGTTAGAAATGGTGGAAATGAACAATTTAGAGAACAAAGATGGTCAGAATATAATTATGCATCAACTCAATAGAAGAAGAAGAAGAAAAAAAAAATATTAATAATAATAATAAAAAAAAAAAGAAAAAAATAAAAAAAAGGAATTTTTATTTTATTTATTTTTTTTTTAAATTGTTTTTCTACTTTCAATCATTCCGTAATTACTTATACTAATACTTCTTTTGGCACTTTTCGATCCTTTAATCGCACGGATACAATAAGGCGCAATAAAACGTGCACCATCCTCTATATCCTCGTTCGTTTTTGCTCCGGTAATAACGATTGAACCACTTTCGTAGATCAGAAAATGTGTTCGATATTCTGGTGTATGAAAAATAACACCAGGAAAATTTTCTTTATCATAACATGCACCCTCCAACTCACTACACAATGCTCTTAGATCGAGATTAACACCAAGTCTTAGGCATCCGACTATATTTCGTACTGTAAGATCTTTCATTTTAGCTTTTCGATAACCACCAATAGTACGTATCATTTCAGTAACCCGTCTTGCATTAAGACTAGCAGCTTCTTTCGATTGAACTCCTGTGATAACAACACTTCCGGTAGAAAATATTAGTAGTACAGAACCAGGTTTAGGGTGTAGTTTTATTGTAACCGATGCAAATCGCTTCGGATTAAATGATGCTCCTTTAGAGTATAGTTTTCGTGCTAATTCAACTCGATTGATTTCATCAACGCAAAGTTTAAAAGTGAGTACAATATTCTCGATGCTAGCGCTCACAGTTACCGAGATGTTCATTTCACTTTGTATTTGTTCAAGTGATCTTTTCGTTTCTTCTCCGAGATTAATAATATATCCATCATAATCGTCATCGTCATTTGGATCCACCGATCTCGGTGTTCCATATATGGAAAAAGCTTTTGCCACTGTCATTTTCTCTGCTTCGCTTAGTTTATTTTCTACTAGAAGATCTTTTGGTAGAAGTAAAGATACTTCTACCTCTGTTAAGTCGGTTTCATTTTCTTCATCGTAATTATTCTTCTTCTTCTTCTTCTTCTTCTTCTTCCTGTCGCCGTCGCGAAGTAATTCTGATGCATGTCTTTTTCTTTCCATTTTTTTTTTGCTACATCATTCTATAAAAAAAAAATCTCACCCTTCATAACATTTTTTTTTATCTTTTACTAAAAAAAGTATTTGATGAATTATGGGGGGGGGGGGGTGATGGTTCTAAAGGTGACTAAAATGTTGTTGTTCTTCTTCTTGTCTCATTAGGAACGAATTAAAGACAGTACATGGAGAACGAATAATTTTCCAAACGAAAAATCTAATTACAGATGTAACAATCCAAAATAAAAACGGAAACAGTAATCCAAATGCAATTGCATTTGGATCATGTTCCCAAAAACTATGACTAGTTACTAGACCAGTTGTGCTAACTTTTCCATGTTGAGTGTAATGATGTCCGACTTTGTATAATACAATGCCGATAAAAGTGAGAAAAAAGAATGCTATAGTCCAATTCACAATATCACATATTAAACAACAGGCCATTTTTTTTTCTCATAACCCTCCCCTTTTTCTTAATAGAGAACAAAAAAAAAACGATCATAGTTTAAATATAGCTTAGTATGGAAATTGATATTTATCTCTATGTTTTAAAAAAAAAAGAACAAATTTTTTTCCTTCTACTAAATAAAGAAATTTTTTTATTATTATTGTGGAGCGCGGGGGATAAGGGGAGGGGGTTTTTTTTGTTTACAAAAAAAAAAGATATTCTATCAAATTTCAAATAAAAAAAAAACATTTCTTCATGATGATAAACAACCACCACCGCCGCCGCGTCAGTTTCTGTATTCTTATTCTTTTCGTTTACACTGTTCAACTAGCTACTTTCGGAGGGTTGGATATTTTCCCTAAAAATGTACTTGCTTTTAATAAGATCATGGATAATGGTATTTGTAATTTTGCGTGTTCTTCTTCAACTGCTGATGATTGGCACGTATTATCGAATGAAAATATTACGTGGGAATGGGATGTAAATAATGGACCAAAAACTTTTAGTGTTTTTGGTGAATCATTGAACCAAACTATTGTCTCAACAATTAATTTTGAAACTAGAAATGGATCTCCCATTCCTGTAGATGCACAGATTCCAGACAATGAAGATGACAGAGACACACATCCTTATGGTGAAATTGTTGTAATAACAAATTGTTTACAATTAGATGTTCCTGCTACTCTCAAATTTACAGTCACATCAATTGTAGATGGCGAATTTGTTGAATTTTATTCACTAAAATCATGTGGTTCTGTTGACTCTTGTGACGGTGTAACATGTACATTGCAATCTCAATGTCATGATGTTGGAACTTGTTTATCCGGAGTTTGTTCTAATCCGATAAAGATTAATGGAACAATTTGTGATGATAGTAATTTTTGTACTCAAACAGATACTTGTCAATCCGGCCAATGTATTGGCTCGAATCCTGTAACGTGTTCTACAACCGATTGTATAGTTTCAACTTGTAATACTGGAACTGGAACTTGTGATGTAGTAAATGAATCAGACGGTAAAGCTTGTGGTACCAATAAGTGTAATAATACCTGTTCTCTCGGTTCTTGCATTCCATCACCGCCAGTCGTTTGCAACGCGCAATCTCAATGTCATACAGTTGGAACATGTGATCAATTAACTGGTATATGCACGAACCCTAATCAAGTTGATGATACAGATTGTGATGATTCTAGTCAATGTACTCAGTTAGATACCTGTCAATCTGGTAAATGTATTGGCTCGAATCCTATTACATGTGCTGCTGCTGCTGCTGCTGCTGAAGTTTGCAAGTCAAATTTATGTAATCCAAGTACTGGTCAATGTACCATTTCAAATCACGCTGTTGGTACTATTTGTGATGATAATGATACTTCTACATCTTCCGATCAATGCACAGCTGCTGGAACATGTTTTGGAACTCCTAAAACAGATACTCAACCACCGAGTTATTCGAATTTCGATTTTAATCCTAAAATAGTTGGAGATGACGAAACAGTAACTTGTACTATTACTATTACGGACGATGCAAGCGGTTTTGATTTTGGAATTGTTTCTTTTGATACGAATCAATACTCGATAGGATCTTGTCGTTTTGATGGTGACGAGGATAGAACGTCTGGAGATTCTATTAACGGTAGTTATGAAACTACTTTTACTGCCAGGTTTCCTGATGCAGAAGCAGTAGCATTTACATCAAATGCTACACTAATTATCTTTGATATAAGTGGCAAATCAACTTCCGATTCGTTAGTTGATACACTAACTGTTACAGAAGGATCTAAGATGACAAAAAATGATGATGAAAGTAGTAGTAGTTGTGGAACCAACTACTTTAATTCACACTCGATATTATTTTTAGCGAGTTTTATTATTTCGTTTTAAAACAAAAAGGAGAGAGAGGGAGAGAGAGAGAGAGAGAGAGAAATGTATACAATATTGTTTTTTTTTAAAAAAAATAATAAAAATGTTTTTTTTTATTTACATAGTAACAAAACTTCATTGACTATTAATTCGTTGTTTACAGGTTCTTCTAGTTGGTTTCCATATGTTGCAATTTTTACGAGTTTATTGACAATCCAAATTATACTATTGATCCTAGCACCACAGCTGGAACCAAAATATTGTTTTTGATCTTCTCCTTCGATCATAAAGTAGTAAGAAGGCTCTTTGTGTGTTTTACAGGCAGAACAAAATATCTTGATTTCTTCTTCATCTCGTTTCATCGAGTTTATCAATTTATCATGGTCTCCAATTTTTACGGGGTTCAATTCATTATAAAGAATATCATTTAAAATATCTAATCTTTTGTGAATTCCGAATCTGAACATTCTTGGAAAATACATTTTGTGTAGCAATTTCCATATTTCTAGATCATATATATCGGTTTTTTTCTTCAATGGACATTGATTTTTAAATTGGATAAATGCCTTGCGTAATTTTAATATGGAATCTACTGAATTATGATTATAATAATTTTCTTTTGATATCGTCATAGAAATTTTAGGTGCTTCATGAACGTCTTGATCTGTTCCGGATAGAAATATCTTTTGATCTGTTCCAGATAGAAATGATCTGTTGTAATTATCGGTACTACTGCTGCTACTACTAATACGACAACTACTACTACTACTACTATCATCGTCATCATCATCATCATCATCATCATCATCATCATCATCATCATCATCATCATCATCATCATCATTATCATCATCATCATCATCATCATCATCATCATCATCATCATCATAATAATCATTATCATCATCTATTTTAGACAGAGGTTGTAATTTTTCTTCGTTATCCGGATAATATTCTTGTTCAGACGGTTTTGAACCGATTTTTTGCTGCTGCTTTTCAAATAGTTCGCGTTGAATATCCTGTTGAATCTCCTGTTGTTGTTGTTGAACCTCAAGATCTTCAAGTTTTTCTTTGCAAATAATATCAAATTCATCATTATATTGTTGTTGAGGTTGAGGTTGAGGTTGAGGTTGAGGTTGAGGTTGAGGTTGAGGTTGAGGTTGAGGTTGAGGTTGAGGTTGAGGTTGAGGTTGAGGTTGTTCCGTTATTTCTTGTTTATGAAATACGAAACTTGATCTCCTGCGTCCTAAGCCTAACAGAGATGCTCTAAATTCATCAATCGTCAGATGATTAAGTGAATTTGTGATAAAATTTAGAGGATACAATTTCTTTGGTGGATTATTAAAACCAGCGAATTTGAGTGTTTGGAAAGGAAGGGAATCGCGCGTGACATTGAGTTCTTTATTGTAGATAGATAAATGAACTTTGGTGATGGTGTTCCGGCGAAAGCGTTTAACATAGAGTGATAAAATTTCTTTTTTTATATTATTATTACCATCACCGAAAAGCCATATCAGGCTTTTTATGCTTAGATAGACGATATTCTTTTTCTTTCTAACAATAATAAAATATTCCAAATAACGAAGGCAAATATATGGATTATAGATTTCCATTGGGAAATGGAATGAGAAGGAGGGGGAAAAATTTTTTTGCATGTCTTTTTTTTTTGAAAAAAAAAGGAAATTTTATTTTACATACATTCGCGTTCGGGTAGTTATAAAAAAAAAAATACAATAACCACCAAATATAGTAAATCTAATCACCTTTTGGTGGTGTTGCTGATTTCTTGAATAAGGAGTTTTTATTTTTTTTGTTGTTGTTGTATGTGTTGGCTGTACTGTTTTCTGATATATTCGATAACGGAGATGTATGTGGAACTTTTTCTACATTTTGATGGTTTAGGGTTCTATCTTTTTTAATAGGTTTATTTGATGATGTTGCTACTGCTGCTGGTAGTACATTTTTTTTGTCTGCCGTCTCTCGTTGTTGTTGTTGTTGTTGTTGTTGTTGTTGTCGTGATTTTTCTTCATCTTTGCGGTGAGTAATAGTTTGTCGTAATGGTTTTTCATTAGTTGTTAATTGTTGTGGTGTAGGACTAAAGGTTTGGAAATAATTTGGATCTACGCGATAATAACCGTAATTCTTATTGTATGCAAATAAACCATATTCATCATCATCATAACTATGGTTTTCCATTTGTTCGTACTGTAGCTGCTGCTGCTGCTGCTGCTGTTGATCCTCTTCTGGTATAATATTTTGGAACGTTTGAACACATTTATTAACCGCATTGAATAGAAATTTTTGGTTTTCTGCTGATCCACTGGCATTTTGTGCGTTTTGTGCCAACTGTTCTACAAATACGTCTAAATTCAATGATTGAATAAGTAAATACATGTCAAGATGACGAAGATAAAATTTGTTCACTTCCTTTACGTTAATCGATTTCCTGAGGTCTTCATAGTTTACTTCTGTTTTTATTTTGGTTGATTCTTCTTCTGTAGTCAAAGATGATGATGATGATGATGATGATGATGATGATGATGATGATGATAATGGCATCAAACGGTCTGCGTTAGAAGAAGGTTTTATTGTTTTCCTAATTGGTTCCTCATTTTTCTCTATGATTGGAATGATTGACATTGTAAATTGGATCTCTGTCAATCTTACATCAATATACCATCTTAAATGAGTAGTAGTTGCTAATTTCCATGGTTGTTTTGTTATTGGCTCTTGTATTTCTTTTAGACCAATGTCGCGTTCTGTAAAAAACAATATAATATCGGAACTAATGTCAATATATACAGGTATTGTTTCATGTATAGATATATCATAAATACTGATAGGATTATTCATAATTATATGAGACTGAGTATTATCACCCATCACTTGGGTTTTTTCCAATATTTCAAATTCTTTTTTTGGTATTTGAATGAACGCGATGTCTTCAAGATTGTTAAGAGGAAATTCAATTACACGAAAATAGATTTGATTATCATCACTCGTCGTCGTCATTTTATTATTATTATGATCAGAAGAGGATATATTTGGTTCTTTTTTGTTTGTTGTTGTTGTTGTCGTCGTCGTCGTAATATTATCAGATAATATAGCTGGATAAGTTAATTGATTTCCCATTTCATACCAACTTTTTTTTTCATTCTTTTTTTTTCTCCTCAAATCCTAGTTTCGTCTATATTATATCTCAAAAAAAATTGTGTGTGAATTTTCTCTTTCTCTCTCTCTCTCGCTCTATCTCTCTCTCTCTCTCTCTCTTTCGGAGGAGGAGAGAACGACAATAAAAAAAATTGTTTCTTTTATTTATTTATTTATTTTAAAAAAAAACGTTACAATTTTTTTTTTACTCTAGTTCACCCATTGGTACTACAGGTGCCTGTTTACTTTTGTAATTGTAATTACCGCGTGGAATTTCATCGCCTTCAGGAAACCATTTTTTACCAGAGAAATTTGAATTTGCATAAGCACCTCTTATTCCAGTATAATGATTTGATTTATATCCAGAGAATATTTCGTTGTACAATTTAGGAAATTGTTGTTTCATTCCATTCGGTGGAGGAGGAGCTCTTGGTTTATGTTTAAGAAACTCAGCGGGTAAATTTTTTGGTTTTTGTGCGAAATCGTGAACTTGATTATCTGGCACAGATTTATCGGTTGAAATACGTTGATGAGTATATCCAGTATCACTGTGCAGTTTAGGTGAGAAATGCACATTTTGGGCGGTGGAATCATTGTCATTATTTTCTTTACCTTTTTGTTGTTTTTGGTCACGGAAGTAATCATCGTCAATCATGCTCGATGATGATGATAATGAAGAATCTTCTCTTTTTCTGCGATCATTTCGTGTAAATGGAAGGCTAACACGAGAACTTAATCCATTCATTCGATTCATTTCCACACGTTCTTTCTCTTGTTGATTGTGTTCTTCAAGACGTTGATATAGTTTGTTCCGTTCTTCTTCTTGGGTTTTGGCCTTATCTTTGAATTCTTTATTTTGTTTTATCAAGTCCATATACCTTTCAGTGTTCTTAGTGTGAAACGTAGCATTAACATGAATCAATTTCATTTGGGTTTCCGCTTGTTTCATTTCAGCAAGATTATTGTTGTTCATCGCGCTTTGACATCTTGTGAGAATAGTTTCAATTTCTGGTGACATTTGACCACTTTTTTTCAACTCGGTAAGATATGGAATGCTTGAGGTGAGCCATGAATCAAGCTTTTTTTTAAATTCCTCTTTCGTACGATCTTCTTCTTCTTGTTTTTGTTTTTTCTCCCTTTCACTACGTACGAATTCCAATTCTTGAAAGGTCTTAAGTTGAGTTTTCATATCTTGATTTTCTTTTAAGATTTGATCAATCTTACTGTTAAAATCATCGCTATTTCCAGTACTACTAGTACTAGTAGTAGTACTACTACTACTACTACTACTAGTAGGTTTCTCGGTGTTTGATGATTGTTGTTGTTGCTGCTGCTGCTGCTCAGACGACATTATTATAGAATTGTCGTCGTCGTCGTCGTCGTCGTCGTCGCGTTGGGTTGGTTTTTTTGTTTCTTCACTTTCTTCTTGAAATTCATTCGCTTCAATTAATGCAGACTTATACGTATCGCGCTTAGAATCATCGCAAATCCATTTATCATCTAAAATGTAGAACGTACATTTTTCACCACGACGAGATTTTGAAAGCGGTACAATACTCACTTCGACCGGTTCATCGAGTGATTCAATATCCATACTATTTCTATTTACACCGATCAGACTAGATAACGATAAACCAGTCAATGTATTATTTTTTACCATGCTACTTGCCAAAATCGAATGATAATTCTTGTGCGTAAACTCAAACTTTGCATGAAGATCTCCGGTTTTAGATACAAATGCTTTTCTAACATATCCTAGATGATCTTTCTCTGTAGTACTGTGTAGAAACATAAACGGTTTTCCAGTAAGTCTACTCGCAATTATTTTTCTAGATTCTAGACTAAGTTTCACGTCATGTTCCGGATTCCCTTTTGGGGTATATTCATTTGGATAAATTATACCCCAAGCATAAGATGTTTTACCAGTGATAGGTTTTTTGAACATCGACTGAAGAAAAAAAACCACACCCCACTATTTACAGAAGAAGGGGGGGGGTGAAGAAAAAAAAATAACTCATTTATATACTCTATTTATAATACGCGATGACTTATTTCAATTTTTACAGAGAGAAAAAAAACTCCCCCTATCTATAGTAGGAAGGGGAAAAATTAATCTTCAAGCCCGAGGAGAAAAAAAATCGGGAGGGGTGATGGCGGAAGAAAAATTGGAAATTATAGGCCTAAGTGATACCTTTTTAACTCCCAGTAAAGATTTGAATCGACTTAAAACTAAGTTACTTCTACTGGATAGTAGGAGAGAAACATATGAAAATCAATTGAAAGAACTCCCATCGGAAGTAGTTAACCTCCATAAAATTCAAGATAGAATTCTCTCTCTTAAAAATGATCTTGATGAAAAAGATAGAATTCTTAAGATGACAAAAAATCAAAGTAAGGATTTCCAAACGCCCAAGGAAAATAAAATAGAAGAACTAAAAGAATATACAAAAAAATTGGGAGTAAATTTGGAACATCTAGAAAAAGAATTATCAAAGAGAACGTTTGGTGCTGTATATCAAGAAGTAAAATCATGGTACAACGTAAAATCGACTGAAAGATTACAATTTCTTACAGAGTTTATCAGACTCATAGAAGATCAAGATCAAGATCCAAAAACGCCAGCAGACAATTTTGACTACGATGACGAATTTGAGGTGAACGCGTTGAAAGACTACTACAATAATCTTCAAGGTGATATTGAAAATCTACCCACACCACTTCTTCCGAAGATTAGAAAATTGCATACCAGTATAAATAATCTTGTAGATAAGCTATTCAACGTGGAAAGTGATCTAAATAATGATAATGTGCCTTTTAAGGACGATATTTATGATATTTCTAAAACCATAACTGATGTTCGAGATACACAAAGACTTGTAACAGAAATAGACCATGATAATAACGCACTAGATGTCAATGAAACAGATATAAGAAGGATAAAAGTCAGAAAGTCATACGAAGCAGAACGTAGAGAAAAGAAACAACTACGTTCAATTGTCAATCAAGCTGAAGCAGCACGTGATAGTGCTGCACGAAAGTATAGTAGAGCAGTTACAACAAAATTCGAACAATTGGAACCCTCTCGAAAGCAACGAAATGATCTTGAAATAGCTATAGCACACATCACAGATCAAATTGAAGAGCTGAGCGAGAATGTAACAAGGCTAGAGAATGTATTATCAGAAAAAATATATCATACCATAGAAGTCATGAAGGGTAATCCTTTGCAAATTAACTACGAAATAGTAGGTGGACAACCTCCATACTCTATAGAATGGCATGTACAAAATCCAAAATTTCAAGCGACAAAGGAAAGATTCAGGAATTCAGTAGCCCAAATTTTCGGAGGTTGGTATACACAGTTAACGAATGAGGAACAAAGCGAAGATCAAGAGAATATAATTATAGAAGTTAAATTAGTAGATAAAAATACAATTACGTTTTCAATGGCTGAAATATTAAGTAACATCGTTTTACCAGATATTATTGATGTAGAATTTTTTTCCAGTAAAGAATTTGAAGAAAACAACGGCGGCGACGGCGTTAACAAATCCAATTCGTCTAGTCGAAAACAGCAGTTTTCAATAGAAAGTGTAAAACCTTCAGATGCTGGATGGTACGAATTATCGGTTACGGATGAAACTGGAACAACGGTGGTAAAGGATAAGATTTTTGTTGAAGTTTATTCGACTACAAAACGTTTCTATGGGAATGACGTACAATATGGTAGAATATACAATACGAATGATAATCGATTTGGTGACGCGCTCTTCAATCGTTGGACTAGAAAATCACTTCCACTCGATTATCAATATATGTATGAGCTTCGTAATGCATTTAAACAAGAAGAAGGAGTAATGACAGTTAATGATTTTATCAAATCTGTACAAGAAAAAAATTTAGAAAAACACCTACAAGCCAAATGGAACACACTACTACTTGAAATGCAAACAATAGCCTGGAAAAGGTGGTTAGACAAGTTCTATCGTAGCCCAGCAGCAGAAGATGCCAAACGACAGAGTTTATCTGGCCGCCAAACATTATTTCGTCAGTTGAAAACAAAAATCTATTCGGTAGTTAAACTAAATATCTGGGACAGAATGACTCTTCGACAACTACGCAATGAATTTATTCCTAAAATGAAAATAGACCAGTATTGGCGCAATTCAAGGGCTATTCTTGAATCACAACTTCTAGATTCTAGATCGAAATTGATCCATCGTGATTTACCATCAGAGCAAAATGATGCATGGGCAGATAAAAATTCTGACAAGAATGATGATATAACAGAGGTCGATTTCCGTTATCCTTGGATTAGACCGTCAGAACGTCTTGGTGTTGGTATCGATTACAAAGGAAATGTTAAACGAAGAAAAGAAGAAGGTGAATTGTATAGTTTAGAGGAGTTGGAATTTTTTTATTTAGCACAGCAGTATGATGGTGCACGTGGTATTCCACGTGTAAAATATCCATGGGTTTTCGATGCCTCTTTAAAACCAAAAAATTACAACCCACCTAAATGGCAGGTGTATATAAAAGAGGAAGAATTTTTTGAAGTTCCAGAATTTCCAGAATTTCCAGAAGAAGAAGAAGAAGAAGAAGAAGAAGAAGAAGAAAGAAGAAAGGAAGAAGAAGAAGAAGAAATAAGAAAGGAAGAAGGATTTTTTGACTTTTCAGACGAAGAAGGAGAAGAAGGAGAAGAATTTAAAACACCATCACCATTTCAAACACCATCACCAAAATTCTCACAAGATAAATTAAAACCATCAATTAAAAGTCCTGAAATAGAAGAACATTCTATAAAATCTATTTGTGATAAATTCTTTTCCGATGAGGAAGAAGAAGAAGAAGAAGAAGAAGAAGATTATGATATTCTTGGAACTGACAGCGAAAATAGTATACTTGGAGAAGCTATTAACATTGTTATTAAACAACGACAACACAAAGAGAATAATAAAATCAATGAATTACTTACAATATTAGAATCTTCACCACCATCCTCAGTTAAAGTACCACGGTCTTTTACACAAGAAATAGAAGAGTGGTTCGGATCTGATGAAAATTCATCAATAGAGGAAATAATCAACAACAGCACGGCGACTATAACAAATGATATTGATAATTTTTTTGCAGATGAATAAAAAAAAATAATTTCCCTTTAATCATTTTTGTAAATCATATTATTTTTTTTTTCACGGTTTTTTTTTTAAAAAAAAAAATCATGGATCTAATTTCTATGTTTTTATTTATTATTATTCTAAGTTGGTTATATCCAACGATATTTTGCCTGATATATCTTCTCAAAAATCGTAAAAAAGTAAAAGATTTCGAAATTCGTCTTCAGTTTACACAATGGATCTGTGGAGTGATTGCATTGATCGGTACTTTTAGAGCGGAAGGATTTGCATTGGATGAACTGGCGATTAAATGTATCGGATGGAATGTATGGCTGGCGGTTGGATTCGGTAAGATATCATGGTTGAATGTGGTTGCTCTGACAATTTGTGAACGAATAACAAATAGAAACAAAGTATGTTGGTGGATAGTATTTTTTATTAGTATTATCTCACAATTGATATTTTATATTGCGGTGATTTCATCTGATACAGCACACGGAACAAAGAATGACGTTTGTTATCTACGACATGACTACGAAATAGCAGCTTCTATATTTATTGTTATACAATCGTTTCTCATTGCTTGTTTTTTCAGTGTTGGAACAAAGAAAAAGGATCATGATATGTTCATCGTTTTCATATGTATACTCTCTTCGACGTGCTTCTTACCTGGCGTTTTACATCTCTACGACTTTATGTTTGAACGTTGGTGGCGTATAATAACAATTCTATTAAACTGTATTCCAATTCTTGTATGGCATATGTTTCGAACCTGGAAAGTAGCTTATCTTTTTGCAAAACACAAACTGCTGTTGTTGAAAGAAGATGATCTGGAAGAAGGTTGGGTAGATTTAAGTGGGGAGGAGGAACAACAATTGCAACAAAGAAAAATGGAAAAAGAAGAAGAAGAAGAGGAGGAGGAAGAAGAAGACAGCGACATTAATTTCGAAAGATTTTTTGATTCACCTCCTCCTCCTCTTCATTCGGATGAGGAGGAGGAGGAGGATGAGACAGAGGAAGCACCAGCAGAATTCTATAGTCCGAATAAAGATAGATTCTCATTTCAGATTGATTCTGTTGAAACAAAAGAGGGATTGCTTGTTACCACCAACAAGAAAAGAAGAAGAAGAAAAAGAAAAAATAAAAAAAAAGATTAACTTAAATCGTAATCCCATTTTTTTTGCTGAAATATGGCCATAACACACACTCACCCTCGAGGGGTTTTCCCCCTCCACAATAATATGTATTAATATTTTTTTTTTAGTTAAAAAAATAGATATTTATTAATTACATTTTTTTTATTTGTTCATTCTGTATGTGTAACTCTCTAGGTGTTTTTTCCGGATTACCGTTAGGTCCACCAATTATTAATACCAATCAATACCATATGCATTTTTTGAAGGATTACTATTAATATATTCGGTAGATATACCGGCAGTATAATCTTGTTCCATCTTTTCCATCGGTTTTTGAATTATATCGGAGGGTATTTGAATTATATCGGAATTGATATAATTATCAAATTTATCCTTGGCAAACAGAAGTTTCACTTTAAATGTGATATTAGACGCCCTTTTTTCTTCTGCATCTTGACTACACACTATTACAAGTTCAAAATGGCGTGGTACATCAAACTTCTTAAATGTATCTCTTGTGGTGTTAACATGTACGGTAGGAACAGCTACACCACCCGGTATGGTTTGAGCACCATAGTCTCCGGCGAAAGAATCATCACCAAAACTTTTAGCTTGTAATCTATTCGGTATGGTTTGAGCACCAAAGTCTCCGGCGAAAGAAGTACTACTTTTAGAAGTAGTAAAATCACCACCACCTTTAGCTTTCATACCAACAGTGTGAAAATTACATCCAGAAAAATCACCACCACGAGATCTATGTTGTGTTGGTCGTGGTGGTGGTGGTGATGGTGGTCGCGGTTTAACATATGGTATTTTACGAGATTTGACCAAGGTAATATTGAACTTATTAGTCACATTATAATTGTCTGAGTCAGCCTCCCCCTTGGCAGAAGCGCTCCATAATCGGAACGAAGCATCTGAATTAGGTCTCATTCCTTTTATTTCTGCAAGGTCATGATATGAATGCCAAGCCTTAATATAATCAATAGATTCATCACCGATCTTAGGGTCCACAACCTTAAACCATGAATCATACGAATTCGACCTGGCCAACCATATATTTATTTCATAGCTAGTAGTGGATTTAATATCGAATATGAATTGTCTTTTTTCTACATCGGTTCCAGGACAAAGAGGAAATGGGATTTTCGTAATTGAATCAACAATAGCAATTTTGAATCCATTTACATTTTCTGGTAGTGGAACTGGATCGTACTTTTTTACGGGGCTAAGACCTCGTAAAGTAAGCATTACTCGGATCAACTTAACGATATTCTTCCCATCATCTACAGTTAATTTTTTTGTTGTGTTGCCGTGGAAAAATAGTTGTTCTAGTTTTTTTACAAGGGCTTTATCATGTCCGTTCACCTTCTTTAAAAAACGAATAATTACAACAACATCAGATTTGGTCAATTTAGTATTAGTTAAATTTTCAATTTTTTCCATGGTTGTCTTTGTTGTTGCTTCTTTTTTTTTTTGATTTTTTTTCCTTCTTTCCAGGAGCGATTTTTTTTTATCATCAGGCAAATTTACTATATTTAGAAAAAGTAGAAATTTTTTACTTTATTTAGAAAAAAAAAAGATTATTATACATCCCCATTTTTTTGCAATAACATTGTTGGTGGAGGAAAAGGGGAGGCGGTGGAATTTTTTTTCTTCTTCTTTTTTCCTTAATTAAGGAATTTTTTTTTTCTCGACAATTTTCACCAAAGCGTAGAATAAATTCCCAAGCGAATTTTTTTTTATTCAAAAAAAAAATCAAAAAAGAATAAAAAAAAATGCAAGTAGTTAGTAACTTCGGGGGGCTAAGTACTACTACTACTACTACTACTACTACTACTACTACTACTAGCACTTTACGTATTGATAGTTTTAACACAAGAGGAAATGGAGTAACTGTTGATATAGATGAATCAATAATTATTGTTAAAGATGTTAGATCGCTTTCTGTTGGATGGGTAGTGCTTCGCAATGATCCAACAAAATATGAATATCTTATTATTGTTAATCCACATGAAGAACAGCTAGGTTTATACGGAATGAGAACTGTAGTTGGCAAACTTAGTAGAGTTTTAAATCATCTGGATAAATGGAAAGTGTTACCAGTAGACCACAAACAAAATGTAGAGATTAAAGTAGATAAGCATCCAATACGTCATACTGCTGTTGTTGAATGGAGCAACATAATAATTGGCCATAAAATAAAAGCATGTATAAGAAAATTGAATACAATACCGTCCCATATGAAAATAGAAGTTGGAAATTATTCCGAATGTTCCATTGATGCAGCAGCAGGAGGCGTTCAATTTACTAGTCTATCACTTGATTTAAAATCATATTCGAAATTTGAATCATGTCAAGAGTTAGCTCCCGTCGTAATATTCAATGCTTTGGAAATAAAATCGGATTACTGTGTCATAGTAAAAAATTGCGTGGTTGTTAGGAATTTAGTTGTGAAACCTACAAAATCCGGAACCACATTAAACGTTCATAAACACCCTGATTGTAAAGTTACTATGGAATTACCCCAACTCGGAAAAACGAATTGTAACTCAATTGATGAGGATATTTTCAAAGAAACAATTTTTACACAAGAACCATCGGAAGTTGCAGCAGCAGCAGCAGCAGCAGCAGTACAACCACCACTAACGACGGCGGTTGAAGAACCTGAAACGACGACGGAAGAAACATATAAAGATGGTTACAATAGGTACTATTGTAAAGATGGTTACAATAGGTACTATTCTTCAAGAAGGCCGCTGCCACCACCATTATCGCCACTACAACATTTCGAAGACTACCTCCAAAATATTACATTCAATTTCAGCAGAAGCAGCAGCAGAAGCAGCAGCATCAGCAGAAGCAGCAGCATCAGCAGAAGCAGCAGCAGCATCAGTCAAGATACGACGAGATTAGACGATGTTTTAAGAGAAAGCTTTTATGATAGAGATAGTGGTCCACCTCCAGTGGACTGGGAAGCAGAAACAGAAAATCTCAACTCAAATACTACTTCCACCGATGATGATCATCATCGTCGTCCTCGTCATTATACTCGGTATAACCCATATGAAAAAAATAAATTTAGTGTACCAGCAGAAGACAAAAATGAACAAGATGCACCCAAGGATACTGAACCAGGAGATTTTTGTGTAATATGTTTGGCTAGAAAAAAATGTGCAACTATCGTATCTTGTGGACATACTATGTTTTGTGTTACGTGTTCACGTGCTTATTTAAGACGTCCAGAAGAAGAAAGAAAATGTCCACAATGTAGAAAACCAATGGAAAAAATAATAAAACTATTTTTTTGAATCATTTTTTTTTTGTTTTTTCGACATCGATTGGGAGAGTGTAGAGCAGAGAAAAAAATATTACAAAGATTTTTATTTACATAAAAAAAAAAGAATTTCTTTTTTTTTTAAAAAGACAACAATACAATAACTTGTCGTGCTGCAATATCACGCAATGTAGGAAACCCATTCACTGCTGCTGCTGCTGCTACAGCTACTTTCGCTAGAGGATTCTGAACGTCAGGGAAAAAGTTTTGGGAGAGTCGAAGCTCCGATAGATTGGTGAGGTTGATAATACCTCCTGGAAGAGTTGTGATGTGATTACCAAGGAGATCAAGGATTACTAGATTGCTGAGGTTTCTAATACTTGATGGAACAGAGGTGAGTTCATTGAATGCGATACAAAGAATTTTTAGACTGGTGAGATTGATAATGCTTGATGGAATAGTTGTAAATTTATTACTGTTGAGATTAAGAATTTCTAGATTGGTGAATTTGCTAATGCTTGACGGAAGAGTTGTCAATTCATTATATTTCAGCCAAAGTGATTTTAGATTGGTGTCTGTGCTACTGAAGATGTTTGATGGAAGAGATGTAAGATGGCTCTGGGAGAGATCAAGCTTTTTTGGATCGTAATAGTACCAGTTGTTTTTAATAATAATAGAGCTCATGGTGGTTGAGTGTTGGTAATTTATATATTTTTTTGTATAGTGTGAAGAAAGAAAAAACTGTAAATGCGTTGATTTTTTTTTCTCTAAATTTAGGAATTGGGAGAGGGGGTGTGTTTTTTTCCAAAAAAATAGTTTATTTTAATGATATTTGGTGGCTCTTCTTCTTATTCTAGATGATGATGATGATGATGATGATGATGATGGTGGTGGTACATTATTAAGTAAATCCAAAGCACTGATTTTGTCATTTTTTCTTATAATATAAGGTGAATATTCTTCTTCATTAATATCCCACCATTTCACCATTTTTTCGTCGTCGTCGTCGTCGTCGTCGTCGTCGTC
>SDBT01002232.1_pt1 | contig 34479 bp, 26 predicted proteins | sample 2277101 | NCBI WGS metagenome assembly SDBT01 (sample SAMN10404973, study PRJNA504765) | marine sediment metagenome | isolation source: marine sediment core GS10_PC15, 103 cmbsf | place: Arctic Ocean: Southern Knipovich Ridge | collected 2010
TTTTCGAATACCAAACTCCAGGCGGTTCGCGAACGGGATACCATTTACAATATCCCAGTCCCATGAATTTACAGATGTGGCATGAACTTTTACCAGTACTTCATTGTCTTTGAGATCTGGTGGTTGTACCTCTATTAATTCGAGATAATCCGGAGATCCATATTTGTTAAGAATTACAGCTTTCATAAGCTTTGTTCGGTTCCATTATTTTGTCCAATCAATATTACTACATTTCCTGTTTTTTGCCCTGTTTCAACATAGCGATGAGCCTCGGCAACCTGTTCCATGGGATATTTTCTATCAATGACAGATTTTATCTTTCCCGCCTCAATAAGCTCTTTTAGGAAAATTAAATCTTCTGGTTTATAACTTGCTAATTCAGATATGACTTTCTTGCCAGTTGTCATTGAAATCCACAGCCCTCTGATCATCCCTGCAAATCTTGGATTACCTAAAATATAGTGGCCATTTTTACTCAGGGATCTTACAGTCCGTGAAAATGAAGTCTTGCCAACCACGTCAATAATTATATCATAGGTCTCTCCGTTTTTGGTAAAATCTTCCTCCGTGTAATCAATGACCTGGTCGGAACCAATAGAGCGCAGCATGTCCAATTTACTTCTGCTGTCGACACAGGTCACTTGAGCCCCAAATGACTTAGCTATTTGCACAGCATAGGTACCAATACTTCCACCAGCTCCACAGATCAGCACTTTTTGTCCGCTCCGGATATTTCCCTTTCTCAGAAAATGCAATGCATTGAGTCCCCCTGTAGGGATAGTAGCGGCTTCCTCATAGGTCATTGTGGTAGGTTTTATGGCCATCGCATATGTACCCGGTAAACAGGCATACTCGGCATAAGCACCTAAACGCATCTCGGTAGCTGCAAAAACCGGATCACCCTTCTTGAATTGTGTTACCTTGTTGCCTACCGATTCAATTTCACCGGCCAGCTCTTGCCCTAGTATTTTAATCCTTGGTTTTCTTATACCAATCATTATTCGCACGAAAAGCCAGAGCAAAATGGAGATGTCGAATCTTCGCAGTTCACAGTCCCCTGCTGTTACTGTTGCAGCATGCACTCTAATCAAAACCTCATTGTCTTTGGGAGCAGGTTTTTCCACCACTTTATATTCAAGAACTTCCGGTGGTCCGTATTTTGTCCATACAATTGCTTTCATAAGTATATTTAGATTAGTCTACAACAATCTTTCCTGCGAGTTAGCAAAATCCATCTAAGTTGCTTGTTTCAATTTACGGCTTCTGCTGCCCAGCTTCAAATGCAGCCAGCAATTTACCTGTATAATCCGGCATAATTCCATGAGCAGCCGCTTCGGACAATAGTTGAGCCATGGGAATACCTTCGTCCACAAAGATTCGGACGTAGCCCTCCGGCTCGGCCAGGGTCAGAGCATGTTCCAGTGGCACGAGACCAAGGGGGATGTTGTCCTGTGCCTCATGAGCGAGCGTCTGCAGCACAAGGATTTCGATGACGCTTCCCGTCCTCTCACCTTCTTCCGCAGCTGTAAGGAGGCGCTCCAATAGTCCCAATGCCTCATGAATGAAGCGATCTTCCCCTTCACTCTTATACATGGCGATGAGCAACCTGGCCAGAATGATATGCTCGAATTCGTGCAGGTAACTCAGATCGTCATCAAAGGACAGTCCCCGTTCACGTGCCCAACCCATGGCTTCAGCCAGCTTGCCCTGTCCAATCCATACACGCGTCTTCAAGGCTGCTACGGGACGCAGGTCGGGCAAGGGGTTTCTGATATACAGCTGTTCCGCCTTGTCGAGCAGGTCGAGAGCGCTGTCCAGGTCTCCCTCTGCATCCTTGAGTCGAGCCTGGGCAAGGCAGAGGTTATACTGCCCTTCCATTGACTTAATTTGCTTGCTCAGCTCCTCACTTCTCTGCAGGTACTCTCTGGCGGTTTCCAGATCGCCCAGTTCATAGTGTAACTCACCTATTCCCCTGTACAGGTCCTCTGTTCCCAGGGGCATTGGTTCGCCCTGATCTGCCGCGATTTGGATTGACTGCTCATATATACTTGCTGCCTCCTTTAGACGACCTTGCACCATCCTTATGTCAGCCAGGATAAATGTGAAACTGATGTAAGAGATGTCACCGCCCATCTTAAAACTAGCCTTGAGGTCGGTGAAGGACCTGTGGGCTTCCTCCAGGTCTCCGCTTTGCAAATGTATGAAACCCATGAGTGCTGCTGGGACTGCACGTTTCAGCCAATCATCCTCAGGTAAGAGATCGAGTGCCTGCTGGCTATACTTCAGGGTGCCGGGGACATCTCCTATAGCCTGGGCATGGTAGGCACGGGCGTTGGCAATCGATGCCGGCAGAGACCGGAATTGCTCCTCGTCCACCACGATCATCCCGGTGGAGGGGGTATCTGGTCCTTCACTCATGTCTAACGTAGTGTCCAGCCACCGTTCGGCGTCGTGTAGTCGGGCCTCGCAGGCCTCCAGCTCTCCGCAAATCAGCAAGGACCAGCCATAGTCAAGGCTGAGCACAGGCCTGGTAGCGACCATTTCATCCGGCAGCATTTTTACCCAGCCAAGCCAGGTAGCGTCCTGGCAAGTCTTGTTCATTGCTGGCCATGCAAGCTCTATCAGGTCCGCCGCCCGCACCAAATCTTCGGATGCAAGAGCGTGATGGACCGCATCGGCCAGCAGACCGTTCTGTTCATACCACTCGCTCGCCAGCCGATGCAGGGTAGGTACCCGATCGGGCTGCTCCTCCATCAAGCGCGTATGGAGAACCTCTGCAAAAAGGTGGTGATACCTGTACCACTGGCGCTTATCATCCAGCGGAACGATAAAAAGGTTGCCTCGCTCAAGGGTCTCCAGCAGCGCTTTGCCTTCTTCCTGGTTGGTGACGGCGTCACATAGGGGGCCGCTTAACCGGTCGAGAATGGAGGTTTGCAGCAAGAAGCTCCGGACGCTTTTGGCCTGGCTTTGCAGGACCTCTTCAACCAGGTAGTCCACGACGTACCGGTCATCACCTGCGAAGGCTTTGATGAACCCGGGAATGTCCTCCCGCCCCTGCATCGAGAGAGCAGCCAGCTGGAGCCCAGCGACCCAGCCTTCAGTTCTGGATTCCAGTGCGGCGATGTTTTCTGCCGAGAGGTTCAGGCCCATCACGTGGTTAAGAAATTCGGCAGCTTCGGAGGGGGTAAAACGCAAATCGGTGGCACGTAGCTCTGTCAGTTGACCCCGGACGCGTAACCGGGGAAGAGGTAGTTGTGGATCCTCACGGGTGGTGATGACCAGGTGCATCTGTGGTGGCAGGTGATCAAGCAGGAAGGTGAGCGCATTGTCAACCGGTTTGGCATCAATAACGTGGTAGTCATCAATAACGAGTGAGAAATTATCCTTGATGGTTGTGATTTCATTGAGCAGAGTTGTCAGAATCGATTCATCTGGCTGTGGCTGAGGGGATTGAAGCAAGCTCAAGGCCCTTTCTCCAACATTCGACTCAATCGTCTGCATGGCAGCAACGAGGTAAGCCAGAAAACGTGAGGGATCATTATCCCCTTCGTCCAGAGACAGCCAGGCGACCTGTCGCTCACAAGTTGCGACCCATTCGCTGGCCAAGGTAGTTTTACCAAAGCCAGGGGGAGCAGAGATAAGGGTTAGTTTGCGTTGTGAACCCTCGTTCAGCCGCTCGATCAGGCGGGGACGCAGAACAACTTTAGACCGGGGGGGAGGGATGTAGAGTTTGGTTGCTAAAATTGGCTCGGGCGCAGATACAGGCTGTGTGTGTTTTTCAGGTACGGAGGAAAAATCGGTATCGGTTTTACCCTTAATGTCTTCGGAATTGGGAACTATCAGTCCCACATTGGAAATGGCGTAAACTTCAATTGGTTTTTCAACATTCTTCAGTTTAAATGTCTTCAGCATAGAAGTCTTAATGGATTCCTGGTTTTTTATTTCGTCATAGACCTTATCAGAGATAAAAACACTTCCCGGAACTGCCAGTGATTCTATGCGTGAGGCAACATTTACTCCATCTCCAATGATCTCTTCCTCACTGAATATAATGTCACCTGTGTGAATTCCGATTCTCACTGGTATGGCGGGTTCTTTCTGGAAGCCAAGCTGCATTTCGATCCCGCATTTTACGGCATCAATAGCACTATCGAAAATGCTTAATGTACCATCACCATAGTATTGTAGAATCCTTCCATTGTGCTTTTCGGTAATGGAATTGAATATCTCTCGATGTTTATCCCTGACCTGGATTGCTTTCTCCTCATTATGCTGCATAAGGTTCGTATATCCCTCGATATCGGTAAACATGATTGCGGCAAGTTGGCGGGAGCGTGTCATATACACAAATTAACAAAATAATCTATAAACCTGTAACCTGAATATTTAATAAATCCCACACGCTTGTTAGATCTATGATAGATTTGGAAAAGATGCTGAAAATGACTCAATTTACATTCTGAAACCGCTGACAATGATCTACCTTACCAGAAGAGAACGATTCAATGCAGCACACAGGCTGTACCGGGAGGACTGGTCTGAGGAAAAGAACATGGAGGTATTTGGAAAGTGTTCAAATCCGAACTGGCACGGGCATAACTATGTGCTGTTTGTAACAGTTAAGGGAGAGCTGAAACCTGAATTGGGATATGTTGTTGATCTCAAGGTCCTCAGCCGCCTCATCAGGGAGCATATCATTGACAAGCTGGATCACAAGAATCTCAACCTGGAAGTAGAATTCATGAAAGACCGGATGGTGTCTACTGAACAGATCGCCATTGCCATCTGGCAGGAACTGGAGCCACCTGTTGGATCCCTCGGGGTGGAACTTCACTGTATACGCCTTGAAGAAACAGAAAATAATTTTGTTGAATATTTTGGTAAATAAGCGCATATCCTATGGAAATTATTAATAACGGCATCGGTCCGGCAGAGAACGAAGGATATAACAGGGTCGATAAATACGATGATCAAAAAACCGAGAAACTAACAGGATTATACAAACAGGTCCTGGATACCCTTGGGGAAGATGTCCGGCGGGAAGGCCTGGATCATACCCCGCTCCGGGTAGCAAAATCCATGCAGTTCCTGACACAGGGTTATGGTGCCGATCCCAATCAGATCATATCACAGGCAATGTTCAAGGAAGATTACAGTGAAATGGTAATTGTCAAGGATATCGATGTTTTTTCACTGTGCGAACATCATCTGATTCCCTTCCTTGGCAAGGCCCATGTGGCTTATATACCCAATGGTTACATTACCGGGCTGAGCAAGATAGCCCGCGTTGTTGAAGCCTTTGCCAGAAGGCTACAGGTGCAGGAACGGCTGACCATGCAGATCCGCGATTGTATCGAAGGTACACTCAAGCCACTGGGTGTGGCCGTAGTCATCGAGGCCAAGCATTTGTGCATGGTCATGAGGGGGATACAGAAACAAAATTCAGTTACTACTACCTCCGCCTTTACAGGTGAGTTCCTCAACAACACAAGCACACGCGAAGAATTCATACACCTGATCGGCACTCACCTCCTTTAACGTACTTACATTGTCAGGCAAATTTCCTTACTTTTATCGAAATTTTAACCAAACAATTATTTTAGGATGAAAGCTTATGTATTCCCCGGCCAGGGGGCACAATTCCCCGGAATGGGTAAAGACCTGTATGAAGAGTACGCTGAGGCAAAAGAACGCTTCGAGGAGGCTAATGATATACTGGGATTCAATATCACCCGGCTGATGTTTGATGGTACTGAAGAGGATCTTCGCCAGACCAAGGTCACACAACCAGCCATCTTCCTGCATTCGGTGATACTGGCAGGTACCATTGAGGACTTTCAACCTGAAATGGTGGCCGGTCACTCCCTGGGTGAATTTTCTTCATTGGTAGCCAATAAAACACTTTCATTCGAAGACGGTCTCAAGCTTGTTTCAAAAAGGGCTTCCGCCATGCAAAAAGCCTGTGAGGCCGAACCCTCCACTATGGCGGCCATCATTGGACTCGATGATAAAGTTGTGGAAGAAGTCTGTGCGGAGATCCCGGAGGTGGTGGTCCCGGCCAATTATAACAGCCCCGGCCAGATCGTAATATCCGGATCCATATCAGGTATTGATAATGCCGTTGAGAAGCTTTCCGAACTGGGGGCAAAACGGGCCATTAAACTGAGTGTTGGCGGAGCCTTTCATTCACCCCTTATGGAGCCGGCAGGGCAGGAACTGGAAACAGCTATCATGAACACACCGTTTGCAATACCTATATGTCCTGTCTATCAGAACTTTACTGCATTACCGACAAGTGATCCGGATACCATCAGGACCAACCTTGTGGCCCAGTTGACAGCCCCTGTCCGATGGGCGCAGACGGTCCAGCACATGCTTAAGGACGGTGCTTCCTCCTTTACCGAGGTTGGACCGGGGAAAGTTCTACAGGGATTGATCAAGAAGGTCGACAGGGAGATACCCACTGAAAGTGCATAATGCCGGGGCAACCGTTTTGATATATTTAGCAGGATTCCCGGACTGAAATCATTGTTTTTACCTAAATTTGCTTTTTTCATTACAAATAAGCGGAACTAGCTCCATCCTGCTTTACAAGAGATATTATGAAAGTATTAAAATTCGGAGGATCTTCAGTTGGCACCCCGGAATGCATTCTGAAGGTCAAATCCATCGTTGAAAGCCAGGTTGAACCAAGCGTAGTTGTAATTTCTGCTTTCCAGGGCGTCACCGACCAGTTAATTAAGGTGAGTAAGCTGGCTATGGAGAGGGATGACTCCTACAAGGATATGTTATCCGGGATCGAGCAGAGGCATTACCAGGCTGTCAAGGAACTTTTCCGGGTTAACCAGCAAAGCAATATTCTTGCCGGGATAAAAGTATTGATCAATGAACTGGAAGAGACGCTGCATGGAGTATTTCTACTGCAGGATTTGCCTGCAAAGACCCATGATACCATAGTTAGCTTCGGCGAAAGATTATCATCATTTATTATTTCCCTGAAAATAAATGATGCCTACCTGGTGGAGATCAGGGATCTTATCAAGACAGACAGCCAGTATGGCAAGGCTCATGTCCTTTTCAACCAGAGCTATCCATTGATAGCGGAGCATTTCAAATCCCTTCAAAAGTACGCAGTCGTGCCTGGCTTCATTGCAAGCAATGAGAAAGGTGAAACCACTACACTGGGCCGGGGCGGATCTGATTATACGGCGGCTATCATCGCAGCAGGTGTTGATGCATCTGTCCTGGAGATCTGGACCGATGTTGACGGATTCATGACAGCCGATCCGCGAAAGGTAGAAAAGGCCTATGCCATAGAATCACTGAGCTATGCTGAAGCCATGGAACTTTCCCATTTCGGGGCCAAGGTTTTGTATACACCAACTATCCATCCGGTCCTGGAGAAGAGGATCCGGATCCACATCAAGAATACATTTTCCCCGGAGAAGAAAGGGACCACTATCGGCATTCAGGAGATCGTGCCCAGCCCATCACCAATCAAGGGAATCTCTTCCATTGACCATGTCGACCTGGTCACCATTCAGGGTTCCGGCATGGTGGGCGTCACGGGAACCTCCATGCGCCTGTTTACGGCACTTGCCGGGCGGAATATCAATATTATCCTGATCACCCAGGCTTCCTCTGAATATTCTATCAGTTTTGCCATCCATCCGGATGCAACACAAGATGCAGAACTAGCCATCCGCGAGGAATTCAATCATGAGATCGAGATCATCCATTCCATCCGTATCCTGGTGGAAAAGGACCTGTCGATCATCGCCATCGTTGGGGAAAGAATGCGGCATACACCAGGCATATCTGCCAAGCTTTTTCAGGCCATGGGCAGGAACGGGATCAATGTGATCGCTATCGCCCAGGGATCCTCAGAGCTAAATGTTTCGGTTGTGATCAGCAACCATAGCCTGCGAAAGGCCATGAATGCCATTCATGAGGGTTTCTTCCTTTCACATTACAGGGAACTGCACCTCTTCCTGGTTGGAGTCGGGACCGTAGGTTCCCGCTTGCTCAATCAAATCCGCAGCCAACAGGATAAGCTACTCTCGGATCATCACCTCAAGGTAAACCTGATAGGGCTGTCCAATTCGAAAAAAATGATCATTGATCACAACGGGATCGATATCGAAAGTTATGCAGACCTGCTCAGCGAAGGACAACCATCTGATCTGCAGCTGTTTACTAACCGGATAGCGGAATTAAACCTGCGTAACAGCGTTTTCATCGACTGTACCGCAGCCGTAGAGGTAGCAGAAAGCTATAAGCATCATTTCAATAACTATGTTTCGGTGGTCACTGCCAATAAGATTGCCTGTTCCTCAGCGTACGAAAATTACAGGGACCTTAAAAATACGGCACAGGCAAAAGGGGTGAAATTCATCTTTGAAACCAATGTGGGGGCAGGCCTGCCTATCATCAATACGATGAATGACCTGATGAAAAGCGGTGACAGGATCCTTGAACTGGAGGCCGTGCTGTCCGGCACACTCAATTACATATTCAACACCCTGGATAAGGACAACCCCCTGAGTGATGTAATCAGGCAGGCCAAGGAACTTGGCTTTTCCGAACCGGACCCGAGAATTGACCTGAGCGGGGTCGATGTTATCCGTAAACTCATTATCCTGTCGAGGGAGTCTGGCTACAAGATCGAGGAAAAACAGGTAAAAGTCTCACCCATCCTTCCCGGGGAATGCTTTGAGGGAGACATTGAGGAGTTCTGGCAGAAAGTAAGTAAATATGATGATGAGTTCGAGCAGAAACGGGCAGCGCTTGAAAAAAACAATCAGAAGTGGCGTTTTGTCGCCCGTCTGAAAAATGGCAAAGCTTCTGTCAGCCTTGCCGAAGTAGGAGCTGATCACCCCCTCTACCACCTCGAGGGCAGCAACAACATCATTATGATCACCACGGAAAGGTATAAGGAACATCCCATGATCATCAAAGGATACGGAGCAGGTGCAGAAGTAACTGCCGCCGGTATGTTTGCCGATGTAATCCGGATTGCGAATATATAAATAATCATGGCTGAAGGATTGCATATATTTTCGCCCGCCACTGTGGCCAATGTAGGACCCGGGTTTGATATCCTGGGGTTTGCCATAAACCGGCCGGGGGATGAGATACTGGTTGAAAAAACCGAAGGTGATGACCATATTATTGTAGACCGGTCAGGGGTTGGTCTACCCCTGGATCCAGAAAAAAACGTAGCCACGGTAGCGATTGATTCAATGCTGGGTCATTTGGGAAGCAGGCAAAAATTCCAATTGACCTTCCTGAAAAAGATAGCACCCGGCAGCGGGATCGGTTCAAGTGCTGCCAGTTCTGCTGGAGCTGTCTATGGTTCCAATGTGCTGCTGGGAAATCCTTATACGAGGGAGGAATTAGTGCCTTTTGCCATGAAAGGTGAAGAAACTGCGAGCGGTTCTGCCCATGCAGACAATGTGGCCCCTGCCCTGCTTGGGGGATTCGTCCTGGTCAGGAGCTATGATCCGTTGGATATCATCAGCATCCCCGGACCTGAACAAATTTATTGTTCCGTAGTATACCCCGAGATCAGCATTGCAACCGAGGACAGCCGCAAAATACTTAAAACCACAGTCTCCCTCGAAAAGGCTATTACTCAGTGCGGGAATGTAGCCGGACTGGTAACCGGGTTGATCACCGGGAACTTTCGCCTGATAAGCGATTCCATGCATGATGTGATTGCAGAACCCATACGGTCTTTCCTTATTCCTGAATACGATGAGGTTAAAAAAGCCGCCCTGGAGGCTGGTGCCCTGGGATGCAGCATTTCAGGTTCCGGACCCTCAATATTTGCACTGAGCAAGAATGAAGATACAGCACAGAGGGCCGGGACGGAGATGGGAAAGGTTTTCGCTTCTGCTGAGATTGGCAGCAGTGTTTTCATTTCACAGGTAAACAAAGAGGGCATTAAGATCCTGACAAAGGAATCATGAATTATTACAGTACAGAAGACAGACAGCTCAGGCGAACCTTGAAGGAAGCGGTTTTAGAGGGATTGGCTCCGGACGGAGGACTTTTTATGCCGGAAAGTATACCCTCACTTCCAAAGGCACAAATTCAATCATTTAAATCCAAAACTTTCCTGGAGATAGCCCGGGAGATTGCCCTGAGCCTGTTCCATGAAGACCTTCCCGAATCGGAAATCATGAATATCACAGATTCGGCCATCAATTTTGACACACCACTTGTCAAGGTGGAGGAAGGAATATATACACTGGAATTATTTCACGGTCCCACCCTGGCATTTAAGGATGTCGGGGCCCGTTTCATGGCCCGGATGATGGGGCATTTTACCCGGGGACTTGCCCAGGAGGTCAATGTGCTGGTGGCCACATCGGGTGATACCGGCAGTGCCGTGGCCAGTGGCTTCTGGAACGTCGAAGGGATTCAGGTTTATATACTCTACCCGTCCGGTGGAGTCAGCCAGCTTCAGGAAAAACAGCTAACTACCCTGAGAGGCAACATTACAGCATTGGAGGTCTCAGGAACTTTCGATGACTGTCAAAGGATGGTGAAGTCAGCTTTCCTGGATCAGGACCTCACTGAAAAACTGATCCTGACCTCAGCCAACTCGATCAACCTGGCCCGCCTGCTTCCCCAGTCATTTTATTATTTCAATGCCTGGGCCAGGCTTCCTGAAAATCATGAATTTTATGTCTCGGTACCCAGCGGGAATTTTGGAAACCTGACTGCCGGGCTGATCGCCGGGAAAATGGGACTTCCGGTAAAACACTATATCGTTGCAACCAACGTCAATGATGTAGTACCTGAATACCTGGAAACGGGGAAATTTCGTCCACGTCCCTCCATCCCTACCATTGCCAATGCCATGGATGTAGGCAATCCAAGTAATTTTGCGAGGATCCTTGACCTTTATGGGCATTCACACGATGCCATCACGGCTGCTATGAGTGCATATTCTTATAATGATGATGAACTCAGGTCAACCATTGGAGAAGTTTACCTGCGCACCGGCTACCTGCTGGATCCGCATGGGGCCGCAGGCTACCGGGCTTTGATGGCACATACACCTAGGGAGAAAGGCATCCCGGGAGTATTCCTCGAAACAGCCCACCCTGGAAAATTCAGCCTGACGGTTGAAGAAGTGATCCAGTCAACTGTTGAAATCCCCGAACAACTGCAGGAGGCATCATCAAAAAAAAAATCAAGTATCGGACTTACTGCTGACTTCCCGGATTTCAAGGAGTACCTCCTCCATCTTTAAACCACATTCCGCCCATATCTGACAGGAGGTGAATACATAGTAAAACCAAGCCTTTTTTTGCGTTTACTGGCGAAATTCCACGATGACCGACTTAGATCACTCCCTGGTCCAGCATCGCATTCGCCACCTTCATGAAACCGGCAATATTGGCCCCGTTTACATAATTCACATAACCATCAGGTTCTGTGCCATGTTCCACGCACGCTTCATGGATACTGGTCATGATCTCATGGAGCCGCCTGTCAACCTCTTCCCGTCGCCAGTTAAGCTTCATGCTGTTCTGTGACATTTCCAGTCCCGATGTAGCCACCCCTCCTGCATTGGCTGCCTTGCCCGGGGCATACAGGATCTTGTTTTCCTGCAATAACTCAATAGCTTCCGGTGTACAGGGCATGTTGGCCCCTTCACAGACGCAGATACATCCGTTATCCACCAGGTTTCTGGCATCTTCCTCAAGCAGTTCATTTTCTGTAGCACATGGCATGGCAATGTCACATTTGACTTCCCAGGGATGCTTGCCGGGGACAAATTCCGAACCTTCAAACTCGTATGAATAAGGTTTAACAATATCCTCGTTGGATGCCCGAAGTTCCAGCATATATTCAATCTTTTCACCGCTTACTCCGTCCGGATCATATACATAGCCATCCGGTCCGGAAAGGGTGACAACCTTAGCACCCAGCTCGACCAATTTCTGGACGGCACCCCAGGCCACATTACCGAATCCGCTGACGGTAACGATCTTGTCTTTGAACGTCTCCCCCTTGATGGCCAGCATTTCCTTTGCGAAATAAACACAACCAAAACCTGTGGCCTCCGGACGGATCAGACTACCTCCCCAGTTAAGTCCCTTGCCAGTCAGAACGCCTGTATTCTCCCTGGCCAGTTTCCGGTACATCCCGTAGAGGAAACCAATTTCACGTGTACCTACTCCGATGTCGCCGGCCGGCACATCTGTAGAAGGGCCTATCATTCTCCAGAGTTCAAGCATGAAGGCCTGGCAAAAACGCATGATCTCACTGTTAGATTTTCCTTTTGGATTGAAATCAGATCCGCCTTTGCCTCCGCCCAGTGGCAATGTGGTAAGGCTGTTCTTGAAAATTTGTTCAAATCCCAGGAATTTCAATATGCTCAGATTGACACTCGGGTGAAAACGAAGTCCCCCTTTATAAGGACCTATTACGCTGTTGAACTGGATACGGTAACCAATGTTCACGTGCACCTTTGCCTGGTCATCTTCCCAGGGCACTTTGAAAATTACAATCCGGTCAGGTTCAATAATCCGGTCGATCACACCGGCTGCTTCAAATTGGGGATTGGCATTGTAAACTTCCTCGATGGATTCCAGGACTTCCCTGACAGCCTGATGATATTCCGGTTCTCCAGGATGCTTCTTCTCGAGTTCAACCATTAATCTGTCAACATTCATATTTGGTGGATTTGATTTTTTAAAAATACATTTATACCATGTGCCTGGCAAATAATATCATATGATATAAAATATTGACATTTGTCAGGTTTTTTCGCCAGGGGTTTCTTTGTAGATCACCCCTTTGTTGGCTCTTCCATCCACCTCTATCCGAAGTGGTTTCTCAAACCTGATATGCCTGAAATACTCATTTTCAGACAGTGCGGGGATCTTGTCAATATATTCGATATCATAGAATCCATCATTCATATACGGGTTGATGGTAAAAAAACCGATCCTGAATGAAGTGATATTCTGGAAAAAGTGAGTGCCCTGGCTCGGGTCGATCCGGTAATTTTCCAGTCCAGCTTCAATAATCACCCTGGCCTCCGAAAGCTGCGCCCACTTGGCAGGTATACCAAGCCATGGGTCAGTTGAACCCCATCTTCCGGGCCCTATAAGGATGTAATTTATTCCTTCCTCCCTGAATTCCTCATTTTTTTTCTCGATAAGTCTGGCAATTTTATCGTTGTTGGCCGGATCGAATGCCTGGGGCTTCACATATACCAGGTCCCTGAGCCCTTCGAATCTTCCATTGCCCAGGGCAGATTCAGCATAGACAATGGTATCTTCCACTTTGATATCATCAAGCTTAAAACTAATACTCTGGTCGTTTAAAACAATTGGCCGGATCTGAAGCAGATTGAATATGGCAGGGTGACCTTTTGGTGTATCCATGTTAACGGCAAATTCCATTTCAATGGGATTATTCATTTCTTTCTGTCCGGTTTTCAGCAGGTCACTGATAATCTCTGCCAGCGGAATGGCATTGAAATTCAGCAGCTGGGAAAAGGTGACCACCCGCTTCCCCTTGCTCAACATTCCATCCCTTATCATATGGCTCTCAAAATCATAGGTGGATGCCGCATACCTGAAAGATGCATCTTTTTCAGCCTCCTTAAAACGCATTTTTAACAGATTCGCGCCATCATCCACCGAAGGAACGAAACTGGAAGGATCGAGGTTTACGGCCAGGAACTCCTTCTGTGTATCCTTCAGCGCCAGATCAGGATCTGACAGTTGCAGGATCTTTTTGGGATATTTAGGCGAGAACCTTAGTCCCCTGCCCCCTTCCATCAGGTATTTTCCCAGGCCGTAGGCTATTACAGCTATACCATCTTCCGCTTTTTCCGGTTCTATGGGATAAAAGTTTATGGATCTGGCAACCCCAGATAGGGAAGGATAAAAACTGTTTCTTGCAGGTGATCCACAGACTTCCTGCAGGATGATGCCCATCTTTTCTTCATCGATCACATTGGAGGTGGCAGTCATATAAGATTTACTGCCCTTGAAATAAACCGAAGCATATACACTCTTGATGGCTATGGTAAGCATTTCCAGCGTATGATCCCTGTCATCCCAGTCACAGGGAACCATGTAGGTGGAATAAATACCAGCAAAGGGCTGATAATGAGAATCTTCCAATTTACTCGAGCTCCTGACAGCAACAGGATTTACGAGGACCTCGACAAATGCCTTCAGGTCCTCTTCGACCCACTCCGGCATGCGGGCTTTTAGAAAACAATCAAGGATTTCTTCGTCAGAACGATCAGAAAGGGCTGTTTCTAACAGATCGTTCTTTTCCATAAAATCATCAAAAACATCTGTACTCAGAACAACTGTCCTGGGTATGGTGATCACAATCCCTGGATATTTTTGAAACAAATGATATTTTTCAATGATGGAATTTAAAAAAGCCAGTCCCCGGGCTTTACCTCCACTGGACTCCTCTCCAATCCTGCTGAATATAAGGTATTCATTAAATTTATTCCTGTCAAATTTTGCGATTACTCCCCGTCCCTTTGCTATCCTGAAGCTGGAAATGGACTCATAAAGATACTTTCTCAACTGGTCCAAGGTAGGAAAATCTTCATTTCCCACGGGTTTAAACAACTCGGCAATCTGAAAAATGGCACGGGCATTCAGCCATTTGGAGAAGTCATTCCGACCTGAATGAAAGCGCAGGACCTTGTCTGGGATCAATAATAACTGGTTCTGCAAGCCCTGAAGATCTGAAGCCCTGGCTACTTCTTCCATGGTATCCGGATCACGGAAAATGAAGTCGCCAAATCCAAAATTTTCCATGATATATTGATTCAGTTCATGGGAAAGTGACTTAGAATATTTATGCATAAATCCAATGCCCAGCTTATCCGCTTCCCTGGCCATGGTCTCATCCGAGGACTGGAGAAGGAAAGGCATGAACTTATCCTGCTCCTTGACCAGGCGGCAGAATTCAAGTCCCATTTTTCCCTTGGTCTTATTTCTGGTTGTTTTCTTGAAGTTCACATCAGATATGATCCCCAGCATATTATCTTTATACTTCTCGAAAATGGTAACAGCCTCTTTCAAAGTCGTTGCCAGCAAAACCTTCGGCCTTCCCCTCATGCGCAACATACGCTGATGTTCATTAAGCGCCTCCTCGCTGAATTCGCGGGATTGTTTAAGGATGATCTTATACAGGTTTGGCAGATAGCTTGAAATATACCGGATCGAATCTTCAACCAGAAGAATCGTCTGAACGCCAACTTTTTCCACATCATTCTCAACATTCATTTTATCTTCGATCAGCTTAATGATGGCAAGCAGCAGGTCTGCAGTTCCCAACCAAGAGAACACATAATCGATGGCAGACAGGTCTTCATTTTGCAAACGCACAGATACTTCCCTGGAAAAATGGGTCAAGGTAACAATAGGAATATCCTCATACCGGGCCTTGATCTTTTTCGCCAGCTCAAAGGTATCCATGTCCCCGATGTTCAGCATTTCAATGATCAGGTCGATTTTTTCATTTTTCAGGATCTCAAATGCTTCACTGGCAGAGCTTGCCAGGATAAAATTGGGTGGATATCTCAGGTTCAATGATACATATTCATTAAATATCTGTTCATCGATGCGTCCATCCTCTTCCAGCATATAGGCATCGTAATTGCTGCAGATCAATAAAACCTGCCGGATACGCTTTTGCATCAAGAGGCTAAAGGATGTCTGGCCAAAATCTATCGTGGGTGTCGTAATGCTATTCAAGGGGTTGATGTTTATTCCATGTGATCAGGGATGTGCGTTTCTTCCCATCCATTACAATGGTTAATGGTTCTTCAAATTCAACATGGGTGATATATTTCATGTCGCTGATAACTTTTTGCTGTTTAAGTGTTTCCCAATCAATATGATCCGTTGCAGAATCATGCTTAATGGAAAAGTATCCGACATTCATGGAGGTCACATTGTGAAAAAAGTGGGATCCGAGCGATGCATCCAGCGGAAATTCTGGCAGGCTTATTTCAACTATTACCCTGGCATTTGATATCTGGGTCCACACCAGGGGGATGCCTATGAAACGGTCGCGAGTGCCCCAACGACCCGGGCCGATCAGGATGTAACGCTTATTGTTTTGGACCATTTCTGCATTCAGGGCCTCAATTTCAGGAATGATTTCTTCGGTTCGGGTCTTGTCAAAATTCTCCGTTTTTATATATACTACATCACGGATATTTTCAAGGGTGCCATTCCCCATGCTCCGTTCCGCATAAAGAAGGATCCTGTTCCGGTCGATTTTTTCCATATCGATCTCAAAATGATCCAAGCTTCCAAGCAGGGGTTTGAGTTGCAGCAGGTAAAATGAGGCACGCCCCTGTCCATCCTTGTTGAGATCGACTGCATACTCGATCTCCACGGGAGAACCAAGGGCATCCTTGACCACGTTCAGGATGGTCTCAAGTGTTTTGGCCAGGGGTATATGCTCGAATTTTAGTATGTCTGCAAAGTTGACTATACGGGGACCATTGACATCGAGTCCAGGCATAATTCTGTCATTATCAATATCATAAACTGACACACAATGTTTCAGGGTACCATGCCTCTCAGCTTCACCCACCTCCAGTGTGATGAGCCCGGCATCTTCACCCAGACTCAATTCCGGATTTTGCTTTCCCAGATTAATGGCGTAAAAAATCACCTGTGATCCCTTAACTTCTTCCTGTGGAGTAATATTTTGCAACTCCGGATACTTGGGGGAAAACCGGTAAGCCTTGTTGCCATTCATAACATACTGACCGAGTCCCAATGCAGAAACTGCATATCCGTCTTCCGGCTCCATATGTGCCACCGGATAATAATTGTATGACTGTGCCGTGCCGCTGATATGAGGATAATGATACCCATGATAATTATTACCAACCACTTCCTGGATAACAACAGCCATCTTCTCATCATCGATTTTGAAATTTATGGCTTCAAAATACCTGCGTGCATTTTTGGAATATATGGATGCGTATACCAGTTTGATGGCATCTGTTGCCTGTTTCAGCCGCGCATTGAATTCGGAATGATTGTTGGGCAGCAGATAGGTGGCGAATACCCCGGCAAAAGGGTGATAAGAACTATCTTCCAACAGGCTTGAGGACCTGATGGCCAACGGATTTTTCATTTTCTTGAGCAGGCCTTTCAGTTTTTTCTCCAGGCCATACGATAAATCACCCTCAAGGAATCTCTGCTTGATCTCCTGATATTCAAAATCGGAATGAATTAATTCATGAAACTTATTCCTGTCCATGAACAGGTCAAACTCATCAGTACCAATCAGGAAGGTTATGGGTGTGCGTATCCTGATACCCGGGATCACATCCGAAAAGTCCAGGTTGTATATCAGTGTGTTGATGAATGCCAGTCCCCTGCCTTTCCCCCCCAACGTACCGCTGCCGAGGCTGACAATATTTTTTTCTTCAAGGATGGCCTGTTCTTCAAAGTTGACGATCTGACCGATATTGGCCTCATTGCGATGTTTATTGATTACGAATTTAAGGTAGTTCCTGTATTCGGTCGGGGTTTCGAATCCGGCAATCTTAACAGTATGGATCATTTTGGCAATCTTGATCTCCCCCCTGGCCATCAACCATAGGGAAAAGTGATTACGTTTGGCATGATAGAGCAATGACTCCGATGGAATGGTATCGATATGATTCTCGAATTCCCTGAGTGTTTTAGCCTCGGCAATGGTCTTGCCCGAAGCATCCTTGTATATGAAATTCCCAAATCCCAGGTGATGCCTGATAAAAGTTTCAATGTCCCCTGTCAGGGTTTCCGAGTTTTTGTTGATAAAAACAGAATTCAATTCGAAAGCATGATGGGAACACTGAACATCGGAGGACTGGATCACGGTAGGTAAGCTTTTTAATTGCTCCCTGACCTGGGTGACAAGCCGGAAGCCAGCTTCTTTATCCAGATCCCCTTCCCGCGGGAACATTACATCTGTGATCAGGCAAAGCAGGTGTTCCTTATACAAATTGAAGATATCAATGGCCTGCTCATAGGTGGTGGCAAGGAGAATTTTTGGGCGTGCCCGCAACCGCAATATCTTGTAAAGGTCATCCGTGCTCACATCATCAATAATCCGTTTGGTTTGTTCCATGACATTGCTGTAAAGGATAGGGAGGTAGCGTGAATAGTACTTCTCCGAATCCTCAACCAGCAGGATCACTTTCACCATGCCAACATCCGTATCATTTTCCACGTTTACCTTATCTTCCAGTTGCAGGATCATGGTAAAGAAAACCTTGCTGTCACCATTCCAAACAAAAACACGGTCGACGATGTCCAGATGGATGGCATGCTCCTTAAACCTCGTGAGTTCCCGGTCATTATTGAGCAAGGCATAAATGGGTATGTAGGGAAAATCCTTCTTCACCTTGCTACCGATCTGTACCGGTATATGCCAGTCAGTCCCGATCATCAGGATCACCATGTCAAAATGCTTTGATTTCAATTGCTCAACTGCTTCCTCATAAGATGATACTCCCGTCACCCTTGGCATGGATATCAGGTTGAGCTGGTGATACTCCCCCAGAAAGTGTTCAAAGAAGTTCCCGTCTTTTTCAATGGTATAGGCATCATATAAGGTCGCTACCAGCAGTATCTCTCTGGCCCTGTAAGGCATCAGGTCGTGAAAAATATCCCTGTTCGTGTTTTTTTTGTTTAAAAATTTCTGGAGCAGCTGCCTGGAACTGAATTCCGTTTGCTGATGTAGAGGTTCTGCCGGTTTGACTTTATTGCCACCTGCTGACAGATGCAAAACCTTCCTGGCTTCCAGACTGTCAATGTAATTCGACAGTATGCTTGCCAGGTTGTTGATCAGGTCTCGTTCCTCCTTCAGAAAAGGTCCCTCATCCAATTGCCTGAACTCCTGAAGGTAAAAAACCTCTATTGTTCCCTCTTCACCATTGATTGTCCGGAAAGCCTGCTGCTGACACCATTCTGTCTTCCTGAAATGCTGCGAAAGATACTCTTTCCCTGCATAACAGATACGCGCTACGGTGCGTTCAGGGTATTGCCATGATTGCGGGAGGATCTTCACGATCTGCTGAAATGTTTCATCCGGGGATTTACCCTCTCTCAGGATCTGGGTAGTCCGGTTGATACAGGCCAGTTCCTTCAAACGCTCCTTCTTCTCGGCGATGATCCTTTCAACCTCTCTTGAATTGCTGCTTTCAGCCATTTTACTGCCTGTTTATACAAAAATAAAAAAAACGAAGATCAAATGGAGCTACCGGGTGGATAAAACAAATACCGTAAACTTGATCCCAGACCTGTGGGAACCGCTTACGGTATTATGCAACAGGCCGTAAATATTATTCAACCTCAAATGTGTTCCCGGAATGTAGCAAATCATTAACCGTCTTAATCTTAGACTGTTTCTTCGCCTCGGCTATCTGACTGGTTAACAGCGATTCATAAACGGTGCTGCCCCAGGCGCGGATAACACCCATTGCCACAGGCAATTCCGGAAGCGCCATTCGGGCAAGCATGTAGTGGGTTGTGTCGTCAGGATCTTTATCATCATGGACCAGGATATCTTCCATCTTATATCCGTTTTCTCCTATGGTAACAGCTTTCATACGGCCATGCTCCATGACCAGGCCTTTCTTACCTTCCTTGCCAAAGATCATGGGTTCACCGTGTTTCAGGTATATCTGATGCTCGTCCCGAACCTCTTTGCCTGTGATTTCCTTGTGGACCTGGTTGGCAAATATGATACAATTCTGCAGAACTTCGACTACTGAAGTACCTTCATGTTCTGCTGCCTTGATCATTACCTCCCTCATCATCTTTGGTTCTGTGTCCACTACCCGTGCAAAAAATGTGCCCTGTGCACCCATGACAAGTTCCCCCGGCATGAAGGGATTTTCAATAGTCCCCTCCGGTGATGTCTTGGTAACGCTTCCCTTGGGTGTGGTAGGTGAATACTGTCCCTTGGTCAAACCGTATATCTTGTTATTGAAAAGGAGGATGTTGACATCAATGTTCCGCCGCAGTATATGGATAAAATGATTCCCCCCTATGGCCATCAGGTCACCGTCACCGGTAACCACCCAGACACTCAGGTCGGGATTCGCCACCTTTATTCCTGATGCAATGGCGGCTGCGCGTCCATGCAGGCTGTGAAATCCGTAGGTGCGAATGTAATACGGGAACCTGGAGGAACAACCGATCCCGGATACAAAAACTATATTCTCCTTTTTAACTCCTATCTCAGGCAGGGCATTCTGGACGGTGGATAGTACAGAATGACCACCGCATCCTGCACACCATTTTACAGGTTGTTCTATCTTAAAATCTGCTTTTGTGAGTTCTCCGATATTTTTCAGCGCATCGCTCATGATAATTCCTCCAGTATTTGATTGAACTTAGACTTCAATTCCGAGATCATAAATGGCAGTCCCTGGATCTTATTATACTTCAAATATTCAAATTCCGGATATACCATTGTCAGGTGACTGGCAAATTGTCCCAGGTTCAACTCACATACGATCCTTTTTTTGAATCCTTTCAATACCTTATTTGTATTGGCCGGCAGGGGATGAATGTAATTGAACTGTGCAAGGCTGACAGATTTCCCTTCGTCCTGCAGTTCCTCAACTGCGGTGATCAGGGCACCATATGTACCTCCCCAGCCAATGACCAGCAGGTCCCCTTCCTTATCTCCTATGATTTCCTGATCCGGTATAAATTCAACCACCTTCCTGACCTTGGCATCCCGCTGTTCAACCATAATCTGATGGTTCAGCGGATCATTCGAAATTTCCCCTGTAATATCTGCTTTTTCCAGGCCGCCCACACGGTGCCGTAATCCTTCCTGTCCGGGTATCGCCCAGTACCTGGCCAGTTTATCCGGCCGCCGGTGATAGGGGAAGTAATTCGGATCATTGTCCTTCACGACCGGGACCTCAATATCCGGCAGGTCATTTACATCCGGGATATGCCATAATTCTGAACCATTCGCCAGGTACCCGTCGGTCATCAGGATCACAGGGGTCATATGCTCAACTGCTATCTTGGAAGCGATAAATGCGTAATCAAAACAATTGGCCGGTGTACTTGCGGCAATAACAACAACAGGACTCTCCCCGCTCCTTCCATAGAGGGCCTGCATCAGGTCCGCCTGTTCCGTTTTGGTCGGAAGTCCCGTAGAAGGCCCTCCCCTCTGGACATTCACAATCACCAGGGGCAGTTCGGTCATGACTGCCAGTCCGATTGCCTCTCCTTTCAGCGCCAATCCCGGTCCGGATGTAGAGGTCGCTGCCAGCCTGCCGGCAAAACTGGCGCCGATGGCCGAACAAATACCGGCAATCTCATCCTCAGCCTGGAATGATACCGCCCCCAATTGTTTCATTGCGGAAATTTCCTGGAGAATTTCTGAAGCTGGGGTAATGGGATAGGAACCGAGGAAGAGGGGTTTGCCGACTTTCTCCGCAGCAGCCAGCAATCCCCATGAGGTAGCCTGGTTGCCGGTTATATTCCTAAACAATCCCTTCTTCTTCCGGGCCGGATTCACCAAAAAAGTGGTCGCCATGGCCTCTATGGTTTCGGCGTAATTGTAACCTTCCCGCAGGACCTTGATGTTTGCCTTGACAAGTTCGGGCTTCTTGCCAAACTTTGCCTCCAGAAAACCTTCACCGATCTTGATATCCCGGTTGAACAACCAGTATAACAATCCGGCTACAAACTGGTTTCTTGTCTTGTCGGCCGTCCGGTTATCCAATCCGAATTCCTGCACTATAGACCTGGACAAGGTTGTAATGGGTGCTTTCACCACATTGTAGCCTTCCAGGCTGCCATCATCAAGCGGGTCTTCGATATAGCCTGCCTTCTTATAATGCTTGCTATCGAAATTATCGATATCAATAATGATGGTGGCGCCGTCTTTTACCCATTTCATATTGGCTTTCAGGGCTGCCGGATTCATCGCAACCAGAACATCTGCCTGGTCACCGGGAGAGTGAACTTCCTTATGCCCGATATGCACCTGGAAACCAGAAACACCCGCAATGGTGCCTCCTGGTGCCCTGATCTCTGATGGGTAATCGGGAAATGTTGAGAGGTCGTTTCCAATGAAAGCGGAGGTATCAGAAAACTGGGAGCCCGTAAGCTGCATCCCGTCGCCTGAATCACCCGCAAACTTGACCACCACCTCTTCCAGTTCTATCACTTTAGCATTTTTGGCCATATCTGTTTATAACATATTGATTAACAATGGTATATAAAAAATAATGCATATAATTAATTATATGCATTTAAGTGGCTCCAGTGAATAATTTATCCTTTTATGTTTGCAAATTCCCATTACAAAATTAATGATTTTCAGGGATGTTGAAATATTATTAAGCCATTTTTTTAAACATAAATATAAACCGGTAATAAGCCCTTTATTTAAACGAGTTTAGGACCTTAAATGTTTCTTGAAGGAAGGCTATTTCCAAAAATTCAGATGTTCCAGACGGACTGCTGACTCGAAGAACATTTTGGAGATCTTTTCAAAGTAGGGGGTGTATTCCGAAATATAAAACTCATGCCTGTCCGGTTTGCCCTTGTGCATAAGCTCCATCTCCTCAAGTTTAGACTTTAGTTTTTGTGCAACGATATCTGCCGCATCTATAACGTCAATTCCGAAATTGAAAAACTTTTCAATCTGCCGCTTGATGATGGGATAATGGGTACATCCCAGGATCATGGTGTGGATGTCGCTGAATCGTTTGTCTGACAGGTATGCCCTGATAATTGCATTGCTGATATCATCATAAATAAACCCCTCCTCTATCATGGGCACAAAGAGTGGTGTAGCCATGGAAATCACTTCAATTGAAGCATTTATCCGGTGAATTTTTTGCTCATAGGTTTTGCTGTTGATCGTCCCTTTTGTACCGATCACTCCCACCTTGCCGTCTTTATGCTTTCTACTTACAAGAGATACGACGGGATCCACGACATTCAGTACGACGGCCCTGCCGGCTACATGTTCAACAACCTCATCATAAGCACTTGATGAGGCAGTATTACAGGCGATTAAAACAGTTTTACAGTTCTTCTCCAATAGAAAATCGGAGATTCTGTGTGCATAATACCGTACAGATTCGCTGGATTTATCGCCATAGGGCAGATGAAACGTATCACCAAAATATATAATTTTTTCCTGGGGGAGCAGGGATTTAATAGAATGTGCTACGGTGAGTCCGCCTACACCTGAATCGAATATTCCTATGGGCTGTTCTGCTTCCAATTGCATCATGGACTACATGTTTTAACAAAGAAAGACCACCCCCTGTCAGGAGTGGTCTGTTTATCGTATCATTATTATTAATTTTATAATCCGAGCTTTGTCCTGACCAGGGATAGTATATCTATACTCTTTTCAGAGAAATATACTGGATTACCACGGCTGACATCAAAGATATAGACAAAGCCGTTTTCTTCAGCCACTTCCTTGATGGCATTATTGGCCTTTTCCAGTACGGGTTGTATCAAAGTTTGTTGCTGTGTCTGAAGGTCCTGCTGGGCCATTTGCTCAAAATTGCCAATCCTCTGCTGCATTTCTTGAATATCTGCTTCTTTGGTCTGTTTGATCAGATTAGAATAGCTGTCCTGGTTATTCAGGTAGTTATCATACTTTTTCCGCAATTCTACATTCATTTCTTCCAGCTGCAGCTCATAATCACCGGCCAGTTTTTCTATCGTGGCCTGTGCACTGTCACTCTCCGGCATTGCTGTCAGCAATTCCTGGGAATTGATATGCCCGAACTTTAGGTCCTGTGAATGGGCCGGCATACATGCAAACAGGATTGCGCTTATGAGAAATAAGTTAATTACTTTTTTCATTGGTCTTATTTTTACTTTATCAGCGCTGGGGTAACCGCGCCTGGAATATTATTATCTGGTTTTTAAAAAAGTGATACAAAAATAAGGATTTAATTCTTATATCCTAGCTTTTCAAGTACCTCATCACTTTTATCATATTTTGGATTGGTATACAGCATGTTGGCACCCGAGGCAGTATCAAAGATTACGGCATAATTTCCTTCTGATGCAATTTCCTTTACTGCCCTGTAAACTTCATCCTGTATAGGTTTGATCAATTCCTGTCGCTTATCGAACAAATTCCCATCCCTTCCGAAATACTTCTGCTGGAGATCTTTTACCTCCTTTTCCCTGGTAATGATCTCCTCTTCTTTTTTGGTTTTCATTTCCTCGGTCAGTAACACTTTTTCTGCCTGGAAATCCTGGTACATCTTTTCAATGCCCCCATACATGGTTTCTACTTCTTCCTGCCAGTCCTGCGCCATCTTATCAAGCTGGTCCTGTGCAGCCTTATAGGCCGGAATACGATCCAGTATGTACTCCGTATCCACAAAGGCATATTTCTGGGCCAGGCCCATGCCTGTCGCCAGCAATAATATGCTGAGTATTGATGCTATTCTTTTCATCGATATAAGTTTTTAATAATTTGATACACTAAAACTGTTGCCCAATGGTGAAATGGAACTGGCTCTTACCTGCATCCGGCAGTCCGGGAATAGGATCAAACCCGTAACCCCAATCAATCCCCAGCAGACCAAACATCGGCAAAAATGCCCGCAGACCTATCCCGGCCGATCTTTTGACCAGGAAGGGATTGAACTCATCGATGCTGTACCAGGCATTACCTCCTTCCAGGAATGTAAGCACAAATACTGTTGCTGAAGGATTCAGGGTAATGGGATAACGCAATTCCAGGGTCAGCCGGGTATAAACATTACCGGATTTCAATCCATTCACCCTCGGTGTCAAAGAACCATTTTCATAACCTCTCAGGGCAATCACCTCGTATCCGTAAATGTTAAATCCGGACATCCCGTCCCCTCCAACATCAAATCCTTCGAAGGGGGAAGGACCAAGATTATCATTGTAATGACCGAGGTAACCAAAATGAGCCCGTGTATAGAACACCAAATTTCCTGCCAAGGTTGTATACCAGTCTGCTAAAAACTTCCATTTATGGTACTCAATCCAGTTGTATCTCTCTTGTTCACTGACTTCTGTGTAATCTTTATTATTGAATGCAGAATAGGGTGGAGTTAGCTGGAGACTTATTGAAAAGGTGGATCCACGACGAGGATAGATCAGCTGGTCGATCGATTTCCTGGCAACCGTGGTAGTAAAACTTAAATTGTTTGATTTCCCATTGGAAAAGGAAAAATAACCAGTCCAGTTATCCAGGTTGTATTGCTGGAAACTGAGTTCATTGTACAGGGTAAAAAAGTCATCAGGCCATCTTAGACGCCTTCCCAAACCTAAGGAAACACCGGTGATTTTCATGGAGCTGGATCCGGCATCCCAGAAATAAAGGGAATTATTGGTCAGGGTATGGAAGAAAGAGACAGCCAGTGAGTTTGGTTTCTTTCCTCCGAACCAGGGTTCCATAAAAGTCACATTGTAGCTCCGGTAGTATTTGCCGTTGGACTGGGCACGAAGGCTTAATGTCTGTCCATCACCAGCAGGAATGGGCCGCCATGCCTTGGGCTTAAAGACATCTTTAACAGCAAAATTGGAAAACCGAAGCCCTAACGTACCAACCAGCATGCCGGCTCCCCATCCACCGGATATCTCCAGCTGGTCATTTGCTCTTTCTACCAGTTTGTATTCTATATCAACTGTACCATCAGTAGGATTCGGGATGGGGATGGGCTCAATTTTCTCCGGGTCGAAATGCCCCAGTTGTGCAAGCTCCCTTACGGTCCGGATGATATCCGATTTACTGAACAATTCTCCGGGTTTGGTGCGGATCTCCCTGCGAACCACATGTTCATTCGTTTTGGTATTCCCTGAAATGATCACTCTGTTGATCCTGGCCTGTTTCCCTTCATATATCCTCATTTCAAAGTCGATGGAATCCCCCTCCACCTTTATCTCCACCGGATCTACACTGAAAAACAGGTAGCCATTGTCCAGGTACAATGAACTGACAGCATCCTCATCTATCTCCAGCCGTTTGCTTAACAGGGTCTGGTCAAAGACATCTCCCTTTTCTATGCTAAGTACTGCGTTAAGTATATGAGAAGGATAGATGGTATTACCAACCCAGTTAACATTCCTGAAGAAGTACTTACGACCTTCCACAAGAAATATTTTCAGTAACAGCCTTTTATCTTCTTCCACCCTCACCATGGAATCACCCAGGATCTTGGCATCCCGGTAACCGTTTTCATTATAGAAGGTGATCAGGCTTTGCTTATCTTCCTTGTACTGGTCCTTTATGAACTTGGATGCTTTGAATATGTTTATGTTTACCTTCTTGGTGTTTTTCAGCACTCTCCTTAAACGTTTGTCGGGAAAAACTTCATTCCCTTCAAATATAACGTCATCGATCTTTATCCTGGGACCCTTATCAACCTTGACGAATAAGCGCATGGAATTGGGTCTCAGCGTATCAGGCACCTGGGTTATGGCTACCTTTGTATCAAAAAAACCCTTTTCTATGAAATGGTCTTTAATGAGGCGTTCCGTATTGTTCAGCAGGTCAGTGGTCACCTGGCTTCCTGTACGGATATTAAGATTTTCCATCAGGTCCTCAGTCTCTCCTTTTTTCAATCCGTCAACGATCAGCCTGGAAAGTCGCGGCTGTTCTTTCAGGTAAATGTCGAGGTAAATCTTACCGTCCTCAATTTTTCTGGCCGTGATTTTTGCATCAGCAAACAATCCCTGGTCCCAGAACTTTTTCACAGCCTTTGTAATATCGTCACCTGGTATTTTTATGCGGTTCCCGACTTTGAATCCTGAAATGGAGATAAGGACCGCAGGTTGGAGAAATTCCACACCTGATACAGTAATTTCGGCTATTTCATATTCCTTTATATTGGAATAATCGTAAACGGGCAGGTTATCGTAATCAATCTCCTGGGATATTACAGCCAGCCAGGGTGAAATCAAAATGATAATGAATAGTAGTTGCTTCCGAATCATTCTAGTCTAATCTCCCGTTTACGATACTACCTGTTCACTGATTTTACCAAACCGGCGTTCCCTGTTCTGGAAATTGCAGATGGCAGCATACAGGTCCTCCTTCCTGAAGTCAGGCCAGAGCGTCTCAGTGAAATACAATTCAGTGTAGGCAATCTGCCAGAGTAGAAAATTGCTGATCCTGTATTCGCCACTCGTCCGGATCAATAATTCAGGATCCGGTATATCACGTGTTTGAAGCTGTTCGGTAAAATGATCACAGTTGATCTCCTTTGCCGTTAATTCACCTGACTCAATCCTCCTGGCAATGGATTTCATGGCATCAAGAATTTCCCATCGGGCACTGTAACTGAGTGCCAGTACCAGGGTCATCCCTGTATTCAGTGAGGTCTTACTGATGGCATTTCCCAGGTTAGATTTGACCTTGTTTGGCAAACTTTCTATATCACCTATGGCTTCCAGGCGAATATTGTTCTCCATAAGGTTGTCAATTTCCTTGTCCAGAGAGGTAACCAGCAGGGACATTAGCGCATCGATCTCTGTCCGGGGCCTGTTCCAGTTCTCAGTTGAGAATGCATACATGGTCAGGTAGCCAACACCCAGTTCGGCAGCAGCCTCCACGGTCTCACGTACTGCCTTGACACCATTTTTATGACCGAATATCCGTTCATTCCCCTTCTTTTTAGCCCAGCGTCCATTCCCATCCATGATGATGGCAATATGCCTGGGTAACTTATCCCTGTTAATTTGGTTTTTTAGTGAATTTTCCATCTGCTTCCCTGACTAATCATAGGCCGGGCAATCTTCCCGCCAGTTAAATATCTTATAAGTGATAAATAGTCCAACTATTGAATACCAATCATTATTGTGAAAAAATACACCCTGATCGGCGCCAATATTCTCTGTCCCGTCCAGCATATCGTTCAGGGTTTTCCTGAAAGTCCATTCGGCGCCCATACTCCATCGCCTGGCCAGGTTATATTTGAACCCTGCCCCGAAATTTATAGTCGTAGCTGATGCTGCATTTACATTTGATGACAATACGGAGGCATAACCTATCCCCGCAGAGACATAGGGTGAATACCTGTTGTTCTTTCTCAACTTGGTAGGTTTGTAATCCATGAAATTGAATTCCGTGGTAATGGCCAGGTCAATGATGCTGGTTTTAAAACTATGGTTCCGCTGTTGCTGAAAGACATCTTCAAAATCACTGTCACTCCCTTTCAGTGATGTATAGATCCCGCTGAACCGGAAGGAATGCCTTGGATTGAGATTATAACGGTAAATGATGCCGCCTGCGGGGGATGGTGCATAAAAATGCCGGCTGTGATTGATATCCCCCATATAATACGATACGCCACCAATAAAGCCAATATCCGATTTTTTTTGAGCAGTAGCATGCTTAGACGGAAAGATCAGAAAGAGGATAAGAAGAATGCCGGAAAATAAGGCCTTACAGGAATGTTTTGCTTTTCCGTCCAAATATAATGGGGGCGCCTGACTTCGATGTTCTGATTCTGTATATCCCATTAATAAATCCAAAATAATATAGATCATTAGCCTTCGAAAAAACCGGATGTGAATATGCATCCAAATAATCTGTAGTCGTTAACCGTATCCCGAATTCACCACCGACAGACCAGTTCTGGTTGATCACGTATTTCAATCCGACACCCAATGGCATCACGATGCCTGCCTTGGAATGATTCGGATCATATGCCGGAGCGTTCGCCAATGCATCGTTTACCTTTGGATTGAAAAATACTCCCCCGATTCCAGCATACAAATATAAGTTGATTTGGGAATAATTGTTAACCATTCCCCTTTTATTGAACAAAGCACTCGATTGATAACGCTTTTCCTCAGATATTATTGAGTATTCATACTGCAAACTGGGCTCAAATACACCCGATGTAAACGCGAATCCCCGGTCGTTGTTTTTAGAACCTTCATCATCTCCGGCCAGGAACCCGTACATAAAGTTTAATTTCAACCCCATGTTCTCCCTGATCTTAAACCTTGTTCCGAGATATAACGAAGGACGGGTATGTTTTATTGAGAGGTCCTTAATACCAAACCAGTTATCACTGGTGGCAGCTCCACCGACATCACCGAAATAGTTTAAAAATCCAACACCGAAAACGGCTTCGTATCTTCTCAGTTTCCATCGCTGTGCATTGCCCTCCTGAGGGAGGGAAAACGCGATCAGCAGTATGAATGGTAAGACTCTTTTCAGCATGGAATGTGGTACTTACAAACAAATGTAACAATTATTCCTTAATTACTCGTTCCTTTTGTCAACGCCCCACATTAATTTATTACGCAATGTATTATAGAAAGTTGCATCTTTGATCCTCAGGGTCTTAATTGTAAAATCAGCCCTTTTCAGACGTAACTGTACCTCTCCCTTAATGATTTCAGTACGTGAATCAAGGGTCAGCAGGAAACTGTCATCCCGGCTTTCCACCTCAATCCTGATCAAATTATGATCCGGTACAATGACCGGTCTTATGGTCAGGTTATGTGGGGCCATGGGGGAAATGATGAAATTATTTGAATCCGGGGTCATAATGGGGCCCCCGACACTCATAGAGTATGCTGTTGATCCCGTAGGTGTGGATACAATGAGCCCATCTGCCCAGTATGAGTTCAAGTACGTATCATCCAGGTAGGTATGTATGGTGATCATGGTAGAATATCGCTTCTGTATGCTGACTTCATTCAATGCACAGGCAAAACCTTCCCATGCTGAATTGATCAGATCCAGCTCAACAAGGGACCGGTGCTCAACTTTGTAGTGACCATTGAGTATTGCTGAAAGGGAGTCTTCAATATGCCCGGGTGAAATATCGGCCAGGAAACCCAGGCGGCCGGTATTGATCCCGACAATGGGGATACCGTAATTCTGTACAATAGACACGGCTTCCAGGAAGGTGCCATCACCACCAATAGAAAACATGATGTCTGCATTGCCGATGATATCATCATGCGTTTTGAATACTCCCGCCTTTTTAAGGGAAAGTTTTTCCTTCTTCAGGAGGAATTCAAAGAAAGACTCATGGATAAAATATTCCACACCATGCTTTTCGAGCAATACGAACAGGGTTGTAATGTTCTTCTCGAACCCGCTGCTAAAGGGCCTGCCGTAAATAGCGATTTTCATCTCAGATATTCAAGTATTTCATAAACGCCTCGTACCGGTTATGGAGCAGGTCATCTAATTCATCAGTTTCCATATATGATGCCCTCACCGTATAATTATACCTGTTAAAGGTCTGTATGATCGAGGTAATATCTGTAGTATTCACCTTCATGGTGACGGTCATTTGCATGGAATCCTCAAGTGATGAAACATACATACTGAGGATCTTGGCATCATTGCTCTCCACAATCTGGCTGATCTCGGTAAGGGTATAATCATTCACCGCCAGTTCCAGTTCGATGATCCCCCCGGGGTGTTTCAGGGCTGATAGGTTTGCAAAATTCTGGAGCAGGTCATTCAGGGTGATCAGTCCCTGGTAATTCTTCTGCTCATCCAGGACAGGCACGACCGACAGTTTAAGGCGGGAAAGGATCTCAATGACCTCGTAGATATGCTGGCTCAGCAGTACATAGGGACTGAAAAGTGATAATTTATGGTTGCCAATCGCCTCCTCAGCCATATTCAGGTTATAGATGTCCTTGTCTGAGATCAAACCCAGAAATTCCTGATTATTAACGATTGGTAAATGAGAGATCCTGAATATATCCATCCATGACAAAGCCTGCAAACCTGTATCTGAGGTCTTTAGAGCCGGCACAACTTCTGATATAAGATCTTTTGCTAACAAATCTTTAACCTTCTGCCAAAATACTCGTAATTTTGTAGTAGTTTAAGAAATTATCAAAATGACCAGATTAAGTGTAAATATAAATAAAATTGCCACATTGCGGAATGCCAGGGGAGGAAATATACCCAACGTGCAAAAAGCAGCTGTTGACTGCCAGAACTTCGGTGCAGAAGGCATTACCGTCCACCCACGACCAGATGAAAGACATATCCGCTACCAGGATGTACGGGAGATTAAGTCTGTCATCAAAACAGAATACAATATTGAAGGTTATCCCTCCCGGTCCTTCATGAACCTGGTGGGCGAGATCAAACCGGACCAGGTAACCCTGGTTCCGGATCCTCCGGATGCTATCACCAGCAGCGAAGGCTGGAATACCATCAAATGCAAATCATTCCTGGTTGAAATAATCGCTGAATTGAAAGAGCAAGGGATCAGGTCATCCATTTTTATTGATACCAATCTGAAATACATTGAAAATGCACTTGAGACCGGGACCGACCGGATTGAACTGTATACGGAACCTTACGCACGCAATTTCCCGACAGATCCGGAACATGCCATCGCCGGTTTTAAGGAAGCAGCTGAAAGGGCGCTTGAACTTGGATTGGGACTTAATGCCGGGCATGACCTCAGTCTGGAGAACCTGAAATACTTTAATGATAACATCCCCGGCTTGCTGGAAGTATCCATAGGCCATGCCCTCATTGCCGATGCACTGTATTACGGACTGGAGAATACCATACAGCAGTATCGCCGGCAGCTGTCCTGAGCAAACTGCACAAACCCATATGGAACTATTCTACAGAAATTTTGGTAAGGGTGCACCCCTGATCATTGTACATGGACTGTACGGGGCTTCTGACAACTGGCTGTCGATAGGCAAGGCACTCGCCGTCGACTTCGATGTTTACCTTATTGACCAACGAAATCATGGGCAATCCCCGCACTCCGACACGCATAATTACCCGGCCATGAGGAATGACTTAATCATGTTCATGGACAAGCATGATCTCCGAAAAGCAATACTGGTGGGCCATTCTATGGGGGGCAAAACAGTCATGTTCCTGGCAGAAGCCTACCCGGAAAGGGTGGACTCGATGATAGTCATTGATATTGCTCCCACCACCTGTCATCCTGATGATCAGTCCAGCCAGGCCAGGACTCATACAGAAATTGTAAACGGAATGTTATCGGTGGACTTCAGCCAGGTGAAAAACCGGGAGGATGTGAATGAACAGCTTGCCCTGACAATTCATTCCCGCAGGATCAGGAGTTTCCTGATGAAAAATGTTTCCAGGAGCAGGGAGGGCAATTACCACTGGAAGCTGAATGCTGCTGTTATCTGGAAGGAACTTCCATCCATATTTGAGGGCATTGACCTGTCGAAATATTCACCGGGGACCGGTATCACCGGGTTTCCGGTCCTTTTTATAAGGGGTGGAAATTCAGACTATATTACTGATGATTGTATCCCCGATATAAAACAGATCTTCCCAATGGCCGAGATTGCAACCATCCCCCAGGCAGGCCACTGGCTCCATGCTGAGCAGCCTGATCTCCTGGTCAAGACGATCAGGTATTTTCTATAACTTCCACATTTTCCTCAGGGATGAGGGATTCTCCCCTGAGTTTCAGCAGGATCTGTGCTACGGTCAGAACGTCTTTCCCACAATACCGTACAATCCTGTTTATATCCCTTTCCTCATAGTATACCTTGCCCACCTGGCTGCCATCTATATCATCCTTGGGATTGGGAATATCCAGGATCTCCGCCATCAGGGCCAGTGAAATATAATGCCTGTAGGCACCGAACTTCCATAATTCCATGGTATCCAGGAAATGAACCTCCCATGGTTTCTTGCCGGCAACATTCAGTACCTCAGGTACAGGTATGCCATTTATGATCATTCTCCTGGCCATAAACGGAAAATCGAAATCCTTTCCATTGTGCGCACAAAGATTAAGCTCTTTGCCCCGACGGAATTTTTCAAGTAATTTGGAGAAACCCTTCAGGATATCATCCTCAGCATCTCCTGCAAAGGACTTGATCCGAAATCGCCTGGGTTCTTCCAGGCTTGAAAAAATGCCGGCGGAGATACATATGATCTTGCCGAATTCTGCATAGAGTCCCCCTCTCTCCCATAACTCCTCGGGCAATCCCTCTTCATTTTTCACAGGAACGGCTACTTTTTTGTCCCATAATTCCTGCATATGCTCATTAAGCATGTTATAGTCCCGGGTCAGCGGGACAGTCTCAATGTCCAGGAACAAAATATTTTCCAGTCTGATGTCACGGATCATATTAAAGCTTTTTCAGTATCTCACAAATAAATTTCTAACAAACTGCTGTCCTGGTTTGGAATAAGTGAAAGATCCTTAAGAACGGCAGGGATCAGGATGGTATCTCCCTTACTCAGCCGGGCCCGGCTTTCATCAGCATACCGGATGTCAAGATCACCATCCAGGCACATGTAGATAACGAAAGAATCCAGAGTTTCATAATCCCTGTCCAGTTTTTTGTCAATATGGATGAGCTGGGTGGAAAAGTATGGACATTCAACCAGGTTCACAGGGGCATTCAATACGCTATGATAGTTTATTTTGTATGATGCATGAGCTTTGTAATCCAATACATTCAATGCATGCTCGATATGTAACTCGCGGGGCTTACCATCCTGCCCAACACGATCCCAGTCATAGATCCGGTATGTCATGTCGGAGGTCTGCTGAATTTCTGCCAGAACAATGCCCGGTCCGAGTGCATGGATCCTTCCCTCAGGAAGAAAAATGACATCTCCTTCCGATACCTTTTCAAAATGGAGTACTTCCTTTAATGATCCATCATTCAATTTTTCAAGGAGGATATCCCGGTCAATATCCCGGTTAAAGCCAACAATCAACTGGGCATCTTTCTCTGAATCAAGAATATACCACATTTCCGTTTTGCCATTCTCCCCGTGGTGTACTGAAGCATATTTATCACCTGGATGGACCTGTATGCTTAAATCGTCATTGGAGTGTATGAATTTGGTCAGCAAGGGAAACCTGGTACCAAACCGTTCAAAGATACGATGGCCCACCAGTTCACCCCTATATATTTGAATGACTTCCTCCAGGCTTTTACCTTCCAGGAAACCGTTGGATACCAGAGATATATTGTCTTCAACATGGCTGATCTCCCAGCTTTCGCCGGTTTTCTCAGGAGCATCCGTTTTTCCGTAGCACTCCCTGAGTTTTTCACCACCCCATATCAGCTGTTTATATATCGGGTGGAACCTTAGCGGGTAAAGTGATTTATCCATGAAAATTTCGAGATTGGATTTATAGTACAAAAATAAGAAGGAAATCCAATACTGGAAATAAACTGCAAAATTCACCAATAAGTCTTCTTCATGAGGCAATTGTTTGGTATATTGAGATACAAAATTCTACAAATGAATTCCCTTCAAAAATTTATGATATTATTAGCTCTGTTTGGTATTACAATACTATTTCCGAGCTGTAGTAAAAGTCCCCTTAAACCAACTGCTGTACGTTTCCATAACGAAACACTGATCCGGGTTGATGATCATGGTGATAACTGGTGTATTACCTGGACCCATGAAGGGCATCAGGTAACTTCCATGTGCGATGGGAACTGGTTGAACGGT
>SDBT01002234.1_pt1 | contig 34476 bp, 25 predicted proteins | sample 2277101 | NCBI WGS metagenome assembly SDBT01 (sample SAMN10404973, study PRJNA504765) | marine sediment metagenome | isolation source: marine sediment core GS10_PC15, 103 cmbsf | place: Arctic Ocean: Southern Knipovich Ridge | collected 2010
GGCGGCTCTGGTCATCGAGAGGGGCGAGATACTGGCGCTCGGTGCCACCGGATACCGCAAACATGGTGAGGATGTGCGGGTAACGGTGGACGACCAGTTCCACCTCGGATCGGACACCAAGGCAATGACGGCCACGCTGGCGGCAATCCTGGTCGAGGAAGGACTGCTTCGCTGGGATTCGACGATCAGCGAAGTGCTTCCCGACCTTATCGGATCGATCGATGAAGCATACCATGACGTCACCCTGCGGCAGCTCTTCATGCATCGGGGGGGATGCCCCAACCAGACCTTTCCCCCCGGCACCAATATCCTGCAACTGCACCGGCTGCCCGGAGACACGATGGTGGAGAGACGTTTCCGGTATGTGGAACTGTTCCTGAATGGCGAGCCCGAGGCAGAACCGGGCACCAGGTATATCTATTCGAATGGTGGATACGTCACCGCGGGAGCGATGCTTGAGAGGATCACCGGTACCGTCTGGGAAGAACTGATCCAGGAGAGACTCTTTGCACCTCTCGGTATCACCACCGCCGGGTTCGGGACGATGGGTACGCCGGGCGAGATCGATCAGCCGCTACAGCATGTCTTCCGCGGAGGGACCACCTATCCGATCGAACCCGGTCCCAGGAGCGACAACCCGCTGGTGATCGGACCCGCCGGAACGGTGCATATGAGCCTGACCGACTGGAGTCGGTTCGTCTCCGCGCACCTGAGCGGCAGGACAGGTGAGCACGATCTGCTGGAACAGAAGACCTGGGAACGACTGCACGAACCTCCCGCCGACGGAAACTACGCCATGGGATGGATGGTGGTGGAACGTCTCTGGGCTGAAGGAGAGGCCCTCACTCACGCGGGCAGTAATACGATGAACTATGCCACCGTGTGGACCTCGGTGAAGAGACAGTTCGCGATCCTCGTGGTCACCAATACGGGTAACGAAACCGCTTCCCGTGCGTGCGACCAGGTAACAACGATGCTGGTAGAGAGATATCCTTCCAGATAGCCGGCCCACCGTCGACAGCAGGGCTGTCAGCGATAGACATCCTTCCGATGACCGATCCGGACAACCGTTACCGTACGGTTGTCATCATCGATACCATAGACGATCCGATAGTCACCCTGTCTGATCCGAAACCGTGCCGCCCTGCCTGAGAGCTTTTCACATCCCCGGGGCCGGGGATCATCCGCGAGAGAACGGATCCGGGATACGATCCGCCGGCAATCCTCCGTGTGCCCGATTCCCTCGAGTTCCTTCACGGCGGAAGGCTTGATCGCGATCCTATAATCTGCCACGCCGCTTCAGGTCCTTGACGACATCCTCGAAATCGAGATCTGGTTCCTTATCTCGCTCATCGAACGCCTCCAGATCGTTCGCATCCTCGGCCAGGAGTTGCCTGACGGCATTGTTCACGAGATAGGAGACCGAGCGTTCCATCACCACAGCCTTCATCTTCAGGGCGCGGTGTGTATCGGCATCGAGATAGATCGTGGTTCTTTTCTGTTTCTCGCTCATTGTAACATCATAACGTTATGATGCTATAACATCAAGAAATCAATCGTGTAGCGATCGGGCTGCAAACAAAGAGGTCGCAGATTCCCTCAGGGTGGAGCTGTGTATTACCGATTGAGCCGGTAGGCGATGATCTGCGGGATCCCTTCCGGATCGGTTTCAGCGAGATAGAGCCGATCGTCCACGAACTGCAGGTAAGCAGGGACTTTCACCCCCTCTATCACGATCCGCTGCAGGAACCGGCCCCGTTCGTCGTAGAGGTCGAAGGCATTGCCATCCCACGAATCCGGCAGACCGACCTGGACCCAGATCAACCCCTCGGGATCGCAGTAGGGATAGCCGAGGAAGGCCCGGTGCGAATCGGGATCGTAATCGAAATCGACGCCCTGTGGCATCTGCCCACCGGCCAGCTGCTGCATGATCCCCAGGATGAGTTCCCGCTCCTCTTCCATCTCCTCCTCGCTCTTCGGCATCACCGGGACATCCTTTTCGACCACCATGCTGAGGGTTCCGTCCGGATTCCAGACGTTCAGCCGGTAGACATCGCTCCGGGGACGGCACTGCCATACCCTCCCTTCGTGGTCCTGGGCGAAGAGGGGCGCGTACTCCATGAATTTCCCCATCTGCATATCCAGGTAATCGATCTCGAAGGTCGACTTCGACAGCGTGTTCAGGGTATCGCCTTCGGCATCGAAGCGACGCAGCAGGAAGTCCATCTCGAGCATGCTTCCGCCCAGTCCTCTCGTTTCGGTATGAAGTCCCATGAATCCGTCCGCGGTGGTCTGGATGTTTATCGGCGGCATCATATTGAAGGGGATGTTCTTCACGAAATCGCCCCCGGGGGTGAAGATCACGATGCGGACCGATCCCCGGCTCGGGACCCAGAGATTCCCATCGGGTCCGAAATTGATGCCCTGGGCGAAGGAGAGCTCACCCGGCCCCTGACCCTGCCCGCCGATGGTGCGGATGTATCGCCCCTCATCGTCGAAGGCCTTGACGACGTCCTCCCCCATGACCTGCACGTAGGTGTGGTGATCCTCTCCGGTCACGATGCCGCCGATGTAGGAGAAGAGGTACTCGTCACCGGCGCTCTCGTCTCCACCGATCCGGAAGAGTTCCTCGAACCCGATCGTCAGATTTGGCCGCAGAGGTTCGTCGGGATTCGTGACATGGAGGACCCCGTCGATCTCCTCCATGGAGACTCTGCCGCCCTGGCAGGCGGTGGCTGAAACGAACAGGAGCATGAGCACCAGGCTCTTGAACGGGATGACTCTCTTCGCCGTAAGCAGCATCGTCTTCTCCGGTGTGTTTCTCAGGTGCCTGTCTGCCACTCGCCCAGGCCGGGTAATGGATCATTACTATATCGATGGGATCACTAGCGCCTCTACCTGCCCCCGATCGGTACCAGCGTGATGGAACGGAAGTGGATGACGCCCCCTTCCGACTGCAGTCCGATCCTGCCCGGTCTGACATCGCAGTCGGTCGCCTCGTTCACGAGCTTGCCGTTCAGCATCACCGTGATCGTGCCGCCCCGGACGGTGATCTCATACCGGTTCCACTCACCCGGTTTCTTCTCGTTCCGTTCGAGAGCGGGTAACGACCAGCCGATCGAGATCTCCGATAACCGCTCCTCATCACCGCCGATCTTGAAGCCGTTGAAGCCGTACATGTCGCCGGCGCTGCCGCTTCGTAACTGCGCCTCCGCACAGTTCGGCAGCATCTCGGGCTCACCCGTGATCCGGAGGAGCACGCCGCTGTTGCCCGGTTCCTCGGGCCACCGCCATTCGACCACAAGCCGGAAGTTCTCGTACTCCTCGTCCGTTGACAGATAACCGCGGGGATCTCCGGCGCAGACCAGGATGCCGTCCTCGACACTCCATACATCCTCCATCCGGGCATTCTCATCTACAAGGAAGTACTCCCACCCGGAGAGGTCCCGGCCGTTGAACAGGGCGATCTCCCTGCCCGGGGCTATTCTCTCACGCCCACCGGCCATGCTCTCCCGCATACCGGCCATCCGCTCCCGGGCCTGTTCTTCGGTGATTCTGCCGGCTTCGATCGCTGCGGCCAGCTCAGCTCTGATCTCGGCAAGCTGCTCACGGGTCATACGCTCACGTATACCGCTTTCAGAGGCCTGCTCCCGGCCCATGCGTTCCCGCATCCCGGCCATCCGCTCCCGGGCTTGCTCTTCGGTTATCCTGCCGGCCTCCACCGCGGCACGGAGTTCCCGCTCAGTAGCGGCGAATCGTTCGCGGATACTACGCTCGGCGGCCTGCTCCCGGCCCATGCGTTCCCGCATCGCGACCATCCGCTCCCGGGCCTGTTCTTCGGTGATCGTGCCGGCCTCGATCGCTGCGGCCAGCTCAGCTCTGATCTCGGCAAGCTGCTCCCGGGTCATACGCTCACGTATACCGCTTTCAGAGGCCTGCTCCCGGCCCATGCGTTCCCGCATCCCGGCCATCCGTTCCTGCATCGCTTCCAGGCGCTCCTTGGCCTGCTCCTCGGAAATTCTGCCGGCCGCCACCGCGGCGCGGAGTTCCCTCTCAGCGGCGGCGTATTGTTCGCGGGCCCCGGTCTCGGGGGTCCGCTCCCGGGTCATGGCCGCTCTTTCGGTCTGCTGGTCAGGGGTCTGCTCTCCGGTCACGGTTGCTCTCTCGGACTGCCGTGAGGATCCGGCGCAACCGGTGATGGAAACAGCCAGCAGGACTGCTGCCAGGATCGTGATAATAGCCGGTCGTCTCATGTTCACTATCTCCTGTTCTGGAGTCTGTCGTGCCCGACGAGTGAGCCGTGATCGCCCGACCCGATGGAGCAGGATACAGCCATCATTTCTTCATGACCCGCTGAAAGAACGCTGGTTCCGTCGGGCCGGTTAACGTTTTCATGCCGATCGTCCAGTGCTGCCTCCCCGGCAGCAGGTTTCAACCGGGTGTCCCACATCAGGGCTGTCGTCTTTGAGCCCGATAGCGGACCAGTGTCGGCGCTCCCTCCTCGCCGGCCATGACCGCATGGACATCTCCGCCCAGCGTCTTCTGATGACGCGGCGCAAAGGGCAGGTCCATCCGTCCGAGGTATTCCCCCTCTGATGAGAAGACGTCGGTGGGCCAGATGCCCTCAACGGGGTAGATGAGGGCCGACGGGTTTCCCAGTCCGGTGTCGTGCAGGGTCCGCTGGACCCAGATCTCATTGTCAGGTCCCTCGGCCAGGAAGGTGATCGAGAGCCGCTCCCGGTACCAGGCGAACACTTCAGACGCTATCTCGGCATAGCGCTCGCCCAGTCGAAACTTCTCCATGTCCAGCCGGGTCCCCTCGAAGGTGTCGGATTCGTGCTCCCACCTGAACCGCTTCAACATCCGGCCGGTGTCCGGATCGATCTCCCGGATCCAGTCATCCTCCCACCTGGCCACGTAGAGGAGGCCGTTGCTCGCGGGCAGGATCGAATCGCGGGGCGAGAATTCGCCGACCAGGGGGCCCATGAGCCCCCCCATCTCAGGCATCCGCGGGTGATGGATCACCAAGAGGGTATCGAGTCGCGTACCGGCCCAGTCGGTCCCCAGAAAGAGGAAGTCCCGGTTGAAGTAGCCCTCCTCCTGCGTGTCGTTCGTATGGATCACATGAGCCAGCAGGTCTTCCCCGTGGGGCCAGCTGATCCGGGCCCCGATACCGGAGAGCAGGGGATGGGTCGAGACCATGGTTGAAGAGGTGGTCATCTTGCCCTGCAGGGTCCACCGCTGGCGGTAGAGCGGCCAGCCGGTCCAGAGCTCGAACTCGCCCGGCCCGCCGAGGGGCATTACGCCGTGGGCCCGCAGGGGATCGTAGTCGCGGATATCGGCCGGTCCCTCCCCCGGCTGAGCGAATTCTCTCACGAATTGCCCGTCATGGTCGAAGATACGGATCTGCAGCGGGGAGCTGTCGAGGATGACGTAGGTGCCGTCTTCGAGCATGGTGAAATCGAGCGGCTGACGGAGCATCTCTTCCTCATCGCCATACCCGACCCCGATGACCAGGTCGAGTTCCAGGTCCCAGGGCGGCGGCAGGGGTGCCGGCGCGGTGGAGATGACCTCCCTGACACCGTCTTCGCCGACCCGATGGACGACATCTTGATCGCCATCGCCGGAGGAGCAGGCGACGACACCTGCGGTAAGGATGATCAGGGCTGGCAGGCTAAAGCGGTTGCGAAGACACATGGATGTGATTCCTAACCTTCGAGGCCCGAGCGGGACAGGGTGAATACCAGGAACCCTCTTTCGAAAGCAGGTGGGTCCATGTCGTTTATCACAGGGTATGACACTTTCGGGATGGGGGTACATACGAAAATATTCGTGGATAAATTCCATCGATGTGTTCCCATCAATTCAGTCGAACATTGTGAGTCGGAGGGATCATTGTATCTTGCATTATTATCATAAGCGGCTTATGATATTAGCATGGATTCAATACTACGAGGATACTTTGCTGAGATAGGGCGGCGCGGGGGAAGGATCAGCAGGCGAACCTTGAGTCCGGAGAAGGCCCGCGAGATGGTGCGGATCCGTGAAGCGCGGCGTGCCTATCACAGGTATTACCACCAGTGTTTCTGGTCCTTCGCGCCCGACCTGCTCATTTCAGCAGACGATATAGGCTGGGTTATTGAACAGTTGAGGAAGTACGGAGGCCGCACGGCCTGGGAAACAGCAGCAAAGTTATGCCGCTAACAGACTTTCAGTACAAGCTCGGACGCTTGCTGGCCGGGAATCGGAGTGAGGACAGCTATCTTGCCGGCGGTGCCGCTATCCTCATGCAGCCGAATACCAAGCGCATCAGCCAGGACGGCGAGGCCACGATCGTGACGAAAGCCGTCTGCGACAAGAAGGACTGATGCAATGGACACTATTCCACCTGATACATTCCTCGAATTGAACCTCCGTGATGGCACTCCCATTCAGGTTCGCCCCGTCGTACCTGAAGACAAACCATATTTCACCGAAGGCTTTGAGCAATTATCGGTACAGTCGCGGTATCTGCGATTCATGCGGCCCATACCTGCATTGCTCAAGAACGACCTCAAGTTCTTCACTGAAATCGATTACATGAACCACATGGCCTGGGGCGCTCTCAGAAGAACACCGACAGGCGACCAGGGGATCGGGGTGGCGAGATATGTCCGTCATCCCGGGAATCCCAGGAGCGCAGAGGCAGCAGTCACAATCATAGATGAGTTCCAGCATCGTGGGGTCGGCACACTGCTCATCGGTGCGCTTTACTGGTCCGCCCTGATGTGTGGCATAGAGTCGTTCGAAGGCTATATCCTTGCAGAGAACGAACATATGCTGCGGCTTCTGCGGATCCTGAACGCCAGAGTGACATATGAACAGTACGGCATCGTACACGCCAGGGTATCTGTCGTGAAGAATCCGGAGACTCTGCCGGATACACACATTGGTAGAGTCCTGAAGCAGATAGTTGAAATCCTGTCACAAGAATAGAATTCTGATGTCCCTGGATTCGGTCGAGCGCACTGCTCCCGGTCTTTCCGGACTAAAAGAGTATTAATTACGGTTCCTTCACGACACCTGCTGGTCCTATCATCACATCTTCGCTTCTACCGAAAGGAACCGAAGGATGAGAGGATCATATCTGTTCGCGCTCGGACTCTCAGGGGTGCTGCTGACGGCCTCAGGTTCAACAGGCAGTACGGTCGCGGTCCAACCGGCGGTTCATCTGCCTGTTGCCGCCCGAACCGATACCACCGGGCCCGTCATCACCCACGGACCATATCTGCAGCTGCCCTCATCAAACTCCATGACGATCGTCTGGCACACCGACCGGATATGTGTATCTCGGGTCGAGTTCGGGTCCGGTGACCGGTTCGACAGAAAGGCGATCAGCAGCCGGCAAGGTCTGATCGACAACGACCGGGTGAATCATGTCATCCGCCTGACCGGCCTCGAGCCGGGGACGACCTACCAGTATCGGGTGGTTTCGAGGGCCTTCCTGGGTTACGAACGACAGCATATCGTCGCCTGGGGTGACTCGATCATCAGTGATTCGTTCGAATTCACGACCCTCGATCCGGAGAAGGAACACTTCTCATTCACCATGGTCTCGGATCTTCATGAGCGGGCAGATGAACTGATAACGATGATCAGAAGTGACGCCTGGCGGGAGATCGATCTCGTCATCTACAACGGTGACATGATCGACGATTTCATGAGACCCGATCAGATCTTCACCGGATTCCTTGATGCCTCTGTTGACGGGTTTGCGACGGAAACACCGTTCATCTTCGCTCGCGGGAACCACGAGACCAGGGGCCGGTTCGCGCGGAGCATCTCCGATTATATCCCCCTGCAGGATGGACGGGCTTACTACTCCTTCGACCATGGGCCGGTCCACTTCATCGTGCTCGATTCAGGTGAGGACAAAGAAGACGGACATCGTTACTACAACGGTCTGGTGGACTTCACCCGTTATCTCGAGGAACAGGCAGAATGGCTGGCCGAGGATCTCCAGAGCGAGAGTTCGCTGAAGGCCCGATTCCGGATCATCATCTCTCATATCCCGCCACGGGGAGCGGACCGTTACTGGGCTCAGAATGTCAGGGAACATTTCGAGCAACCCGCGAATGAGGCGGGAGTCGACCTCTGGCTCTCAGGGCACACCCATCGCCTGATGAGGATCGATCCGACAGGAGGAGAGAATAATTATCACCTGCTCATCGGGCCGACGCACGCCGTAACGAGGGTGGATGTTTCACCTGATGAGTTGCGTGTCACCGTGACCGGAACCGACGGTGAGAGACTCGAAGCATTCACGATCCGTCGGTGATCTCTTGTGAGATGGGGAGAGAATTCGAGAATTCAATTCCACACCTGCTGCCGGAGTGACCGGATATCATGACGAGGATCTTCAATTCAGACCATCGGGACAGGTGCCGGGCTGACCATCCCGATCCCTTTCCGGTTGATTCGCTGACGCGGATCGACAGGCCGACAACCCTCATCAGGGACCGGGAAGTCCCTCGCGTGGATGAACGCGACGGGGGTTTTCACAAGGCCGCCCTGGGCCACTACGGACCGCGATTACAGAAAGAGTACAAGCGTTTCGTGCCGAAGTACCCGCTGTCGGGTGCGCTGGTGTCGATGGCCGGTGCGCTGGGCCCACTGGTTGATGTGTCCGGTCCTGCCGCCGAATCTTCCGCGACTCCCTGGGGAGTGTCGTCGTGGATTCCCATGCCTCCGATGGCCGAAACAAGAGCCCCGATCCCCGATGATCGACCTGCCATGTCGCGGCATGTCAAGGAGGTGGCGTATTTCCTGAGAGCGGATATGGTGGGCATCTGTGAGCTTCCGCCCTATGCGGTCTTCACCCATTCAAAGGCCACCGGCGCCGAAGTCGAGTGTGATCACAAATATGCCATTGCGATCCTTGTCGACCAGGACTGGCGAACCACTTCCATCTTCAACGGAAGCGACTGGATAAGTAATTCCATGAGCTTTCTGGCCTATACCACCTCGGGATTCATCGCCTGCATTCTGGCAGATTACATACGTAGGCTCGGATATAAGGCTCGAGCCCATCATGCCATGAATTACCAGGTAGTGGTTCCGCCCATCCTGCTATGGGCCGGTCTGGGGGAAATGTGCCGGATCGGTGACATCGTGCTGAACCCGTTCCTGGGGCCGCGTTTCAAAGCCGCGATCGTCACCACCGACCTTCCCCTGGCTGTTGACCGGCCGATCGATTTCGGACTCCAGAATTTCTGCAGCAAGTGCAACAAGTGCGCGCAGGCATGTCCTTCCGGCGCAATCAGTGATGGGGACAAGCTGGTATCCAACGGGTATGAGAAATGGTCCACCGATGTCGAAAAATGCACCTCCATGAGGGTTGGAAACCAGCAGGGATCGGGCTGCGGAACATGCATCAAGGTGTGTCCGTGGAACAAGCCGTATACGCCCTTCCACAGAACGATCAACTGGAGTATGCGCAAGATGCCCTTCCTGCGGCGGATGGCAGTATGGGGTGATGATCTGCTCGGATATGGGAAACCGGACTACCAGCAGCAATGGTGGCTCGACCTGGAGGATGTGGACGGAGAACTGCAGGCACCCCGGTCGCGGGCATAGATCAGGCTCCCGCTCTCGATTACGCGACCAGACCGTTTCATATCCGCTCTCCTGACTGCTACAATACGTGCCGAATGTCTGTGACGTGATACTCTCAGGACTCAAGTATGGCTGAACTACAGACTCAGGGCACCGGTCGAAGTGGTGGTCGTACCGATCGTCGCCGGTTCCTCCAGACGGTGGGAGGAGGCACAGCGGCGCTGACCCTCTCTCCTCTCCTGCAGGCCTGTTCCCGACAGACTACCAGGCCGAATGTCATCCTCATCATGGCCGACGATCTGGGTTTTGAGGGTCTGAGCTGCAACGGGGGCACTTCGTACGACACTCCCCACCTGGATGAACTGGCCCGAAGCGGCATCCGGTTCACCGATTGCCATTCCCAGCCCCTCTGCACCCCGTCGCGGGTGCAGCTGATGACGGGAAAGTACAACTTTAGGAACTACACCGAGTTCGGCACACTCGATCCCGGTGAGGTGACGTTTGGGCACCTCATGCAGAACGCCGGGTATGCCACCTGCGTTGCCGGCAAATGGCAACTCTCCGGCAGAGTCGAAGGGGCTAATTATCATGGCGTGGGGACACTTCCCGGACTGGCCGGTTTCGACGAGCACTGCCTCTGGCAGGTCGAGCATCTCGGCTCCCGTTACTGGAACCCGTTGATCACCCGGAACGGTGAGCTCTTCGAAGGTCCCGAGGATGCATACGGTCCCGATCTCTGCTGTACATTCCTCAACGACTTCATCCGCCGGAACGCAGGCCGTCCCTTCTTCGCCTACTACCCGATGATCCTGACCCACGATCCCTTTTCCCCCACACCCAACAGCGAAGTGGAATCCGGGCGAGCCGGCGTGCGGGGGCGGGAGTTCTTCGGCGACATGGTCGCCTACATGGACTCGATCGTCGGGCGGATCGTGAGGAACCTGGAAGAACTGGGTCTGCGGGAGAACACGCTGCTGATCTTCACCACTGACAACGGTACCCACCGGAACATCACGTCCCGGATGGGTGAAGAGCGTGTTACCGGAGGAAAGGGCCGGACGCTTGCGACCGCCACCCATGTTCCCCTGATCGCCAGTCAGCCGGGAGTGATACCCCGGAATGAGATATGTAATGACCTGATCGATTTCACCGACTTCCTGCCCACGATCATCGAGGCGACCGGGACAGATATCGAGTCTGCCAGTATCCTGGATGGACAGAGCTTCCTCCCCCAACTCCAGGGCCGAAGGGGTGATCCGCGCGAATGGATCTTCTGCCACTACGATCCCCGCTGGGGTCAGTGGCAGCCGGACCGCTTCGTCATGGACAGAGAGTGGAAGCTGTACGGGGACGGCAGATTCTACCACCTGGTGAACGATCCCCTGGAGGAGCAGGCCCTGACTCCATCCGGTCTGGGTCAGGATGCGGTACGGATACGCGACCGGTTCCAGATGGTGCTCGACCGTATGCATTGAGTCCGGCCAGGTGGTGGGACTCGACCGATGCATGGTAACCGACAGGAGGATGGCTGGATGACGATGTCGCCACGGTCCCGACGTGAATTCATCAGAGAGGCCGGAGCGGCCGGCCTCGCCCTTTCAGCCGGCGGGTTGATGGGTGGCTGTGCCCAACCGGTCACGAGGCCGAACATCGTGCTCATCTTCACCGACGATCAGGGCTATGGCGATGTGGGCGTATACGGGGCAGAGGGATACACCACTCCGAATCTCGATCGGCTCGCCTCTGAAGGTATGCGCTTCACCGATTTCTACGCTTCCCAGGCCGTCTGTTCGGCTTCCCGGGTTGCCCTGCTGACCGGCTGTTACTCCGAACGGGTATCGATCCTGGGTGCTCTGGGGCCGGGCAGCCGGATCGGCCTCCATCCTGAAGAGACCACCATCGCAGAGATGCTGAAGGAGCAGGGATATGCCACCGGGATCTTCGGCAAGTGGCACCTCGGCCATCTCGAAGAGTTCCTGCCGCTGCAGCATGGATTCGATGAATACCTCGGCCTGCCCTATTCGAACGATATGTGGCCGGTCGAGTACAGTGGTCTCCCTGCTACCGGCGGCAACAAGGCCAACCATCCGCCGTTGCCGCTCATCGACGGGAACGAGACGGTCGAATATATCGAGAACCTTGAGGATCAGGACACCCTGACCACGCGATACACGGAACGGGCGGTTGATTTCATCCGCAGGAACCACCGCCGGCCCTTCTTCCTCTATCTGCCCCACTCCATGCCTCACGTACCTCTGGGTGTCTCCGACAGGTTCCGGGGGCACAGCGCACAGGGCATGTACGGCGATGTCATCGAGGAGATCGACTGGTCGGTCGGAGAGATCCTCCGGGAACTGGAACAGCATCGTCTGACTGAGAACACCCTGGTGATCTTCACCTGCGATAACGGTCCATGGCTCAACTTCGGGAACCATGCCGGATCAACGGGCGGATTGAGGGAAGGGAAAGGGACGGCATTCGAGGGAGGCCCGCGGGTGCCGGCGATCATGCGATGGCCCGGGCACATTCCGGCCGGATCGGTCTGCGGCCGGATGGGATCGACAATCGACATCCTGCCCACGATCTCGGCCATCACCGGCGCCTCACTCCCTGAGAGGAAAATAGACGGTGTCAGCATCCTGCCGCTCCTGGAGGGTGATGAGGCGGCCAATCCACGAGATCATTTCTTCTTCTATTACGGTCGGGAGCTGCGGGGTGTACGTGAAGGCCGGTGGAAGCGGGTCTACAGCCACCGCACCCGGTCGTATGTGGGAGTGGAGCCCGGCATGGACGGTCTTCCCGGGCCTTATGCCCATCCGACCGTTCCGACGGCCCTCTACGATCTTGAGAACGACATCGCCGAAACCACCGATGTCTCCGATGCGCATCCAGAGATCGTCAGGCGGCTCGACGCCCTGGCCGAGATCGCCCGGGAGGCCCTCGGTGACCGGTTGACAGACCGGAAAGGATCGGAGGTCCGGCCACCCGGTCGTCGGGAAGCAACACCGGTCGATACCATCGCGCATCTGGCCACCGGCGCGGCGGTCACCCTGACGACACCGCCCGGTTCACAGTATCCGGGAGCAGGAGCCGTATCGCTGACAGACGGGAAACTTGCCAGTCAGGATCACAACGACGGATACTGGCTCGGCTTCGAGGCCACCGACCTGGAAGCGATCGTCGATCTGGGTGAAGTGAAGGAGATACGCCGGGTCGGTCTCGACTGTCTGCGGGCCCAGGGATCGTGGATATTCCTGCCCCGTGAGGTCGCCTTCGATGTGTCTGTCGATGGATCGGTCTGGGAGCAGGAGCGTCGCGTGACGGTCGACCTGGACCGGGCGGCTGCGATGGGGAAAAAACGGATCGGGGTTGAGATCGATCCGACCAGGGCACGCTACATCCGGGTCCGGGCGAAGAACCTCGGTCGTTGTCCCTCCTGGCATGTCGGAGATGGCGGCAAAGCCTGGCTCTTCGTCGACGAGATCATCGTGAACTAAAATTTCATATTTTAGTAAAATCTAAAGTAGTCCTTGTTTTACGGATCGGATTGGGTAGCTTCCAGATCGTCAATACGACGTTTGAGCAGTGCCGGATGGAATATCAACACTTTGCACCGGGGCCACACGTTTTTGCCGCGGTGCTTTTTTTTGGTCAAATACCTGGAACAGCCTGACGTTGAAAAGAGAACCGGTCATCAGACTGGTAAGCAATACTGGGCCAGAGAGCTCAGAACAAAGGAAAACACATACAATGTTACAAGGTACAGTGAAGTGGTTTAACGACTCCAAGGGCTTCGGATTCATCACACCAGAAGACGGCTCTAAAGACTGTTTCGTACATCATTCAGCAATCCAGGGTGACGGTTTCAAGAGCCTGGAAGAGGGTGACAGTGTCGAGTTCACCGTAGTACAGGGCGACAAGGGCCCGGCGGCTGAGAACGTCACCAAGGTCTGACAACTTTAGATCATACAGTTGTTGATCATGCCTCTCCTGGATATCTCCAGGGGAGGCATTATTTATGGTGTAGTGACGGTTTCCACGTACTCCACACCACGATCCCGAAGTCCATTCAGCATGAACTCGACACATTCAGGATGCCGGCCGAGATACTCGGGCGGTGCTATGGCCCTTCTCGCTGTAAAGGCCTCCGGCCAGGAGCCGACAGGCCATCGTGGCAGTGTATCCGGTGGTTCGCGCCATGGAATGGATGCCCGATCCCTCATCGAAACGGTCGAGCAGGTCATAGACGATACGCATCCTCTCCCCGTCTTTCATGCCTTCGATGATGACCTGCATCACCGTGAGATCGGCATCACCCGGCTTCATTTCCCAATCGTGGAACAACAGGCTGGAAGTGAATTCAAGCGGGATGATCTTCACACCGCCGACATCAACCGGCTCCTTGCTGAAGAACCCGGTATCCCGCAGGGCCGCCACTTTATCGATGTGGCCGGGATACCGCAGGGTCTTCTCCTTCATGTTCGGCACATCAAGCGTGTCGGCCAGAGTGCGCAGGCCGTCACTGTTGAATGCCTCCAGGGTACCGATACCCGGGAACTCCAACAGTTCGGCCTCACTCAGGGCAGGACGGATCACCACCTGGCCATTCTCAACATAGCGGGCCGGGCGGGTATATTCTTCGATCACGTCCGCGGGTGAGAAAACCGCCTTGTATTCCCATGGCCCCTGACGCTCCTCGGGTAATCCGCCGACATAGATCAGGATCTCCGTGGTCGAATCGAGCCGACCCATTGAATGGGCCACCAGGAGATTACTCATGCCCGGGGCTACACCGCAGTCGACTACAGCCGTGACACCATTATTGACCGCCAGGTCGTGCAGGGCGAACGGGTCTTCAGGAAAGAAGGCAATATCAACCACATCTCTGCCCGCCTCGATGACGGTGCGAAGAGTCTCGAAACCCATGAAGCCGGGCAGAGCGTTCAGGACCAGGTCGAAATCAGCGACCAGCGCCGAGAGTACACCCCTGTCTGACAGGTCTACCTTCCGGGTTGTCAGCCTGTTTCCAGCGTTTCCGGCATTCAGCCCGGCCAGCGCCGCCTCATGTACATCAACGACCGTGACATCGAATCCTTCATCGCCGGCCAGGTCGAGAGCCATCGGCCCTCCCACCAGTCCGGCGCCGAGTACGATTATTCTTTTCATGGTGCTTCCGGGTTACCCCTGCCTGTGTTCTTTATCTGTCCGCATCCATTATCGAAACTCTCTGATCGTTCTGCAGCTATCGGGAGGTCAGATGATCTCCTTCAGGAATTGACCGGTATACGAGCGGGAGACTCTCGCCACCTCTTCGGGGGTGCCTTCGGCCACGATCGTGCCGCCTCCGTCGCCACCCTCGGGACCCAGGTCGATGATGTGGTCGGCCACCTTGATCACGTCGAGGTTGTGTTCGATCACGACAACGGTGTTCCCGCGGTCCACCAGCGCGTTCAGCACATCGAGCAGCATCTGTATGTCGGCGAAGTGAAGACCGGTTGTCGGTTCATCCAGGATATAGAGGGTTCTGCCGGTCGAGACCTTCGCCAGCTCCCTGGAGAGCTTCACCCGCTGGGCTTCACCGCCGGAGAGGGTCGGCGCCTGCTGGCCGAGGTGGATGTACCCGAGCCCCACATCGGAAAGGGTCTGGAGGACGCGCGCGATCTTCGGATGGGCCGAGAAGAATTCCAGCGCCTCGTTCACCGTCATGTCGAGCACGTCGGCGATCGATTTCCCCTTGAAGCGGACCTCGAGGGTCTCACGGTTGTACCGTTTCCCACGGCACTGCTGGCACGTGACATAGAGATCGGGAAGAAAGTGCATCTCGATCTTTTTGATGCCGTCCCCATCGCACATGTCGCACCGTCCCCCCTTCACGTTGAAGGAAAAACGCCCTTTCCCGTATCCCCGGATCTTTGCTTCCGGGAGCGAAGCGAAGAGGTCGCGGATCGGGGAGAAGACCCCGGTATAGGTGGCCGGGTTGCTGCGGGGTGTCCGGCCGATCGGGCTCTGGTCGATATCAATTACCTTATCGAGGTGCTCGACCCCCTCAACGGCGGAGTTGGGCAGGGGGAACATCCGGGCTCCCTGCAGTTCACGCGCGAGTACCGGCCAGAGCGTCTCGGTCAAGAGACTCGATTTCCCCGAACCGGAGACACCGGTTACGCAGATGAACCGACCCAGGGGGAAGGCCACGTCGATGCTCTTGAGGTTGTTCCCCCGGGCGCCCCGGACGGTGACGACCCCCCCGTTGCCTTTCCGCCGCTCTTCGGGAAGCGGTATGGAGAGGCTCCCGGCCAGGTACTGTCCCGTGAGGCTCTTCTTCACCCGGCGGACCTGCGCCGGGGAGCCGGTGGCGACGACCTCTCCGCCATGCCTGCCCGCACGGGGACCGAGGTCGATGATGTGGTCGGCCCGCTCGATCGTCTCACGGTCATGTTCCACCACAATCACCGTGTTGCCGAGATCCCTCAGTTGCTCGAGGGTTTCAAGCAACCGCCGGTTGTCCCGCTGGTGGAGCCCGATCGAGGGTTCATCAAGGATGTAGAGCACACCGACCAGCTGGGAACCGATCTGGGTGGCCAGGCGGATACGCTGCGCTTCTCCCCCGGCGAGGGTGCCGGCCTGACGGTCGAGGGTAAGGTAGTCGAGCCCGACGTTGACGAGGAAGCGGAGCCGTTCCCGCACCTCCTTGAGGATCGGGCGGGCGATCTCTGCATCGCGCTCGTCGAGGTCGAGGCCATCGAAGAACTCGAGTGTCCTGCCGATCGAGAGGCGGTTCACCTCATGGATACCCAGCCCGCCGATCGTTACCGCAAGGCTCTCCGGGCGGAGCCGTCCACCGCCGCAGGCCGGACAGTCGACCTGGTTCATCCACTGTTCGAGATGCTCCCGGACGTTATGGCTCTTCGTCTGCCGGTAGAGCCTGTTCAGTTCCGGGATGACCCCATGGTACTTCCCCTCGTAGTCCCACGACCCCCTGCCCCCCTCCCAGTGGAAATTGATCGACCGATCGGATCCCTGGAGGATCGTTTCCTTCTGCTGATCGGTGAGGTCGTGCCACGGCTTCGTGAGCGGGATCCTGAGCGCGCGCGCCGACTGTATCAGATGGATCTGCCGGTACCTGTCCATGGCGCCATAGGCCACCACCGCGCTGTCCTGCAGGCTTTTCGATGGATCGGGGATGATCAGCTCAGGATCGAAGAAGAACTTCGTCCCCAGACCGTCACACTCCCTGCAGGCACCATATGGGCTGTTGAAGGAGAAACTTCGAGGCTCCAGCTCCTGGAAGGAGAGACCGCAGTGATGGCAGGCGAAGTGTTCGCTGAAGAGTTCCTCTGAACCGTCCTGCCTGACCACCGTCACCAGACCCTCCGCCAGACCGAGCGCCATCTCCACTGAATCGGCGATGCGCCCTCTTCCCTCCCGTTTCACCACGACCCGGTCGACTATTACTTCGATGGTGTGCTTCTTCTGCCGGTCGAGTCGCCGCCCGGGATCCACCTCCGAGATCTCCCCGTCCACGCGGACGCGGACGTACCCCTCCTTCTGCACCCTGCGGAAGAGTTCCTGGTACTCTCCCTTCCTGCCGCGCACGAGCGGGGCGAGGATCTGGATCCGCTCATCCTCGGGGAATGAGAGGATGATCTCAACTATCTGCTGCGAAGACTGCGCGTGGATCGGCCGACCGCACTCGTGGCAGTGCACCTTGCCGATCCGGGCCCAGAGCAGACGCAGGTAATCGTGGATCTCGGTGACGGTTCCGACGGTCGATCGCGGATTCCGGCCAGCGGTGCGCTGCTCGATCGAGATGGCAGGGGAGAGCCCGTCGATCGCGTCGACGTCGGGTTTTTCCATGAGGTCGAGGAACTGACGGGCATACGCCGAGAGGCTCTCGACATACCGCCGCTGTCCCTCGGCATAGATCGTGTCGAACGCAAGGCTCGACTTCCCCGATCCCGAGAGCCCGGAGATCACCACCAGGCGATTCCGGGGGATGGTCACATCGATGTTCTTGAGGTTGTGCTCGCGGGCACCCCTGATGATCAGTTCGTCAGGCATAGCGCCCTCAAATGTAATCCCTGACCTGGACCAGTACAGGGCCTATATCGAGGAGGAGCGGCTCACCGCCCCCCGGCCGGGCGAACAGCGTTATGGATCAGTACGAACCGAACCGGAAAGTGATATTGAACGAGGCTCCGGTCAGGCCGGTCTCCTCCAGTCCCAGGTCGAGACTCGCCTGATCGAGTCCTGTTACGTAACGATACGAAGCGCCGGCGGCGATCTTGAGGTTTTTCGTCACATTCAGGCAGATATTCACCGAGGGCTCGATGATGTACACCAGGTCATCGCTGGCCGGGTCGAGATCCACGTATGAGCCGGGAGTCCTGAAGCCGACCCCACCGACACCGAAGAGACAGGTCGCATAGTAGTGAATGAGATCATCAGGCCTCTTCAGGTACTCGAGAAGGAGCCCGCCGTATCCGAAACCGATCTCATAATCCTCACTGCCATCGCTGACGAGGTGGGTGGTAACCAGCCCGTACCCCGCGCCGCCGATGGTGAAGGTCTTGCCGATGACCCATCCGCCCCCGCCTCCGACCAGGAGCCCCAGTTCACCGGCGAACTGGGAGAACTTTACGGTGGGTCCGCCGAAACCGCCATGTTCGAGATCTCCGCCGAGGAGGGTCTCGGGCTGGGCCAGCGCGGTCGCCGGTATCATCAGCGCCGCGAGCACGATAACTGTCGATATCTTCTTCATCGAATAACTCTCTGGAGACGGGTGTGCTTCAGGTTATGTAACGGCTTTCAATTCCTCCGCTTATTGTATCCACCGTATGGAGAATACGGAAAACCGGGAAGCAGGTTCCATCAACGGGAGAGGAAGTCGCTCCTCTCCATAATGTACCGTGCCATTCTGTTGGCGCCCTCTCTGACCCCAATCCGTAGCGTGATCTTCAATTCCGACTCGGGCACGGGTCCGATACCTGCTGAAATCCGGAGATCGGATCCGGTGAGCGAGGCCCCGTTCAGCGCCCTGTCGACGGCCAGGGCCCGGGTGATCTTCCCCGGCCCGCTGCAGAGTGCCCGCGGCCTGATCACCCCATGGGCATCGACGGCGGCCCTTCCCCGCCTCACCGCCATCCCATCGAGGTCAGCCAGGGGCTCCAGGGCACGGATCAGGACGGCCCCGGCGGTGCCATCCACATGACTCACCGCGTTCGCGCAGTAATGCATCCCGTAGGTGAAGTAGACGTACGCGAAACCCGGCGGGCCGTACATGATCTCGGAGCGAGGGGTGCGGCGGCTGGCGTGACTGCCCGGATCATCCGGTCCGCCGTACGCCTCACACTCAACGATCCGGCCCCCGCAGATCACTCCTCCCGGAAGCCTCCTCCAGAGGTCACGACCGAGGAGATCGCGTGCCACCTCCGTCACCGGGCGTCGGTAGAAGGATCTCGGCAGGGCAGCGGGGAGTCGCTTCATCCGCGGCCGATCATCACCAGAAAGGCGGCCTCCTCCAGGATCTCGACGCCAAGTTCCTCGGCTCTCGTCCGTTTCGATCCCGCTCCCGGTCCCGCCACGACGTAATCGGTCTTGCCGCTGACCGTGGAAGTCGCCCTGCCGCCGAGGGACTCAACAAGCCGTTTCGCCTCATCCCGGGTGAGTTTCTGGAGTTCTCCCGTGAACACGAATACCAGACCTGAGAGGTCGACACTCCCGGACACGCCGGCTGGTTCTCCTTCCGGTGGCCATTGCGGGGCAAGGCCGCTGGCGAACAGCCGCTCGATCAATCTGCGATTTTCAGTTCTGGAGAAGAAGGCGGTGACCTGGGAGGCCACTTCAGGTCCGATGTCGTGGATCTCTTCCAACGTCTCCCGATCGGCCTTCATGATCTTCTCGATGCTCCCGAATGCGCGCGCGAGCACCCGGGCCACGTGCGTTCCCACCTGCCGGATCCCCAGTGCCGCCAGAAAGCGGTCGAGTGAGGCCGTTTTCGTCCGTGCCAGGGCATCCACCAGATTGCGCGCCGACTTCTCCGCCATCCGGTCAAGCAGTGAGAGATCCCCGGCGGTCAGCTCGTAGAGATCGGCCGGATCGGTCACCAGGCCGCGATCCACGAGCTGTTCAACCAGCTTGTCGCCGAGGCCATCCACGTCCATGGCATCACGGGAACCCCAGTGGAAGAGGCGTTCCTTGATCTGCGCCGGGCAGGAGAGGTTCACGCACCGGACGACCACCTCCCCCTCCGGCTGGACGACATCGGAACCGCAGACCGGACAGGAAGTCGGAAACACGAATTTCCGCGTGCCTGATTTCCGTTTTTCAATCACCACCTTCACCACCCCGGGGATCACATCACCCGCCCGCTGTATCACGACGGTATCCCCGATCCGCACATCCTTTCTCTGGAGTTCCTCCCGGTTATGAAGCGTCGCCCGGCTCACGATCACCCCTCCCACTTTAACCGGATCCAGCTCGACGGTAGGCGTAAGCGCTCCTGTCCTCCCCACGGAGATCTCGATATCCATCACCACCGTGGTGACCTGCTGGGCCGGGAATTTCCAGGCGATGGCCCAGCGCGGAGAGCGACTCACCTGCCCGAGCCGCTGCTGGATCTCGAACTCCTCCACCTTCACCACCATTCCGTCCACCTCGTACGGAACCTCCGCCCGCTCTGCAATGAGACGCTGATAGAAGAGATCCACCTCGTTGAGTGTCGCTGCGAGACGCCACCGGTCGGCTACCTGGAAGCCCCATCCGGCCAGTGTTTCCAGAACCTCGCTCTGTCGCGCGAACGGATCACCCTCGAGCCCCTCTACCCGACCGATACCATAGGCGAAAAAGGAGAGGGGTCGGGAGGCGGTTACCCGGGAATCGAGCTGGCGCAGAGAACCGGCCGAGGCGTTCCGAGGATTGGCGAAGAGAGACTCCCCCGCTTCGTTCCGCCTCCGGTTCATCGCGGCGAACTCCGAACGGAGCATGATAACCTCACCTCTGACATCGAGCAGATCGGGAACGGCCCGAGTATCAGAATCAACCTTGTGGAGCCGGAGCGGGACGTTCCGGATGGTGCGGACGTTCGCGGTGACCCTCTCCCCGGTCTCACCGTCACCGCGGGTGACGCCCGCTACCAGGATTCCATCTTCATAGACAAGTTCGATCGCCGCCCCGTCGAACTTCGGTTCGGCCATGTAGGTGATGCTCTCGAGTGATGGATCCGTTTTCTCCACACCCTCCTCGGTGAGGCCGAGCTGCCGGTGGATCCGGCCCTGCCATTCCTTCATCTCTTCAAAGTTGAATGCGTTCGCCAGACTGAGCATCGGGAGCGCGTGCCGGTATGACTCGAATTCAGGCGCGGGGGGAGCACCGACCCGCATGGTGGGGCTGTCGGGGGCACCGAGGTCGGGCCATTCCTCTTCCAGCTGCTGAAGCTCCCGGAAGAGGATATCGTAATCGGCGTCGGATATCAGCGGATCATCGAGGATGTAGTACCGGTGATTGTGCTGGTGGAGCTCTTCCCGGAGTTCGGCGATCCGCAATTGGGCACCGGCGAGATCGTACCCGCCGTCGGTGTCGGGACTGCCGGGTGTGTCAGCCGCGTTCATTTCACTCTGAACCGTCTCCGCCCCTGTTCGGGGTGAACGTGATCAGGCCGGAGGCGGCATCGACGGCGGTGGCATCTGCATCGGCTCCGGCCGCTCCACTCCGGGGGGATCCTCTGCGGGAGGAACGAACCAGATATAGTCACCCTCGAGCTGGAGGTCCTCATCCCGAATTTCGCTCCGGGTCATGACAGATTCAGAGGTGTGCGGAATGATGACGATCTGGTTCAGATCGGCCCGGTGGAGGGCAACCCGCGTCGGGATGCCCTGCCTGAAGATGGCATGTCCGCTTCCGACGATTACCAGCACCTGCAGGTCGGGATCGGGAATGATGTTGAATGCCTTCACCACGTTCCAGGCCATGATCTCATTCCAGGCGGTCTGGCTGTTGAACATCCCCTCCATCATCTCATCGGTGGCAGTGGGCATGTGGCGGGCCGCCTCCATGAACCAGGCCTTGTACGGTTCTTCCGACTCGATGTTGAGCCGCAGCCAGAACCCGGCCGGCAGCCAGTAGGCGAGATCAGCGGGCAGGCCCTCCTCGCCCTCGATCCGGACCCCCCGGACCACCTCGCGTGGCGCGTTCATACCGAAGACCCTCACCTGCTGCTCCCGGGCAAAGTCGAGGAGAGGTTTGTAATAGGGATAGGCGTGCCCCCATGTCTCTTCCCAGTAGATGGCGTCGAGCCACTCGACCTCGGGCAGCCAGCCGCCGGTATAGGCGTCGAGCAGGGGCTGCTGGCTGGAATGGAACATCTCCCAGCTCATCACGAGCTTCCCGTTGTGAGCGTGCATGCCCTCGAGCACCCTGAGCTGTGCGAGATGGTGGGCGAAATCGGTATGGCTCTCACCCACATAGACGATATCGGCGCTGTGCAACCTTTCGAGCATCGTCTCGACCGGGATGAAGGTATCGCCCGCGGTATCGTAGACCGGCCGGTCGGCGCTCTGGGCCGAGGCCGATGGTTGGCCCGCCGCCGCCAGGAACGCGGCGGCCACGACCATGGCCGGCAATAATAAAATGGATCGGTAACCCATCAAGTGACTCCTCTGATGACTCCCCTGATGACAGAAGATATTCAGCGGATCCGGAGGACCGTTGTGCGGTATCTCCGACCCTCGAAATCCAGGACCGCAAGGTACGCGGCTGCAGCGACGTCACGCCCCGCGTCATTTTTCCCATCCCACAGGACACCGACCGAACCGGCCATGGAGGCATCCACGTCATCCAGCACCCTGACGAGGGTACCTGAGAGCGTGAAGATGCGCACTTCGATACTTCCCGCCGACGGTACGGTGCAGTTGAACGTGGTCTGTGTCGTGAAGGGATTGGGATAATTGAAGAAGTGGATTCCGCCTCCCGGAGGAACGTCCCCGTATTGGACGGCGTCGATACCCTGCACGTACCCCCATCCGTAATCGTTGTCAGGCCGGCCCGGTGAGTTGTTCTGTGAGCGGTCGGCGGTAGCCTGGAGTGCTTCTCTGATCTGGTAGGGACCCCAGTCGGGATGCTCCTCAAGCAGGAGCGCCACCACACCCGCCACCAGCGGGCTCGAGAAACTCGTTCCGTTGGCGCCCGAATGGAAGGTGGAATCCCCGCCGGCGGGATAGACGGTGGTGAGTGCCACCCCGCGGGCCACGATATCGGGTTTTATGCGCCCGTCGAAGGTGGGGCCGCGACTGGAGAACTCGACCAGCGTACCGTCACTGATGGTCGCCCCGACCGCGATGACGCTGTCCCCGTCAGAAGGCGCGGCGACGTAATAAAGGACAGGTATCTGGTCAGGACCGGGGGGGGGAGTGGGGGGGTCCCAACCCGTGTTCCCGGCGCTTACGACCACGATCACCCCCCGGGCAGCGGCGGCATCGGCGGCGATGGTGATCGTGGCGGTGTCGCCATCCATATCGCGATGGCTGTACCAGTCATAGTAGGAAAGGCTGGTATTGGTGACATCTACGCCGCGGGCCTCCATCCATTCGATCGCGGCGACCCAGTTGTCCTCCTCTTCCGGGATCTCGATTGGACCACTGATCTCGGTTCTCGCCAGCAGGAGATGCGCCCCGTATGCCGGACCGACCAGCGTGCCGGGCAGGTAGCCGGCGATCACCCCCCAGACCTGTGTTCCGTGGCTCTGCGATGAGGTGTAGGCGCTCTGATTTGCGATGGAGATGGTATCCCTGGCCACAAAATCATACGCGGCCAGCACCATGTCGTCCCTGAGCGCGATATGGGTGAGGCGGAACCCGGTATCGAGGATCCCTATTATCACACCCTCACCGGAGAGTCCCATTTCGTGGAGGGCGGGAACCTGCACCGATTCGTTCTGTTCCCAGGAGTTCCCGTAAAAGGTCGGTCCGAACTGACCGGTCCCGACCGCTCCAGCTCCAGCACCTGAAGCGGTACTCACAAACTCGATCCCGGGGCCGCCCTCAGGTTCGATGCGTCTTCCCCGGGCCAACGGCTTGATCCGCCTGACGGAATGCCGGTCGGAGAGAGATACCAGGTCGTGGGGCGCGACGACACCGCTGACGGCGTTTAACCACCGGCTTGTGTGCCTGACGCGCAGGCCTGCGTCCATGAGTTCATTCACATACACAGGTGATACCGGCAGATCCGATTCCACCACATCCCTGATCGTTCCCCGGACGAACCGCCGCTCAAGGGCTCGCGGGCTCAGATGGTCGCGGGTATCAGTGAGCGCTCGCCTGAGTTCCCCCCCCCGGAGTCCGCGATCCTCCAGGAACACCCAGACGTAGAGGGAATCTGTCGATGTCGAGATGGATCGCTGGAGCCGCAGATCGATCTTCGAGACCTGTCGGGCGGGAAGCGGGGTGTTCAGCAGCAGGAGTGCGATGAGAGTGGAAGCCGAGACCGCGATCATCGCCGGACCCGACCTGTGCACGGATCGGTGTGATCGTGCTGATTCTCTCTTCAGGAATCGGTCACTCAGGATCTTCTACCCCCGGGGATCGAGTCGTTCTGCCAGATAGGAAACGAGACTGTCGATCGCGATCCGGTCCTGCGTCATGGTATCCCGGTCACGCACCGTGACCGTCTGATCCGCAGTGCTCTCTCCGTCCACCGTAATACAAAACGGGGTCCCCACTTCGTCCATCCTCCGGTAGCGCCGGCCGATGCTCCCACCCTCGTCATAGATCGAGTTCCAGGCCCGGCCACGCAGTTCGTCGACAATACGACGGGCGAGCTCGGGCATCCCTTCACGCTTCACGAGCGGAAAGACGGCCGCCTTGATCGGGGCGATATGCGGGGCGAACCGCAGGAGCATCCGCTTCTCTCCCCCTATCTCGTCCTCATCGTAGGCGTCGGCCAGCAGGGTGAGGACCGTCCGGTCGACCCCTCCGGAGGATTCGATCACCACCGGTACGTACTTCTCGTGGGTGTGGGGATCAAGATAGCGTATGTCCTTCCCGCTGTGTTCGATGTGCTGGTCGAGGTCGTAGGTGCCCCGGTGAGCGATACCCTCGAGTTCCGACCATCCGAAGGGGAACTCGTATTCGATGTCCTGACACGCTTTCGCGTAGTGGGCGAGTTCATCATCGGTGTGAGGCCTGAGCCTGAGCCGCTCCTTCTTCACCCCCAGCGAGACGTACCAGTCGAAGCGGGCCTGCAGCCAGTACTCGAGCCACTGATCAGCCTCATCGGTATGGCAGAACCACTCCAGCTCCATCTGCTCGAACTCACGGGAGCGGAAGATGAAGTTCCCCACGGTGATCTCGTTGCGGAACGCCTTGCCGATCTGCGCGATACCGAAGGGGATCTTCTGACGGCTCGCCTCCTGCGCGTTCCGGAAGTTCACGAAGATGCCCTGGGCGGTCTCCGGACGGAGATAGGCGACACTTCCTTCATCCTCGACCGGTCCGATGAACGTCTTGAACATCAGGTTGAACATCCGGGGATCAGAGAGCTCTCCCCCGCATCTGGGACAGGCATTCCCCTCGACATGGTCGTGGCGGAACCGGTGATTGCACTGGCTGCATTCCACCAGTGGATCCTGGAACGAACCGACGTGTCCGGAGGCTCTCCAGACTTCGGGATTCATGAGGATGGCGGCATCCATGCCGATCACATCCTCGCGCTTCGACACGATCTCGGTCCACCAGCTGGAGGTTACCGACCGCTTCAGCTCGACACCGAGCGGTCCGTAATCCCACGTCGAGCCGAGCCCGCCGTAGATCTCACTCGACTGGAAGATGAAGCCCTTCCGTTTTCCGAGGCTGGTCAGCTTGTCCATCACCTTACTGCGGTCTTCCAGTGCCATATCGTGCGTTCTTTCCTTCCTGTCCCGTCGAGGGTTGGATGATCAGCGCGGCGGAGGCTGAGGCGGCAGGGCGCCCGGTGACCGACCCGCCTGAACATTCTCAAGGTGAGCCTGGGCCAGCCTGCCGTAATCGGAGTCCGCTCCGTACCGGACGATGATCCGCTGGTAGAGGTCGATCGCGGTATCCCGCTCCCCCAGGTGAGCGTACGAATCGGCGGCCTTGAGGCGCGCGGTCACCGCGTAGAGGAACTGGTCCTCGTTCAGGATCGCGAGCTTCATGTACTCCACCACCGCTTCCTGATAGTTGGCCAGCTGGAAGAGCGCTTCGGCCAGCTGCCAGCGGAGGCGTGCTTCCTCTTCGCTGTTGGAGCCCTGGAGGTTCCGGAAATACTGGACCGCCCGGCCCAGCTGACCGTCCTGCACGAAGAGTCCGCCGAGACGCATCTTCATGTCGAAGATCGACTCATTGTTCGGATAACGCTCCAGATATGTAAGAGCCTCCTGCTGGGCTGATTCATACAGGCGCATGCGTTCCAGGACCCGGACGAGGTTGTACTGTGCCTGTTCAGCCAGAGTCGGATCGTCCGATGAAGCGGCCGCCCTGAAGAGCGGCATCGCCGCCTCATATTCGGCCATGCCATCGGCGAGGATACCCAGCCGTAACCGGGCCCGGTTTGCCTGCGGATCATCGGGGAAGCGGTCGATCAGATCCTGCAGATGGGTGACGGCCCGTTCGGGCTCCTCCCGCTTCAGAGCGGCCACCCCGATGCCATAGAGCGCTCCCGGCACATAGGGGGACTCAGGCGCCTCATCCAGTATCTCCTGGAGGATGCTCTCTGCCCGGTCCCACTCATCCCGCTGCAGCCACATCTGACCCTCAACCGACCAGAAGAGCGGACGGTATCGCCGCAGGATACTCCGTTCCCGACGGTACTTTTCTTCAAAGGTCTGTTTCCGATCGGTCGCGGTCATCACGCGCCCGCTTGCGTAGGCGAGGTACACCAGTTCGGCCTCGGCCCTGACAAGCAGCGAGTCTGATCCGGTCGTGGCCGCGATGACGCTCCAGACCGTATCGGCCTGGTTCAGTTCTCCCCTGTCGGTGAGCATGGTGCCGAACCGTTCCGCGATCTCGAGTACTTCCGGGCTCTCCGGCGCTTCATTCCAGAGGGCGCGATAGGCGATGAGTTCCCGCTCGGTATCACCGCTGTTCCGGGCCGCCCTGGCCTCGAGCGTCCGGACCCCGATCTTCATCTCCCGGTCAAGCCGGGTGTCAAGGGCCGCCACGGCACAATGTTCAAGACACTCTTCCCACTCACCGTTCTCAGCCAGCGCTGTGGCAAGTCGCCAGGAAGCCCTGCCCCGATCTTCCGGGGCACAGTTATCGAGGAATCTCCGGTAGGTGGCGATCGCTTCCTCAACATTGCCCTCTTCAAGAAGGAGCCCGCCGGTCACTTCACTCGATCGGGCCGTCCACTCACTCTCCGGATACCGTGTCTCCAGCTCCCGGAAATGGGCCACCGCTTCCCGGTTGCCTTCGGTGATCAGCCTGGCGTCTCCGGCCATGAAGAGGATCTCATCGTGGGCCGCCTCGGAAGGGAGATCGGCCAGGGCGGCCTCAAGGATTTCAACTGCCTCATCGTAGAGCCCTGCATGATAGAGACTTCGCCCCATCCCGACCCGGGCCCGTCTCTGCACATCGGGCGGCTTGCTCTCCTCCATCAGCAGTTCATAGACCAACGCGGCTTCTTCGAAGTAGGAAGTGTCAGCATGACGACCGAGTCCCTCGTTCGCTTCCCCGAGTCGGAAAAGGACATCGTTGAGGCGCCCGGATGCGGTGAAAAGATCGAGAAAGGAACGGTACCGGTCACGCATCGCCTGGAAATAGAGAACGGGATCATCCCTGAGCGCGGCCAGGTCGAGTTCGATCAGGGCAAGCTGGGCCCGCTCCGATGCCTCGCTTTCGCCCCCTGTCCGTACCGCCTCACGGTAGGCCTGCGCTGCGCGCTCCCGAAAACCTGTCACCGCTTCTTCACCCGATTCGGTGACGGCAATGATCACCAGCGCCTCGAATGCCCTTCCCTTCTCCAGCCATGCCGCGGCCGCGGCCGGTCCTTCCGGAACTCTCTGCAGATATCTGTCGTAGGCCTCCACGGCCGTCTCGAAATCTTTGAGTGCCCCCGCGTTCGCGCGAGCGATCTCCAGCAGCGCTTCGGTCGAACCTCCTGTTTCTCCGGAGGCAAGCGCAAGCAACGCACCCTGGATCTGGCGGAGTCCGGCCTCCAGGTCGATCAGTCGGTAGGTCCGCCAGTAGTCGATGCGGTCGGTGGCCTGTTCGGCCCAATCGCCACCAGCACCGGCGAGCGGAGTTAATTCAATGATGGCGGAGGAGTACTGCCCCGACGAGGCGATGGCATGGGCGGACGCCCATACTCCTTCGGCCCAGATGTCACCAGTGCCGGCCGATACAGCCGCCTGTCGATACCACCCGGCCGCGGTACCTGAATCGTCGAGTTGATGCTCATAGAGCCGGCCGAGTTCCAGCGCAGCGGCGGCCCGTGACTCCTCGGGGAGACCTTCCCGTTCGAAGAATCTCCGGTACCGCTCTATGGCTTCGGGCGCGCGATCGAGGCCGACCAGTATCCGTGCGGAAAGCGCAACCGCCTCACCTGTAAGGTCTGGAGTGATCGCCTCCCTGCGCGCGAGGTCCGCCCAGGTGAGGGCCGAATTCCGCTCGCCATGCTCGACGGCGGTCCTGGACGCTTCGAGGGCGATGGCCGCGGCCTGGTTACCCGATGTGCCGGTCAGAGCGATGTCCCAGGCCGACATGGCGCTGTCGATCTCACCCGTAGCGGTGTGGGCCCGGGCCAGCCAGAAGCCGGCCGAGGACCTGTCACGTCCGACAGAACCCGCGATGGCCTCACGCAGCTCCGGCAGGGCTTCCTGATAGCGACCTGAGGCCACCAGCGCCTGCCCCAGAACACCCTTGAGATAGGGAACGCGTTCGGCGGGAGCGGGAACATCGATCGCGGTGCGGGCCGCTTCGATCGCCTCCTCCACCCTGCCGTCCTCGACCAGGAGCTGCACCCTCAACGTGGCCGCGTCGGCCATCACTTCGGGAGTTATGGCGCTTGAAAGCGCTTCCTCGGCGAGTGAGATGGCCATCCACGGTTCGCCGAGTCCGTTTCTGGCTTCCGCCTCCTGCAGCAGGAACCGTGGTTTCAGCGGATGGAACGGGTATGCCTCATAGGTATCCATGACCCGGGAGAGCGCGTCGTCGAATCGGCTGTCGGCCAGCAGAGCTTCGATCAGACCCGCTGAAGCCTGTGGCCGCTGATCGTTGGCCGGGAAAAGATCAAGGAAATTGCTGAACGCCTCAGCCGACGCCTCGTACTCGGCGGATGCCAGGAAGAGACGTCCCGTTCTCATCCAGCCTTCCGGGGCCCGCGCCGCGGAACCGTGCCGCGACGTAAAATCGCGATAGGCTTCAGCCGCTTCAGATGTGCGGTCCGCCGCTTCAAGGGTTTCCGCGAGAAGCCAGCGTGCTTCCCCGGCATACTGAAGAGGCAGACCGGAACCGAGGAGCTGTTTCAGCTGGTCAACGGCCACGTCGTAGAGCCCGTCACGATACAGGCCTCTCGCGTACCGCAGCGGATTCTGCTGCTGAGACACTCCGGGTATCGACCACGCGGCGGGTTCGGCCCGAACGGATGTCACCGGCAACAGGATGGCGCACGCCGCCAGGCACATCGTCGATTTGCGCACAATCACGGGATCATCACCTCTCAGGCGATCTGGTCGCGCTCTCTCAACCGTAAACCGTAAGAAGAACCTTGAAAGTAAGGCATCTGCCTGATAGACAGTCAAGGAATCAACGATGATTCCGTTGATACATGCCGGTACCGTTTACGTATCCAGTACGGACATCAGCCCGGTTCATCGCTGACCTGTCTGTCAATCAGCAGCAATCATTTCGATCAGTAACAAGTAACAGGAGTGTCCTGATGATACTGACTACGACTCCCCAGATCGAAGGCCGTTCAATCGTTGAATACATGGGCATCGTGACCGGTGAAGCGATCATGGGGGCCAACATCTTCAAAGACCTCTTTGCCGGTATCCGTGACATAGTGGGCGGGAGATCCGCAACCTATGAAAAAGAATTGATCCGCGCGCAGAAGATCGCGCTCGATGAGGTTTCGCACCGCGCGGAGCAGGTTGGCGCGAACGCCGTGGTGGGGATCGACCTCGACTACGAGGTAATCGGACAGAACGGAAGCATGTTGATGGTTGCCGCCTCGGGCACCGCGGTCAGGATCGGCGACCGGAAGTAGTGCCCTGTCACGCAACAACCGTGGCATTCGAGCGGCGCCGACATCTGTCACGTGACATGACACTAGATTCCGGCCCGGCCGGTTGACGCCCTTCCCGGTCCCTTCTAAAGTAATGTATATTAGCCGCCTTTTTGCTGGAGGGATCACATCATGAAATCCCGTAACCGGGGACCGGGGATTCTCCTCATCGTCCTGGGTATCATCCTCCTCGTGGGGAACCTGGGCTACTTTTCCCTGCTCGATTTCTGGCCGCTCCTGATCGTTTTTATCGGCGTTCTCTTTTTCATCCAGTGGATCAGCGATCGGGAGAACTACGGTCTGCTGATGCCCGCATCGATCATGATCGTCATCGGCCTTCTCTTCCTTTACTGCGAGTATTTCGGCTGGTATCAGTTGGGGGACCTCTGGCCGGTCTTCATCCTGGCACCGGGCGTCGGCTTCATCCTCATGTATCTTCTGGGTGAGCAGGAGGTGGGTCTGCTGGTTCCCGGATGCATCATGCTGGCCATCGGTATTCTCTTCCTCAGCGCCTATGATTGGGTATGGCGCTGGTGGCCGGTGGTGCTGATCATCGTCGGGGCTCTCATCCTTCTGCGACCCCCGAGATCGACCGTCACAACGCTGGCTGAGGATCCGGGGAGACCGCCACCAGAGGCAGAGGAGCCGGAAGAACCGGAGCCGATCGAGCAGAACTGATCCGGCATACCATCGATCAGGGAAGGACAGATCCGTGCAATCATCCTGCATGTTTTCAAAGACCGTGATTTCGATCGCGGTCTTTTCCGTTTTCTCGCTGCTGATAACGTCGCCGAATCCCGTCACCTCAGCGGAGGAGGCCTCTCCCGGGACCACTGGCGTAGGTGTTTCCCCACCCGGAATCAGCACCGCGCAGGAGGGACTCGATTTCTCAGTCTCCTTTGCCGGCAGCACGCGGCCGGAAACGGTTACCGGCAGAGTGTACATCGCCATCAGCCGTGAGGAGAGCAGGCGCGGACGGGGTGGTTTCAGCGGTCCGATCGCGCAGGCAGGTGAGACGGGAGTGCCTCTCTTCGGCAGGAACGTGCATGATCTCCGGCCCGATCAGCCAATCGCCCTTGACGACGGCGTGTATGGATACCCGCTGGCCGGTTTTGAGGAGATCCCTCCGGGTGAGTACTGGGTGCAGGCGTTCTTCAACGTCTTCACGAAGTTCGAGCGGGCCGACGGCCACACCGTCTGGCTTCACATGGATCAGTGGGAGGGACAGAACTGGCGGCGTTCACCGGGGAACCTCTTCAGCGCGCCGCAGAAGATCACCATCGATCCCGGGGTGGGAGGGGCCATCCATATCGTGTGCGACCAGGTGATCCCCCCGATCCCGGAACCGGAGGAGACCGAATACACGAAAATCGTCAAGATCGAGAGCCGGATCCTTTCCGAATGGTGGGGTCATCCGATATACATCGGAGCGACGGTCAGCCTGCCGACGGGGTACCACGACCACCCCGAGGTCCATTATCCGGTCAACTACATCCAGGGGCACTTTTCGACCCGCGCTCCACGGGGGCTCTCTGAGGATAACCTGGCGGCCGAGTGGCCCGATGGGGACATCCCCCGGTTCATCGCCGTCACCCTCCAGCACCCCTCTCCCTACTACGATGACTCCTACGGCGTGAACTCGGAGAACAACGGCCCCTTCGGGGACGCCATCATGGAGGAACTGATCCCCGCGGTGGAGGAACGGTTCAGGATCATCCGGGAGCCGTGGGCCCGCAAACTCTCGGGAGGTTCCACGGGCGGCTGGATCGCCCTGGCCCACCAGGTGTTCTATCCCGACTTCTACGGCGGCGTCTGGGCCAGCTGCCCCGACGGGATCGATTTCCGCGGGTACCAGATCGTGAACATCTACGAGGATGAGAACGCCTACTGGTTCGACAATGGCTGGATGAAGGTGGAGCGGCCCAACCGCCGGTCCCCCGACGGCAACATCCGCTCGATGATGAAGGATGAAAACTGGTACGAACTGGTGGTTGGTGACCGTTCCCGGTCGGGTGGACAGTGGGACATCTGGGAGGCCACTTACGGCCCCGTCGGGTCTGACGGCTACCCGATGCGGATATGGGACAAGCGCACGGGCGAGATCGATCACGAGGTTGCCGACTTCTGGCGGGAGCACTACGACCTCCGGTACATCCTCGAACGGGACTGGGCCGAACTCGGACCGCGGCTGGTCGGCGAGATCCATGTCTATACCGGAGATATGGACTCTTATTACCTCAACAACGCGGCTCACCGGCTTCACGAGTTTCTCGAATCGACGACGGCGCCTTACTACCAGGGTGAAGTTGTCTTCCAGCCGCTCGCTCCGCACTGCTGGGGACCGCGAGGAGTGGAACTGCTGAGGAAGATGACACGGCATATCGAGGAGTACGCTCCACCCGGCGCCGATATCACCTCGTGGCGCTATCGATGATCTGCATGGTGCCTTCGATATTCTGCCGGGCAGTTCGTCGAACTGTTGGGATGATGCACTAAAATGCCGGTACTCGCACTGATCAGGAAGTTCCTGAAGACCCTCAATTCCGACGGTACACCGGGACAGATCGCGGCGGGTATCGCCATCGGCGCTGTTCTCGGGCTCACGCCGATCAACAATCCACACAATCTGATACTCTTCGGGATCGCGCTCATCACGAGGGTCTCTCTCTCCGGTGTGTTCCTCGGATGGGCGCTCTTCATCCCGGTGGGGTTCCTGCTCGATCCTCTCTTCCACGGGATCGGAGCACAACTCCTGCTCAACACCCCCTCGCTGACCTCCCTGTGGGAGAAGTGGTACAACACGCCGGTCCTGGCACTCACCAACTTCAACAACACGATCGTGCTGGGCAGCTTCCTCGTGTGGCTCGTGCTCTCTCTGCCGGTCTTTTTCCTTTCGCGCGTGGGTGTCGAACGTTACCGGAGGCACCTCTACGACCGGGTCGCGAACACAAAATTCGTCAAAGCAGTGAAGGCATCGAAGCTGTACAAAGTCTATCGCCTCCTCAAACCGGATATGGATTGATCGATGAAGGTATTCCGCCTGAAAGCGATCATCCCCCTCTCCCTCCTCCTGGCGCTCTCCATCGTCGTCTACCTTTTCCTTCTGGACGGGATGGTACGCCGTGGAATCGAGTTCGTCGGATCGCAGATCACCGGCGCCAGGGTGGATATCGAAGCAGTGGAGGTGCGGCCCCTGTCGGGCCGGATCGTCATCCGCGGCCTCCAGGTCGCCGATCCCGGCGAGCTGATGACGAACATGGTCGAGATGGAAGAGCTTGTCGCCGATCTGCGCCTCGCTCCTCTCCTGCAGAAGAACGTCATGGTGGACACCATGATGATCCGCGGAGTCCGGTTCGGCACCCCCCGCACCGAGTCGGGTGCGCTGCCGCGGAAGAAACAGACCACCGGAGAACCGGCCCGACGCGTTGCCGCGTGGGTCGGGAACCTGCCGATCCCCGAGTTCAGTTTCGAAGGACTCAGTGAGACGGTCGACATCTCTTCACTCGAGACTGACAGTCTGGCGACCGTAATCGCCGCCCGCGAGATCACTGCGGCTGCCGATTCATTCCGTAGCGGGTGGACCGCGCAAGTGCGGGCGCTCGACGTGAGCGCTGAAATCGATACCGCCAGAGCGCTTGCCGGACGGCTCCAGGGGATCAACCTGCGGAGCCTGAACCTTCGCCGGATCAACGAGATCAGGAACACCCTTACTTCAGCGAATGACTTCATGAGGACGATGCAGCGGAAGGGGGAGGGTCTCCGTGACCTTCGGGAGAGCGTCGAGACCGGAATACATGATCTTCGCCGGAGGGTAGAGAGCCTCGACGATGCCCGCGATATCGATCTGGACTACGCGCGGGGACTCCTGCGCATTCCCTCCATCGAGGCTCCCGATATCGGACCGGCGCTCTTCGGGGAGATGGCCCGTGAGCGGATACAGCCGGTTCTCAATGTCCTCGACACGATCGAGAAGCATACCCCACCCGGACTTGATCCGAGACGCAGGCCGGGCCCGAAACGGCTTCGCATGGCCGGGAGTTCGGTACACTACCCGCGCCGGAAGTCGCATCCCCGTTTCCTGCTGGCATACGGAGAGATCACCCTCACCCTCGGACCAGAGGACCGCCCGGAGGAATACCTCCTCACCGTCAACGGTCTGAACTCCGATCCGGAGGTATACGGCCGGCCGACCGGTTTTACATTCGAGCGCGTGAGCGGCGGCGGCGGTGACCGCGTGATTACCGCCTCGGGGGTGCTCGATCACACGGCCTCACCATCCCGGGACTCGATCGAGGTATCACTGACCGGTGCCGGAATGGGAGAGGTCGCGCTCGGCTCCCTCGGTGGTCGCCTCGATCTGGGAATCGGTGAGGCAGGCATAACGCTGGTGCGCTCCGGCGATGACCTTAATGCCACGATGCGATGGGAATGTTCTGAAGTGCGGTGGGTGTCGACCGGTGAGCGGTCGGGAGTCGAGGCCTTCGTCTGGCAGACCCTCTCATCCATGAGAAGGGTGTCGGTCACGGCCGTGATGAGCGGAACGGCACAGGAACAGCGCTTCACCGTGGAATCGAATGTGGCAGCGGAACTCTCACGCGCCCTCAGGAGACAGCTGGGAGAGCAGATCGCCCGCGCTGAAGCCCGGGTCAG